>Ga0209414_1001685_pt1 | contig 10293 bp, 14 predicted proteins | sample LakVidmifraction_4_FD_181154 | JGI IMG/M metagenome (GOLD analysis project Ga0209414, IMG submission 181154) | Hypersaline microbial communities from Lake Vida, Antarctica - Brine Hole Two &gt;0.2 micron (SPAdes) (version 2) | ecosystem: Environmental > Aquatic > Non-marine Saline and Alkaline >... | reverse complement strand
GGCATGATGGGCTTTGGTCACCGAGTATTTATACACACGTTTGCGGCGTAGTCTTGCAGAGCACCTGTCTGGCCTGCCAATCCTTTAACAGCTTCGTCCAACTTTGTAATAGCTCTGGCACATTGGGCAATGATGAGAGGTCTGGGGTCACCATAATTTCCGCTGGTGGTGGGGGTATCTGCGCTGGCTGTGATGGTTGCGGAGGCTGCAAGTTCGAGTTGGCGCAAGCGGTCAGCAGAAATAACAGCAGCAGCAACCCGACGCTTCTTTTCAACTTGATAGTCATTGGCAACCTTTTGGTTTTTTACAATTAAGACTTGCTCAACGGCGCGGGCAGCTTGCTCGGCTTTTATTATAGCGGTGGCTTGCACCAACTTGTCTGCATTCCATGCGGCTTGAACCGACGCTTTGCCCATTGAGTAAGACTTCCAGCTACCTCCGGCTAGCGCCACCACTACCACCCCCGCTAAAAACAAACGTGCGTACAGACTAAATATCATGCTATGGCTCCTAAAGTAGGAATAATAGGCCTAAGACATATCGCCCGTTCAGCAGTGCGTCTATTTGTCAAACCTCGCACCACAACCCCGCCAGCCCTATTCCAACGCATCAACTGATCGCAGGCGGCTGTGTAGTGGCCTTGATTAAGTAGTTTGACAAGGGTTGACCCGCAAGCCGCGCCTACGCCGACATTAAAACTCCAAGCTGCAAGTGCGTTGTATTGGTTCTGGTTTAGCGGGACGGTCACGCAATTGAGTAACCCCAAACCGTGTTTTTCAACATTCTTGATTAAAATTGCGTCACAACGCGCCTTACTCCAAACATCCCCAACCTTGACTTCGGGCCCGGTGTGACCGTTGCAAACGGTAGGAACTCCATAGGCTAACTTGTCCGCATAAGCCGTGCGCTCATCGCCCTCCCACAGCGCCACAAACGATAGCAGTGAAGCCCCGGCAATTACGACTGCCGCCCCGCCGCGCTTTTGGTTTGTGGTCAAGGCCATTTAAATTCCCGGTTGTGCAACCACCCTAGCTATGACCGCAGCCATTGTGGTCACTAAAGCTACCCCCGCAAACACCCCAGTAGGTACGATTTGCAAAGGTTCGAGGGCTTCGCGGATAATAGGTAACGCTACTTCCAACCCAGACAGCAGCCCACTAAGCAGAATCAATCGAACTGACCACGCTTTTTTGAGGATCAATCTCCAGTCCGAGTCTAGCTGCATTTTCTAGCTTACGGTGCTACAGGCCAGTTAACTTCTAAGGGAAAGCCAGCTTGCGCGGTTATATCCCGGAGGGTTTGTCGGTAAGCGCCCCATGCCGCTTTATCAGTGGGAGCGTCGTCTAGTTGTGACCAATCTGAATCTCGTAAAAGAAGCTTGCGTTCGGCACGTATTTTTGCAGCCTGAACAACAGGGTCGCGTGTCCACGCACCGTCAATCCAAATATCAGTTTCTTCTGTAGGCGCAACAGGCACTTCGCTTGCATTTTGTGGAGGGATGTCAGCACCGTAACCGGTGATGAACCTGCCTGCGGGGGTTATCCAATATTTACTCATTTTATTCGTCCTTTAGGAAGAGGGAGGTCATAACTTGTTTGTCTGTGCCGCCTGCGGCTGCGAATACTGTGCCTGTGCCAGCTGCTGGAAGGAGGTACATAGGGGCTGTGCCTAAACCGTTCCAAGCCATACATGCGCCGCCGAAGTTATTGGGTGATGAGACAAGTGACCAGTTGATTCCATTTGCTGAAAACATTAAACTATTCGCGGGACCTCCAGTGGAAACAGCGACAAAGACAGTGCCGTTCCAAGCGATTGCTCTCCATCCAGACTGCGCTGCTGCTACTCTACTTGTCCAAGTAATTCCATCGGGAGAAGTCATGACTCGATTTATATCACCACTTAACGCAACAGCACAAAACACTGTTCCGTTCCAAGCAATTGCCACCCATTGACGATCGGATGCAGAAGTCCTTGCCGTCCATGTGATTCCATCAGGAGATGTCATTACACCGTTATTAACGCCGTTGTTTGCCACAGCAGCAAATACAGTTCCATTCCAAGCGATGCCGTACCAGCCAAGAGCATTGGGGGAATTTCTATTCGTCCAAGTAACGCCATCTGGACTTGTCATAATACCTGACGCTGTACCGCTAGCGTTAGTTGCCGCGAAAACAGTACCGTTCCAAGCGATTGCCAGCCAAAAATTATTAGCAGCACTTGTTCTAATTGTCCAAGTTATTCCGTCAGGAGAAGTCATAACTCTGTTACCTGTGCCGCTACTAGCGACAGCAGCAAACAGAGTTCCGTTCCAAGCAATAGCCCTCCAGTTGTTATCAGCAGCACTTGTTCTAATCGTCCAAGTTATTCCATCTGGAGAAGTCATTACTCGGTTGCTTGCGCCAGACTGTGAAACAACAGCGAAAACTGTGCCGTTCCAAGCAATCCCCTGCCAATCGTTATCCGCAGCACTCGTTCTAGTCTGCCAATTACTAACCTGCAAATTCACCAGCTTGGCAGCACCTGTGTCGGGGCCGCTATCGAATTGTGTAAGGGTGCTCATGTTGCGTCCCTTTTGTAGAATAGGTTAGTCATTACTCGATTGCCTGTGCCAGATGCGGACACAGCAGCGAAGACCGTACCTGAGCCTGCTGCTGGTAATAGATACATAGGGGCTGTGCCTAGGCCGTTCCAAGCGATGTGCTGCCAAAGGGTAGCGGTCGTAGAAACCCTAGTAGTCCATGTAATACCATCAGGAGAAGTCATTACGGTTGCTCTTGCAAAAGAGACAGCGGCAAATACTGTTCCGTTCCATGCAATTGCAGTCCACCCATTATCAGCAGCAGAAGTGCGTAGTGTCCAAGTGATACCGTCTGGACTTGTCATAACTCTGTTGCCCGTGCCGCTACTCCCTACAGCAGCAAATACAGTCCCGTTCCATGCTATACCTTGCCAGTTGTTATCGGCAGCACTCGTCCTTGAAGTCCAAGTTATCCCGTCAGAGCTTGTCATAACCCTGTTGCCCGTGCCTGAGTTGGCTACAGCAGCAAAGACTGTTCCGTTCCAAGCTATTCCGCTCCACGCAATGTCAGCGGCACTTGTTCGAGAAGTCCACGTAATCCCGTCTGGGCTAGTCATTACTCTGTTGCCTGTGCCACTATACGCTACAGCGGCAAACACAGTTCCGTTCCATGCTATTCCGTCCCACTCATTGTCAGCCGCAGAGGTTCTACTTGTCCATGTTATTCCGTCAGGCGAGGTCATAACTCTACCAAGCCCTGCATCGTTTCCAACGGCAGCAAAGACTGTTCCATTCCAAGCTATCGCTTGCCAACTTGCATCAGAAGCAGAGGTTCTAATAGTCCATGTAATACCATCAGGAGAGGTCATTACCCTATTGCCTGTGCCGCTATAAGCTACAGCAGCAAATACTGTCCCGTTCCATGCTATCCCGCTCCAAGCATTATCAGCAGCACTCGTCCTAGTCTGCCAATTACTAACCGTATAGTCCACGATCTCAGCCGTGGAGTTGTCATTGCTGAATTGTGTAAGGGTGCTCATGATGGTGACCCGAATTTAGAAAAGTGGCAGGTCATTACTCGATTAGCTGTACCGTCTTGTGCTACTGCTGCGAATACTGTGCCTGTGCCTGCTGCGGGGAGCAAATACATGGGGGCTGTGCCTAGTCCGTTCCATGCAATTGCAGTCCACCCATTATCCTCAGCAGAGGTTCTGATTGTCCATGTAATTCCATCTGGACTAGTCATTACTCGATTACCTGTGCCGCTGGCAGCAATCGCAGCAAAGACCGTGCCGTTCCATGCTATCCCGCGCCAAGCGTTATCAGCAGCAGACGTTCTACTCGTCCAAGTAATTCCATCTGGGCTTGTCATAACTCTGTTGCCTGTGCCGCTTTGCGCTACTGCGGCAAATACAGTACCGTTCCAAGCTATCCCGCGCCAAGCGTTATCAGCAGCAGACGTTCTACTCGTCCAAGTAATTCCATCTGGGCTTGTCATAACTCTGTTGCCTGTGCCGCTTTGCGCTACTGCGGCAAATACAGTACCGTTCCAAGCTATCGCATACCACTGGTTGGCTGCGGCAGAGGTTCTACTCGTCCATGTAATTCCATTAGGGCTGGTCATTACCTGACCACCTCCGGCAACAGCAGCGAATACTGTTCCGTTCCATGCTATTGCATGCCAATCTACATCCGCAGAAGCGTTTCTACTTGTCCACGTAATACCATCAGGGCTGGTCATAACTCTGTCGCCTGATAGGGAGCCTCCTCTAGAGACAGCGGCGAACAATGACCCATTCCAAGCTATGGAAGTCCAATACTTGTCGCTAGCCGCAGCTCTAACAGTCCAAGTAATACCATCGGGTGAGGTCTGTACTTTGTTGGTTGCATCGCTAAAACCTGATATCATGCTGCTAGTAAACAGTGTGCCATTCCAAGCTATGCAACTGTAGTCGAGGCTTCCGGCGCTCGTCCTAGTCTGCCAATTACTCACAGCCATCCGAGCTATCCTCGGAGCCGTTTTTCCCGGTGGTAGGAATTGAGTAAGGTTACTCATTACACCAGTCTCCAAGAGGAGTTTGTAAACCGCAGTCTTACGGTTGCTTTAGCCACATTGATAATTAAGTCTTCTGCCAAGTCCATGATGGTTGAGCCATTACGGGCGACGACGTTGGTGGTAACTGAGTTCGCGGGTGTTACCCATACCGTGTCTCCACTGGCAGGGCTTGCTGGGAGGGTTACCGTAGTGGCTGCTGCGTTGGTCAGGGTGTAGTGAAACCCCACTGCGGCTGTCTGTGTCGTACCTGAAGTAATAGCAACTGTAGGACTCCCTGCAACGGTTGTCCAAGTAGGCGCAGCACCAACGCCTGCGGAAGTCAGCAATTGGCCAGCAGTACCCGACGCGCTAGTGAGCGTTAGTGACGTTGTAATGTTTGAGCCAGATAGCGTCTTATTCGTCAGCGTCTGGGTGCCAGTTAACGTAGCAACACCTGTCAGCGTATTACTCGCCGCATCAATTGTTTTATTCGTCAGCGTAGCCGCACCTGTCAACGTGACCAGATTGGTCGGCGTAATGATGCTAGAGAGGGTTGTCATAGTTTAGCCTTTTGGGTATTTTGTTTTAACGGCTTGTGTTACAGGTTAGCCGCCAAACGTCGCAGGCCAGTCGCCTGAAAAATCATAAACAGAAGGGTCAGCCGCTGCCTCCATCGCTGCCCGGTGCGCTTCACCCGCTGCAAACAACGCCAAGTCTTGAGCTACAGCAGCCGCGAATACTTGCCCTGCCAATGCGGGTGTCATTTGGATAAAGCTACCGTCCATTGTTTTCCAGTTCAAGTCCGCTGGTACATTTGCGCCTAGAGCTATCAGGCCAAGGTTTTGGATGCGAGATTCGACTGTGGAGTGAAACCACTTATCCCCGACTTTGTATCCCCCTGTTGAACCGAGATTGTCGCGCTTGGCTTTGATACGCTCCCAAACTGCGGCTTTTTTACCTGCTAGCCTGTCAGCTAGTAGCTGCGTTACCGCTTCCTGTGCCGATGGCAGCACAGCCCACACACCGTCTGCATACGTCCAGCTTGACCCGATGTAGCCATCTGGCAGGGCACCGGGTATTGTTTCAAGCACCGCGTTTTGCGTGTTGAATTGCATTGCAGTCCAGCCGTTACCGCCAGCCGCACCAGCGTTAAGCGTTAGGTCATCGCCGGTAAAGATGACTGCATTTGTGGACAGTAGTTTTATGATTTTCATGATGCTACATCCAGAGTAACTGCGTTTATGAAAGTCGCCGTGTTGTTTCTATAAGCACAAATAGCTTTTGTGCTGGTCAGCATTGTTATGGTTGGGTTGCTGCTGCTTACTGCGTTAACTGCAAGAATATTTCCAGCAGTTACGGTGCTGCCAGAAACATCAAGGATGACCGAGTTTATAAAAGTCGTCGAGTTGTTTACGTAAGCACAAATAGCTTTTGTGCTGGTCAACATCGTTATGGTTGGGTTTAAGCTATCTACTGCGGTAACTACAAGAATAGTTCCCGCTGTAATCGTGCTGCCGGAAACATCGAGGATGACCGAGTTTATAAATGTCGTCACGCCAGCTCTATAAGCACAAATGGCTTTTGTGCTGGTTAGTGTTGTTATGGTTGGGGTTTGGCTGGTTACTGCGTTAACTGCAAGAATAGTCCCGCGAGTTATGGTGCTGCCAGAAACGTCTAAGATGACCGAGTTTATGGAGCCCGTCCCGCTGTTTTGATAAGCACAAATAGCTTTTGTGCTGGTTAACATTGTTATGCTTGGGTTGCTGCTATCTACTGCGTTAACTGCAAGAATAGTTCCCGCTGTAATCGTGCTGCCAGAAACGTCGAGGATGACTGAGGTTATGAAGGTCGTCGAGTCGTCTCTGTAAGCACAAATAGCTTTTGTGCTGGTCAGCATGGTTATGGTTGGGTTGCTACTGTTTACAGCGTTAACTGCAAGAATAGTCCCGCGAGTTATGGTGCTGCCTGATATATCAAGAATGACTGAGTTTAAAAAGTTTGATCCTCCCCTGTAAGCACAAATAGCTTTTGTGCTGGTCAACATTGTTATGGTTGGGGTGCTGCTGCTTACTGCGTTAACTACAAAAACAGTCCCAGCGGTTATCGTGCTGCCTGATACATCAAGGATGACCGAGTTTATAAATGTCGTCGATTCCCGTCTATAAGCACAAATAGCTTTTGTGCTGGTTAGCATTGTTATGGTTGGGTTGGCGCTATCTACTGCATTAACCGATAAAATTAAGCCCGCAAAAATATCTGCCAGCGGTGAGCCGTTGTAGTTTTCATTGCCTACAACCCATACCCCCGCCGCAGTACTAATATCAGAGCAGTAAAAAACAGCGATCTGGTTTGCACCGACAAACGCTCTTGTACCACCTGCGTTATCCGCTACAAGGAAGGCATTTAAACCTGCATTTCGAATAACGTACAACGGGCCACCAGCCGTTAGTGTTGTTGCGTTGGGCAGGTTCACAGTCAAGCCAAAGCCAGTCATCGTTACAACTTGCACGCGGTTGCTGGCTGCGGTCAGGGTGATGTTGACGGCGCTTGATGTTGTGGTAGCGCCGCCGTTTGCTGAAGGAGGAGCAGCCCATACGGGAGCACCCCCACCCGCACTTGTCAACACTTGACCCGATGTACCAGCAGCGCCAGTTAAGGTTAAGGCTGTGGTTATGTTGGCGCTATCCAGCACAGGAGCGGTTAGCGTCTTATTCGTCAGCGTCTGGGTGCCTGTTAATGTAGCAACACCTGTCAGCGTATTACTCGCCGCATCAATTGTCTTATTTGTCAGCGTCTGGGTGCCTGTTAATGTCACCACACTACCGCCATTGCCGCCTACTTGAGCGTACACATCCCAAGTTACTCCGTTGTAGACCAACTGAACAGACACTCCGTTAATGTCGCAAGCGAGGTCAAGAGCAGCAAAGTTAATTGTTGAGCCGTTACGTGCAACAGTCAGGTTGTTTGTTCCCCAAGTTCCGTATGCATCGGCTACAAGAACCTGCGCCCCGAGTGCGGGGGCAGCGGGCAGCGTAATAGTGAACGCGCCACCTGTGGTGTTGCAAAGCAGCCCGTCTCTGTCAAGCGCGGTGTAGTTAGCCGTTTTTAAGGTGTACGTAACGCCGCCTGCGCTTACCGCGCTAGTTGCTACCTGCACAAAATCCGAGCCATTCCATGCGATAAGCGCCCTCTCTCCGGAACCCACTGTCACCCCGGTAGTTGGCCCCGCCCCAACAATCTTGACCCCGAAGCCGCCTGTAGTGCCGTTGATAACAACGTACTGTTTACTGGTAGCGGGAGCGGTGATGGTGCGAAGTACCGAACGTGCGCCAGTGCAGTTAATAATGGCTTGTCGTGCTTGGTTCGCCACCAACGCCGTAGTAGTGAGAGTAACGTTTGTATCGGTACTGAGAGTTGTAGTACCCGCAACAGCAGTATCTACTAGTGAAGTAATAGCGGTGTTGACCGTATCGCCCCATGAGCCGGTCAGTTCGCCCGTAACAGGTAAAGCAAGACCTAAAAGTGACGTGGATTGCGTAGGCATATACTTCCTCTTTAAGCGGCTATTTCTAGCCAATCCGCATTTTGCGTATCAGTCACGGTATCCATTCGGAGACCTGACTATTGTTTATATTTTGCCAGTTTGCAACTTGATTGTCATCTATTTGCCCCCAAACGTTTACCTGCCCCACAAAACCCCGAGCAAATAGCCCCGTAACGAGCACAACTGCGGCAGCGGCAGCATTTACTGTACCCACTGCGCCAGCGGCTTGGACTCCAGTAACAGAAACAGTAATTCCAAAAACAACGTTTACTGTACCTACTTCGCCAACGGCCTGAACCCCGGTGACAGGTATAACTGCGGCAGCGGCAACGTTTACTGTACCTACTGCGCCAACGGCTTCAACGCCCGTAACGAGCGCAACTGCGGCAGCGGTGACGTTTACTGTACCTACTGCGCCAGCGGCTTCAACGCCCGTAACGAGCGCAACTGCGGCAGCGGTGACGGCTACTGTACCTACTGCGCCAACGGCTTGGACTCCAGTAACAGAAACAGTAATTCCAAAACCAACGTTTACTGTACCTACTGCGCCAACGGCTTCAACGCCCGTGACAGAGATGATTAGGAGGTTAGCCCCCCAAGGTGTCTGGCCCCATGCGCCGCCACCCCAGCCGGAGTATTCAACGGATGAGGCCATAACTCGCCTTTAGGCAATACGCAAAATAGCGGAAGTAGAGTTGTTAGTTGGGAACTGGACCGTAAAGTCTCCAGAGGTAGATGTCTTGTCCGCCCCAAAATCTAGCACCGCAATAGCCTTGTTGGATACGCTACTGTTATAGATTAGCGCTCCGCGTGCAGTAATGGTGGAGCTAACCCACGTAGTGTCGCTAAAGTCTACAAACGCGGTAGTGCCGGTTAGTGAAATAGTTACGCCAGCTAGGGTGTTTCCACCCGCTACATACCCGGAACCTACAACTTCGTTTGATGTTGAGTAAGCCGTCGTCGTAGCGCTCAAATCTGCTGCGCTCGTGTACAACGCAATCTTTATGACGTTGGCCCCCAAATTATGCTCGCCAAGAAACAGTTGTTGCTTGAACGACGATACCATTGCTTGTGTAATTGCCATTTTTTACTCCTTAGCTGACAGGTAGGCGAACTTGCCCTGATCGGTAGGCATCTTGCCGCAACTTACCGTCACCCAATTGTTTTAGTAACCCAATAGACTGTAAGTACAACTTTTCGTACATAGTAATTACGTCCGCTTCACCCTTCATGAATCGTATAGCTTCGATCAAAGCGCCGTTCAATAGCGCGGAGTCAAACTCGGTTCCTAGCCATGATGTACCCGCAGTAACTATAGACTCGGGGTAATACCCGTAGTGTAACTCCGCGGAGTAATTTATATCCGGTGTTGGGCCTAGAATAAATGCGGAATCGTCGAAGTTTGCGTAGTGTCGGGGAAGCGCCCGCGATACTAGATTGTTTTTGGGGTACGCCTCACGGATAAAATTAACGTCTTTATTCAGTAGGAAGTGGTATTCCCCGTCAATATCTATAACCGCTAACGAGAAACAATACAAAAAGTCTGACGGAATTTGCAGGTACGGATTACCTGTACTCATTGATCCCGTCACGTTCTTGCGTAGCGCAGGGATCTGTACCGTGTTGTATATTTTTTGCTCCGCCTGCTGGGTGAACATAGCCAACTCTTGCGGAGAAAATTGATTCTCGCAAATATTTTGTATGTTAGTAGTCAACTCGGCGTAGTTCATGGGTTACCTTTTACGCCATAGGCCCACGGGCCATCGTACCTTTAGTAGCCGCACCAATACCCCGAACTTTTATTCCGCTAGTCTTTACCGGCGAATAGTCCTGAGTCCGTATATTACCCGCGGAAACTACCAAGTTTTTAAACTCCCGCTGTTGCGACTCACTACCAACATTGGATGCGTCCAAGGCTTTACCCGTCATAGTGTGCGGCTCAGCGTACGTAGAGGCCGGGCCTACTTCCTTACCACCTAGTTTTTTACTAAACGTAGCCATTTTTAACTCCTTATGATGTCACTACTATTACTGTACCAACTTGCCCTTGGGCTACCAAATTGTTTGGCGTTAGTGCGCTATCAAAACTTCGGGAGCCCCCTACGGGATTCCACCCCCACTGGATGTCACGACTACCTTCACCCGTTGATCCGTTAGCTAGCGTACCCGACTGTAAATATGTACTATCCGGTCTCG
>Ga0209414_1001681_pt1 | contig 10303 bp, 9 predicted proteins | sample LakVidmifraction_4_FD_181154 | JGI IMG/M metagenome (GOLD analysis project Ga0209414, IMG submission 181154) | Hypersaline microbial communities from Lake Vida, Antarctica - Brine Hole Two &gt;0.2 micron (SPAdes) (version 2) | ecosystem: Environmental > Aquatic > Non-marine Saline and Alkaline >... | reverse complement strand
AGGAAGGCACTAACTTCATTTGCATGTTTCAGTTTAGTTGTGATCAGGCCGGTCTTACCAAGGCCACCAGGGGTGATCGTACCAACAGGAGTATCAACTCTAGATCCAACACTCTGACCGAACTGGCGGATCATGTGTGCGGTGACGATATTCTGCTGCGTGCCGCGGGCGGTGATTGTCGACAGCGGGCTGTCGGCTTTGTGGCCGGTGGCACCGAGGTTGTGCTGGGCAAGGAAAGCCGTTACCAAGGCGTGCCGGTTCTCGGTGGTCTGTGTGCCGATCGGCACATCGATCTTACTGCCGCGCACATCAGTTGACGACTTGGCACCGTAATAAGTACTGATTAACGGGGTGACCAGGCAGTGCTCATTCTTACTGGTGATGGTTGTGAGTGGATCCGTGATTTTGTACTGCCGGCGATCCCCACCAAAACCGGTATGGCCAATACGCACGATGAATGGTTTTGGGTTGTCGATCACAAAACGCTGGATGCCCCGGGCGATCCGGCGCAGGGTGTTGTCGGCCAGCGGACGCTTGCGCTCGAAAATGCTCGGGCAAGGGATCGACCAATCGATGATGTCGGAAGCCGTGCGAAACTTCTTTAAGCCAGTACCTTTCTTGCCGTGGGTCGGTGCTGGCCAGACGATCGGCTGACCGTCGCAGCGGGCGATGATGAACAGGCGCTTGCGGATCGTCGGTGCGCCGTAGTCGCAGGCACGCAGTTCGCGATGCTCGACCTGGTAGCCGAGTGCCAGCAGCTGGGCTTTCCACTTGGCAAAGGTCTGGCCCTTGCGATCCGGACACGGCTGACCGTTCTTGATCGGCCCCCAGGTCTTGAACTCTTCGACGTTTTCGAGCATGATCACCTGCGGCCGCACCCGGGCCGCCCAGCGCAACACCACCCAGGCCAGACCACGGATCTCTTTCTTGACCGGCTTGCCGCCTTTCGCCTTGGAGAAGTGGGTGCAGTCCGGAGAGAACCACGCCAACCGCACAGGGCGACCATCACAAACCTCGACCGGGTCAACATCCCATACCGACTCGCACAGGTGCCTGGTGTGCGGATGGTTGACAGTGTGCAGCGAGACCGACTGCTCGTTGTGGTTGATGGCGACATCCACCTGTCGACCGAGTGCCGCCTCGATGCCGGTACTGGCACCACCACCACCGGCGAAGTTGTCGATCACCAGGTCGTGCAGGCCGAGGGGGATCTGGGTGCTGGTGCGGTAGGCGGTCATGACCCTTCCTTTGCCTCTAACCTCAACAGCCGATCGATCTCCGCAGCAATCAACGCCCCGGCAATAACCAGGCGGCGCAGCGGGGTGTGCTTGGCACGCTTGTCATAACGTTCTGACCAATCGGCTGGCCAGGGATCGTTGATCTCAATATCTAGCCCACGGCGACCAGGCTCTTGATGGCTGCGATCATCCTGCATGCTGAGAGAATAGAGCTGCTCCGGAGAGGCATAAAGCGCTGCGACCAGCGCCAACTCGCCGGTGGTGTGGCCATCGTCGACCTCGGCAAGGTATCCTTTCTCGTTGAGCTGGCGCTGGCGCTCGTTAGCGATCAACACCACGCCCTTGAGTGAGGTGACACATATGGCGTTTCTGATCTGTTCTGCCTGTGATGACATATAAATCTCCTGTGTGCGATCGAGCTTAGTTATTTGGCTGGTTTCAAGAGTGCTAGTGCGGTAGGCGGTCATGCGAACATCTCCTTATTGCTACGCGCATCGTTTGCCGCACGCCCACATGCCTGCAACTGAGCGCTGTTTGGGTAGTAGCCTTGCATCTCATTCAATAAAGCCGCGACCTCTCCAGATTTTGGACATTGCTTCTTTGTTACTTTCACCTGGCTGCCAACCGTTATACGGACATAGGTATCAATTGCTTCTATTGTCACCCCTTCAAGCCTGTACTTCATATCAAGACACCTCACTCTTTGATTGGTCGTACAACTGGATGCCCCAGGCAAGAGCGTAGCAACACCAGACAAAGCGACCGGACTTCACCGTTAGCGTCCTCTCCCAAAAATCGTGGAAGCGGAAGCCAGCACATTCGAAATTTTCAGCGGCCCGACGGGCTTCATATTCACCATCATCTGCATAGCTGAGAACGTCATTTTCGAGCGCCTCCAAAATCTCAACAGAGTGGTAGAAATCACTTTCCTCGAACTCTTCCTTGACGACCTGACGGAAAGCTTCTGGACTGTATGTACGAATACCATCGCATTTATCTACGGCCTCGCATTTTTTACCCCAGTAACCGGTGTTGATAGACAAGCCGCCTCGATCCGTCTGGTCGCGGAAAAATTCGAACATGTCCTGCAACCGGGAGAAAACGAACGTGCCCATATCGCCGCAGTAGCAAAGATATCCAGGCCATGTGATCAGTTCGAAGCTCCCGTTGTTGGTGCCTGGCTCGGCGAAGAGAAGATGCCTATAAACTCCATCGTCGCGAACGATTTGCAGCTGATGATCTTTGACGTTTTGAAGGAACTCTTTTTCTGTTAATTCAGCCATTCTCTCTCTCCGGATTCATGTAAGGAACCACGTCGCCACGCTTCTCTTTGCCCAAAGTTAATAGCCGATCCTGCAGCCAGGCATACCATTCACGGTGGCTGGTGCTTAGCGGGACAAACCCGGTGCCGGCGGCGATGGTGCGATACTCTTGCAGCTCACCACTGGCCCAGGCGCGGGGCAGATAGAGCCACCAGGGCTCGTAAAGGATGCTGAGCTTATCGGCCCAACAAAGCTTTGATGGTTCGGCGGCGGCGTTTCTTGCATAGTGGCGAGAGTGATAAAGCACAAGGTTGTGGTATTTGTGGCTACGCACACAACCATTCCAATCATCGAGCAGACGACCAGCAATGCGCGCTCCGACCTCTGGATGGCTCTCACCCTCTTCGCCGTCCATGTTTGGTTTGCCCCAGTAGCCCCAGTCGTGAACAATGATACAGATCAGTTCGTTCAAAGACGGACGACCGTATAACGAGACCCAGGCGATCAAGACGGTGAGGGGATGCCAGATAAACTGGTGGACGCCAAACAGCAGGCTCTTGGTTCCGATGTTCATGTTCATAATTACATCCCCCCCGCTGTGCAGGCTGATGAGGTATGGTTCAGATCGGTTGTTTTCATTTCGTTGCGGAGTCTGATCAACTCTGTTTTTGGGATTCTGTAGCTGCCCTTTTTTCCAACCCGATAGGATTCTATGCCACCTTCCGCCAACCCCAGGTCGCAGAGGTTTTGAGTGTGGCGCAACGAACAGCCGAACAACCTGGCGAACTCGACGGCGGTGTAGACATCCTCGTGTTTGGTTTTCTTTTCTCTTACGCCTGCTGTCATCTTCTGCCTCCCCGATTATTGAACCAGGCGGGCTTACCGCCTGTTGATTGCTGTCTGGATGGTTGTGGTGGTTCTTCTTGTTGGTCTTCTTCGCGGCGCATCTCGTTGAACTTAAGGAAGTAGGCCAAGGCAATCCCCATCTGACCGACGTCCCACATGTGATTGTCGACGCCATCGCCACACTGCCAGAGTCCGCGATCATCGCGGTATTCGGCACAGAATTGTTTGGCGTAGGTTTTATTGCCGTTTACCAGTTTGACTTCCGGATCGCGCTGCATGAGGTTGAGCTGCTCGCGGTCGTATCCGGAGTGCAGCACCCAGGCGCCGGGATCGGTGGCGTCGACCTTGAGTTTGTTGTGCAGCAAATCTTTGTGGTAGTGGGTATCGAGCGAGTAGCGATTGAGCCCACCCGGGATTGGCTTGCCGTTTGGGTACACTTCGGTGCGGCTAATGGTGACCGGGCGCACCTTGCGAGACTTGGCACCCATGGCCGGAAAGACGCCGGTCTTTTTGCACCAGGCGTACACTTCGGCAGTACGGTGACCGAGGGCATCGATCATGCCGTAGGAGATCTTGTATTCCAGCCCTTTATGATCAAGATACTTTTCGTTATAGAGGAGGTGATCAAGAGCACTGAAATCGTCTGGTCGGTCTGATGGTACAAAGCCGTACCTGATCTGCCAGCTCTTGAGGTCGGAGCCGAAGCGCCAGCCGCGCACTTCGTACCAAAAACCTTTATCCTGGGTATCGGCGACCAGGGTGAGGATGTCGGTTTCGATATGGACTTCTCCCGCAGGGCGCTCATCACAGAGACGCAGGATAACGTCTTCTTTGCGGTCTTTGTGCTCTTCGACATAGTTGATGGCCTTGATGCCGTGGGCCAGGTCGATTTTCGCTGAGCCGTCGCCCGCCCTGGCACGCAGGATTGTGGTGGCAATACTGGCCAGGGATGGTTCCGGCAAGGGGAAGGCGCTGCCGAGGAAGCCGACATCGGACGGCTTGGCGATATCGCCGCCCTTAATGCAGATCCAGCCGCCGTTCTCTCCGGCGCTGAGGCGGGCGGCTTCGTCCCAGAGCGCGCCGCAGGCGTTGCATGAATATTCGACCTGGCTGGGATCGGTCTTGAGGTTTGCGACCGTGGTCCCTTCGGGTATGACGATATGGTCTTCGTCCATGACGATCAACTCGCCGCAATCGGCGCAGCGGGCGCCGAGGGTCCAGACCTGGACGCAGGCCATGGTGCCGTCGTATATCCACATGTCGGCCGGGGTGCTAGCAAAAAAATTCTTGCCAAACCGCTTGATCTTGCTGCGCTTGCGGATGCGGTCGACGGGTGAGGCTTCTTTGCCGACCATAGTCATCTTGTCGAGCTCGTCGGTAAAAGTGTAGAGGGCAGAGAAAACAGCGGTGGAGGTTTTCGACCCGGACCAGGCGGGCAAGATGGTGACGCCGTTGGTGAGCCGGGTCATGGTGAGGGTCATGTCGTCGGCGCGGTGGCTGATGTGCTTGGCGAGCTCCGGTGAGCCGATGATCATCTGGTTTAGCTTTTCTCCCATGACGCGATCGGAGGTTTCTTTGTCGGGTACCATATAAAATGCGTTGCCCGGCTTGTGGCGGATCGACCAGCCGAGGCAGGAAAGCATGGCGTTCGTTTTGCTCATCTGGTCAACGCCGCAAAACCAGACTTCTTTGACCCACGGCATGGCCCAGGTGTCCATGACCTTGATCGACTGCTGGGCGAATTCGCGCCGCCACGGGCCGGGGTGGGCGTCGATGCTCGGCATACGGCGGTAGTTTTCCGAAAATTCACTTGGCAGGATGAACTTCGGACGGAGGCAGCGCCGCCTGACCGAGGCCGGAATGCGCAGTTCGATCTCGCGGCCAGCGATGGCGGCACGCCAGGAGGCGGGCAGCCACGGGCGCAGCGGCAGGCGGCGCGGTTCGATCAGGGCGATCTGCTGGGCGGTGCTATTTGCTGACATCGGCCAAGCCTCGTTGGTTGCGGAGTTCTGGGGGCGCCGGGCTGTAGCCGATGCCGGCTTTTTCGGCAAGCTGCTCGTATGAATTGGCATCGGCGGCGTCTTCTTCGTCTTCGAAAGCTAGTAACCTGATCTGTTCGCGCACGGCTTCGGTCATGGCGAGGGCGATAACGTTGTCGAGTTCCAGGGCGAACTCGGCGGCACGGGAGATGTCGCCGCCAGACTGGTAGATGAGCCGGGATAAATTGATGGTGATCTGCTGCTGTAAAGTCTCTTCGAAGAGCCCGGCAAGACCAGCCATCTGGATCTCGTGTTCCACCACCTCCATCCAGCGGGCATCTTCCTTGTGGCTCTTCCGTTCGAGTGCCTCGACTTCGGCTTCTAGTTTTCGTATTTTTAGCTCAGCTTCCCTTTCGGAATGATCTGTTGGCGATGAGCGCAGCTCGGCATTGAGTTGCTGTGCGTACTGCATCACCTGATAGCGACTGACGGTTTTGTCTTTATGAACTCCCGGGAAACCTTTTTTGCAATCGCCGAAAAATTTTCCGCGGCTGACCTTATATCCTTGGGCGTTGATCCAAACGAGAGCCTCTTGGCGAGTTTTAAATCTTTCACTTAGCGGTGTCTTGATTTCGTCTGGGAAATATTTATTTGTGAGCCGATCAACGGTTTCATCGTAATAAGCGCGGGAGGCATCAAGGTCTTCTTTGGTGCTGCGCCCTGATTTGGTTTGATACGCGGTCATGGCTTGGACGTGACCATTGTGAGCCAGCTTGAGTTCTGTTTGCTCGGTCTGGTCGGCAACATCCATAAGCTTTTTAATATCAACTCCGCTCATCGGCAGACCTCTGGACGCGGGGCCCCAAAATCTAAAGTATTTTGCTCGACCAAAACTTTGATGCTTAACACCGTCGCAGTGGGAATCACCTGCTTAAATATCAACACAAAGGCGGCTTCTTCGACGCGGCCCTTAAGAATGCCCATCTCCTTATAATCGAAAAAGATATGCTCTGGGTAACGCTTTAGTAGTACAGGCTTGTCGGCGCGATGCTCGGCGATAATCAGCTTTGTGCCGTCTTTGGCTTCGGCTTCAGAGTAGGTGCCGGTCAACGCCTCATCCTCAATTCTGACTGGAGGTTTCGGCGGTGCGCTCGGCTTCGGTACCAGGATCGGCGTGGTCGGTTTCGCCGGGTGCGTCGCCGCGATCCGGCAAGCAGGCGGCAGGCCTGCGGTGATCCAGGCGCGGAGGTCGCCGCCGTGGTCCTGGTAAAATTCGCCAGGGTCTTTGCCTTCTGGTACCGGCCAGCGTTCGGCTCTTGGAAATTGCTTGATCCACCACTGGGCGGCTTGACCACCGGGGTTTTCGTGCTTGCCGGTGCGTTCGTTTTCCCGTGGTTCGAAATCGAGGGCCAGCAGAATGGCGAGAGCGGCCTGCAGCTGGGCCCAAGTGGATTGCTTGGGTTTGGCGGTGGCACTGACCACGGCCAAAGCCCCGACCAGGTCGCCAGCGACCCAATCAATCAGGAGTGCATCGAGGTCGGATTCGACAACGACCACGGCGCGGGCTTCGGGTCTAAGGATGATCTTGTCATCACCGGAGCCTTGCACTTCGAGATAGCTTGGGCCGTTTGGTTTGCGATCTTCGAGCGGGATCCGGATGCGCAGGCGGTGAGGTTTGCCAGCGACAAACGACGGGATCACGAGGCCGCAATTTATCTTGAGCAGCTTCTGCTTGCCGTTGTTATCCCAGCACTCTTCTGGCAGACCCCAGGAGGGACGCGGACGAAAGAAGTCTTTATCGAGCCAACCAAGCTGGTACTTTTCGACGGCCTCCCAGGGCAATCCGCGGTGTGCGAGGTAGGCGAGTTGCTCAGGGTTCTCCAGCAGAGCGACATGGGCGTGGTCGATCAGCTTGCCAGCTTTCTCTTGCCAGAGCTCATGAGTTGGCCGCGCCTCGGATGGATAAAAGATTTGTGCTGCAGGCTTGTTGTTGGTGGATGGTTTAAGGGTTTGCCGGGTGCGGGTGACCGGTTCATCACCCTGGGGGCATTTGCCAAGGGCGGGGCAGGTGGTGGAGGTGCATTTGCGCCCGAGGGTGGCGTGGGCTTCGCTGCACTTCATGTTTTCGAAGATCCGCAAAAAGCCGACGGAGTCGCCGTGGCCACAGGTGCGACAGAACCATTGATCCTTATCTGGTTTAACGCTGAAACGGTCGGTCTTCTCCGGACCGCTCTTACCGGGGCCGCAGGCAGGACATGCGCCGTGGTACTCGTTGCCGACCTTGCGCAGAGTGACGTGTTTTTCTGCCAGATTGAGGAGGTTCATATTAAACGGCTCCTTGTTTTGCAAACGACATCGACATCTGTTGCTGCTGATCGGCACACAAGGGATTCAACCAGACACATTCGGTTCGAATCGCTGTGCCACGACCGGCGGAAATCCGCGCAGCGGTTTCTCGTTTTTTCCAGTCGTGCAGCATGTCGTTGTAGAGTTCGGACGGATATCCGGAGATAACCACCAAGCCCTGAACGTTGCGCAAGGTTTCGAGCAGATTGGTGTGATCTTCGTCTGTCAGTTCGTGGGCGTAATGTTTTCCCCCCCCAGCTCGTGCATGCGATCTGGAGCTGAGCAGGTAGGGCGGGTCAACGTAGAAAAGGGTGTCGACGTCGTCGTGATCTTTGATGACTGCAGCGGCTTCGCGATTTTCGATAATGACGCCAGCGAGTCGCTCACAGAACATGGCCAGGATAACGGGGTATTTTGCCCAGAGGTGTGAGGCGGTGCCGTAACTACGGCGCGAGTCGGAGCGGAAACCGGTGCAGCCTTTGGTTGCTCCGGCGCTACCGAAACCCATCTGGGCACGGATCAGGGTGCGGCGAGCTTGCTCGATCGTGTCGTTGGTTTCTTCGTAGGCGCGCTCGAACTCGGTGCGGGCGTAAGGTGTGGCGGTGATCAACTCAATCAGACGCTGAGATGATTCTGGGAACTGCAGTACACGAAAGACGTTAACAATGTCGCCGTCCAGATCGTTATACACCTCGGCATAAACGCGCGGTTTCTGCAGTAGTACTCCAGCTGCGCCACCGAAAGGCTCGACGTAGCGGGTGTGCGCTGGGAAGAACTGCATGACCCAGCTCGCGAGGCGGAACTTTGCGCCGTGGTAGCGCATAAGCGGAGATGTTATTTTGCCAGGGTTGATCATTAGTAATCCGCCAGCAGGATGAAAGGACAATCGTAAAAGGGCTTAAAAATCATCATCCTGCTTTAACTCCTTGTTTATTAATCTCTTTTTCTTCTATCAGGACGAAATGACTATTTTCTTAAAAGTTGATATTGTTTGAAATATATTTTATATGGTTGTTAGTTTTTACGCGCGTGCGCACACGGGCGTACTTTGTGGACTTTGGTCATTTCATCCTGCTAACTGAATTTCTCTTTTATTTCTCTATGGTTAACCGCAGGATTTCTTAAAAATATAATCCTGCGGTAATCCTTTCGTCCTGCCCCGCACCCCAATAAATAGGCTTGCCAGAAAATTTAAGGACATCCTGAGTCTGGATCGAAGCGCACGAGGATGCCGAAGATGCGGGTGTTACCGCCGATCTTGTCTTTTCTGTAGCCCCGTTTGACCATGTCGGCTCCGATCCGTTTGCGACTGGGGACATAATCACCGTGGTTGTCTTTGTGCCAGGCTTCGAAGTCTTTATAGAAGTCTTTGAGTAGGACACTTTTGTGTGGATCGTCGGGGTGTCGATCGCATCGATGTTCTATGAATTGGCCGAGGACATCTTCATCTTCGCGCAGCTGGTCGATGTCGGCTTTGATTTTGTCGGGCGGGTTGAGTCCATGTTTCTGCCAGAGGAGGCAACCGCGCACGAGCCAGGCGAGTATGCCGGGGGCTTCTTTGGCAAGTCGGGCTGGTAGTCCGCGATCTTTCTGCCGAAAGAAGCCTTCGAGTGCTGGTTTCTTTCTGGTCTCGCCTTCGATGTCGTCGACGTAGAGGTAGGGAAATTTAATGTAGATCAGCCGCTGCAGTAGGGCGAAGTCTTTGGTGAGGCCCAGGGGGATGCTGTTGGTGTGGATGAACAGCTTCCATGTTTGGGCGATATTGATTTCGTCGGACTGATAGAGTGGCCGAGCTTTGATGGTGTCGCCGCCGGTGAGTTGCTTGACGGCGGATCCGGAGATGCGTCGGTTCTCATCGGTCTCACTGCCGACGATCAGGCGCCGACCGTCGAGGGCGACAAGGTCGGCAGCGGCTCCGGAGCTGGACCGGGCGTTCTTCTGTTCGAGGATCAGCTCTGGTGAGATGACCCAGGCGAAGTCGCCGAGGATTGCCTGTAGTAATTCGAAGGTGGTGCCTTTACCATTGCGCCCTTCGCCGATAGCGACGGTGACGATATGTTCGGTGGCCAGGCCGGTGATGGAATAGCCCAAGAGTCTATGGAAGAAGTCGGCGACTTCGTCGTCGCCCAGGTTGTCGCGATTGGATCTGTCCCAGTCTGGACAGGGGCAATTGTTGCCGGTGGCGAGGTAGTCTGCGATGTTTGGTGTTTCTGGAAACAAAACTGGTGATGATTTGACCAACCAGTCTGCTGGGTCGCCGTTACGCAGACGCCCGGTTTCGAGGTCGATCACTCCATTCTTGACCGGCAGTAGTAGCGGCCGTTGGTCAATTTCTTCTCCAACAATGGCGAGCGGTTCGTCGATCGAGTGCGCCCAGGTAAGACAGTTAGTAGCGCCACGGACGGATCGGAGACGATCTGTCCGAGAGGAGAGTGCTTTGCGTTTGTTCTGGTACCTCTCTATTTTCCCTGCGATCTGTACTGCTTCGGCGATGGCGGCTTTGTTGCCTGGGAGATCTTCAGTCTCTTTGCACTGTTTGGCTTTTGCTTCTGTTTCGGTCATGAGCTCGCGCTCTTTTTTGATGGCGGTGGTGTAAAAGTCTGACTGGCCTTCGTAACGCAGGGCGACTTGC
>Ga0209414_1001679_pt1 | contig 10306 bp, 20 predicted proteins | sample LakVidmifraction_4_FD_181154 | JGI IMG/M metagenome (GOLD analysis project Ga0209414, IMG submission 181154) | Hypersaline microbial communities from Lake Vida, Antarctica - Brine Hole Two &gt;0.2 micron (SPAdes) (version 2) | ecosystem: Environmental > Aquatic > Non-marine Saline and Alkaline >... | reverse complement strand
AATAGGAGGACTAAATAAAATGTTAAAAGTTCATGTTACAGAAAATGAAAACACTAAAGTATGCGAAGTTGAAATAACTACACCTAATGGTGGCACATATACATTCTGGGATGACAAGATTAATGTCGACAAACGCATCCACGAGAAAATGGTTGAGATGGGATTTTAAAACTGGTATTTTAAGGACAATTTATTAAGTAAGTAAAACATAAAATAAAAAAGGATGTGATAAATTGCAATATATGGGAAGTAAAAACAAAATTTCTCAATACATTATTCCTATTATTGAATCGTATATGACTGCAGATACAAATGGCTATTTAGAACCATTTGTAGGAGGTGCAAATCTAATCGATAAAATAAAATGCAAAAAGAAATTGGGGTGCGACAGTAATAGTGAATTAATAGAGTTATTAAAGAAAGCTCAAACAAATGATATTCTTCCAACTACAATAAGCGAGGAAGAATATTTAAAGGTTAAAAATAATAAAGAAGATTACGCTAAATGGTATGTTGGGTTTGTAGGTTTTTTTGGTAGTTTTGGTGCAAAGTATTGGGGAGGATTTGCTAGAAGATATAAGAAGGATGGTTCAATTGAAGATGTCCCTGCCCAAGCAATAAGAAGTCTTGAAAAACAACGACCTAATTTAGAGGGTATAACATTTTTACATAAAAGTTTTCAAGAATTACCAAAAGATAAAATTAATGGTTATATAATTTATTGTGATCCGCCATATGAAGGAACTACTAAATATAAAACGAATGCTTTCCCACACAAAGAATTTTGGCAGTGGTGTAGAGAAATGAGTCAACATAATACAGTCCTTATAAGTGAATACAATGCACCAGATGACTTCATATGTATATGGGATAAGGAACACAAAACAAGTCTCAATACACAATCAGGTGAACAATCTAACAGGTTAGAACGACTGTATATCCACGTTAGTAAATACAAACAAAATAGCAATTTGATATGTGGGTAAAACAGATAATTTACTCTAACTATTAAAGAAAATAAAAACAATATTGCTGAATAAAGGAGAATACATATGTTTAAAAGAATAAGAAAAATTATTTGTAAACAATTCGGACATAAGTGGGAAATTTATAGTGTTAGTACAGGATATTGGAGTTATGACGTAGAAGAAGCGGGACATTGTAAAAGATGTGGGTGTGATACCCATAGTTAGAAATTGTTTAAAAGAACTATTTTATTGAAAGGAGGGATTGGTATTAAAAATAAAGAAGATATTATCAAAATATTAAAAACGAATTTCAATTATGTATATTGTGATACATGTAAAGGGAATTATCCCAAAGATTGTGAGGATGATTATTGCGACGATTGTCACAGAAAAATGATGAATTGGGGAATTTCAGATCATTTCTCAGAATTAATAGCTAAAGAGATTTTAAAATAACTTTTTTATTGAAATAGAGGTGATTAAAACGGATATTAAAAAGTTTATAGAATTTAAAAGCTATTATGAAACTCATGGTTGTGAATTTGTAGAGTTAATGACTGGGACAAAACTCACGCTATATCAGAAGGCTTTGTTTAAATTAAAACAGACTAATAATCATATTATGTTCGGTAGACACAACGGTAGAGATTTTTATAGAAAAATTCAATCGCTATGTTGGCTATCAAATTTAGATGCCAATGAAACTATTAATGTGCATTCAAAAGATGGTTCTATCAAGCAGACAAGTAGGGACGAAGTAATAGAAAGTATTTACGCACAGCTCTATAAATAATAAAAGTGAGGTGATGAAAATGAAAGATGACTTTAAAGATAAATTTAAACTAATTTACAAAAGTGATGCAACAACTATCACGCTTAAATTTGAAGAAGATAAACTTGACGATGTAATAGCTCAAATATGTGAGTTTCTAAGATCAATTGGTTATTCTGAGAAAATGTTAACAGAACGAATACCTGATTATCCATATTATTAAAATAGAACTCTGATTTTAAAGGAAGTGAGGTGAAATATGGAATTCTTTAAACACAACTATATTGCAAGTCATAATGCTTTTTATTTAAGTATAGGCTGCGAAGATAACGTAAATGATTATACCAATGATTTATGGATTGAGGGACAAATTTTAAAGTTACACTATGGATTTACGATAAGATTTAATCAAATAAGAAAGTAGAATTCACGTTTTAGGGTAAGTTATAAAATCAATAATACATAATATAAAAGGAGAAACGAGTTGATAAAATATGAATTAATAAACTTTTGTGAATTTGACAAGTATGCCACAAAAAGCTACTGTGCAGTTCACAACGAATCAGAAAGTAAAAATTTAGGGGATATTACAAAGGTTAATGAAAAAGAGATTGCAGACTTTAATATGATGACATGGGGATTTCCATGTACTGATATTTCGGTGGCAGGCAAACAAAGTGGATTCATTGATGAAGAAGGTAATCAAACCAGAAGCGGTCTTTATTATGAGGGGTTAAGGATTCTACGAGAAAAGAAACCAGCTTTATCAATTATTGAAAATGTGAAGAATTTAATTGGGACTAAATTTAAAGCAGAGTTTGAACAAATCCTATCAGATATAGATAATGCTGGATACAATACATATTGGAAGGTTTTGAATGCTAAGAATTTTGGTGTGCCTCAGAATAGAGAACGAGTATTTATAATCAGTGTTAGAAAAGACTTAGACAACGGTAAATTTAAGTTTCCAACTGAGTTTGACAATGGGACTAGATTAAAACACTTTCTTGAAACTGAAGTTGACGAAAAGTATTATATTTCACAAGAAAAGACTGAAAAATTAATAAGCCAATTAAAAGATAAATCATCTTTAGTATTAGATATGTGTCAATCTAAAAGAGAAGGAAAACCAAGAGAATATACAGACTTTATGCCAACTTTAAATGCCAGGGATTATAAAGAACCTAGATTAATAAACCAATTACTTCCAAATGAATGTGAATGCGTTGGGAGGATTGATATAAAAGGACATGATTATATTAAAAGAGTTTATAGTCCAGATGGATTAGCACCTACTATACCTACTTGTTGCGGTGGAAATCATGAGCCTAAAATAATTACAGTTGGTCAAATATCGAATGAAGGTAGTCAGGCAGGAAAAGTGTATGATCCAGATGGCTTATTCCCCACAGTATGTGCTTGTACACACGGGTATGCAATTGGAAATATTATTGAAGAAGTTGGAATAATAGACGATCAAGGTAGAACAAAAAAAGAACTAAATATTACCGAACATTGTCCTACATTAAGAGCACAAGATCATGGTAACCCACCTAAAGTTGTTAATGGTTGCAGTTTTAGAACTAGAAATTATATGAATCAGCCACAACAACTAGAAGTCAGAAAAGATGAGTTGAGCAATTCAATCACTACTGTTCAGAAGGACAGTATGGCGTTCATAGTTCCACCCAAACCTGAACTTGTTGGTGGCATTGGCGAAATAAATTTTGGCAAACAATATCGACAAGGTAATAGAATATATTCTTCCGAAAAAACTGCAATGTGTTTAATGGCACAGCCTGTAGGTAATACTGGTGGGAATAGCTATTTATATGAAATTGACTACAGAATCAGAAAACTTATTCCACTAGAATGTTGGAGATTAATGGGATTTGATAATGAAGATTTTCACAAAGCTAAAAACGATGGTTTATCAGATACTCAGCTGTATAAACAAGCAGGTAATTCAATAGTAGTTGATGTTTTATACTATATTCTACTTGAAATACATAAAGTTATGCCATACTTATTAGAAGATATTAAATTAAGCAGCTTCTTCTCAGGTATAGGTGCTTTTGAAAAAGCTATTGAAAGATTAATGGAAGAAGTTAATAAAACAGAGTTACATTAAAATGCAAATCTTAAAGACATATTAAAGAAGGTGATAAAATAGCTAAAACAGATTTAACAATCCAGTTAGAAAGAGAGATATGGAATACTACCCACAAACAAGGTGTATTTTGCTGTTATGAGGTCACTATGGGATGGTATGGTAAAGAGCGAGTAGATTATATTACATTTGACACAAATGGTATTTGGCGTTGTTATGAAGTTAAAGTATCTAAATCAGATTTTCATAGTAAAGCAAAGAATACATTTATAGGGCACTTTAATTATTATGTTATGCCCCTAGAATTATTTGAACAAGTTAAAAATGAAATACCTAATCATATAGGGGTATATGCGGATGGTAATAAGTGTATTAAAAAGCCTAAAAAACAAATCTTAGGCATAAATGAAAATATACTAAAAGATTCTATGATTAGATCATTGTATAGGGAAGTCGAAAAACAAATACGCAGCAATACACCTACTACTGTTGATTATCTCAATAGGCAAGTTAGGCAATTTGAAAAGCAGTATAACGAATACAAGGATAAATATTGGGACTTATTGAGTAGAGTAAGAGAAAAATATGGGGCTAGATGGGAAAAATAGTAAATCACAACCACTATATGTAGTATATACAATCACTACCAACCACTATATGTAGTGTGTAATTGTCCATAAAATACGAGTTTTAAAAGGAAGTGAGGTGAAAGGAATGGATCAATCAAAACAAGATGAATTAGTAATGTATATTTTGGTTAATGAAGATTTAAATATGTCAGCAGGTAAAATTGCTGGTCAAGTAGGTCATGCTATATCTAAATATGCGAATGGTATAATATGTAATCTGGCATGTGGAGATAAAACTGTTTTTGCAAAATGGTCTAAATGGATGCCAATTCAAAAGAAAATAATCCTAAAAGCACCACAATTGCTACTTGAAAAATTGGAAGAAGGTTATTGGGGTATTAGGGATTTAGGATTAACTGAAATTGATGCCAATAGTCTGACTGCAATATGCCTTGGTATTGATACTAGGGAAGGATTTTATGAAAGAATGCCAAAATTAAAAAGACTAAGATTATTGTAAATTTCAAAATGAAGGAGCCAGATATGATATATACTTACACACCAAAATGTATAGAAGATTTTGAAACTTTAAAAAAAGGAGACTTGATTTTAGTAGAATGGGATGATTATTTTGTTAAACATACACCTAAAACACAAAAAGTAATGGCTTATAAAATATTTGAGGTATATCCAGAGGGTGGAGAAATAATCTGCAAAAAGAAAAATAATGTTTATTTTAATTATACTGGTTATCTTGTTGGTAAAAGTCATGCAAAACGAGTACTGATCGTTAGCTAAGTTGAAAAGAATAATAATAAAATACGGGGTTTAACAACACATTAAATAATAAAGGAGATAATATGAGAAAAATAACAAAACAAAATTTTATATGTGATAAATGCGGTAAAGAGCTTGAATATACCACCGAGAACGAATATGACAAAGGATTTGACTTTGCATATAATGAGTGTTGGAGTTTCAGACCAAATCATCATCGAGCAGGTTATGGTAGTAGATTTGATGGGTCTGAAATAATATTAGACCTGTGTGATAATTGTCTTTATGAGTTTGTGGATACATTTAAATTTAAAAACAGAATTATGGATACAGGAAGTAATTGTGGACGCTTTAGTAATACTGATGATGAATCAAATTAAATCACCAGTTTTAAAAGGAGGTGAGAAAATGAATGAAATTTTAATTAATATTGGTATGCCTGTGTTAACTGCCCTGTTAGCGTTTATAGCTGCTACCCATAAGAGCAAGATAGACTTAAAAAAACAAAAAGAAATTAACGATACTGAAATAAAAAAAATCAAAGAATCACACGAATGTGCTGTTAAATTGTACCAAAAAAATGCAGAAGTTGATACGTATACGAAAATGGTAGTAGACATGATTAATAATCCATATAAAGTAGATAATATTGAGAAAGCTATGAATAAAATAATAAAACTCAATAGTAATAAATTTTTAAATAAAATAAATAAATAGTTTGAATAAAAATTCACTTTTAAAAGGAGTAGGTCAAATTGAACGTTAAACGTAATTTAAAAAGAGCATTAAAGCAAATGAAATTAATACAAGAAGGAAAACTTCCTAAAAAAACTTTGAAAGAGTCAAGAGAACTGTGGGATAAGTTGTCAAAATAAACTCAATATTCAACAACATAAACATAAAATAGATTGACAGAAATGTCAGTCTATGGTATTATTAATGAGTAGCCAATTAAACATATAATACATATGATATTAAATAACTTGAAAGGAGTTGAAAGTATGCGTTACAGAGTAACCCTTCGGGATAACGCAGGAAATGTAACCTATAAAAATCTACTTGAATATGAGATTGATTCATATAAAAGTATGGGTTATAAGATTATAGAAAAGTACCAATTATAATTAAGTAACATAAACACATAAAAAAGGAGAAATAATGAAAGTAGGTAATAATACTGTAGTTTGGGCTAAAGTTAAACCAGATGCAATTATACCAACTAAACGAGAAGAGGATGCAGGTTATGATATCTATAGTTGTTTTGAAGAATCTTTCAGAGTAATTAATCCTAATAAAATAGCTTTAATTCCTACAGGTATCGCAAGCGCATTCTCTTCAGATTGGTATGCACAAATAGAAGAAAGAGGCAGCACAGGGACAAAAAGTATTGCCAAACGATGTGGTGTTTTTGATTCAGGTTTTAGAAATGAATGGATGATTGTTTTAACAAATCATAATGAATATGAAGTTGTTATATATAAAAATGAGGAAGATAAAAATCAACTTATCAATATGTTTGGGATTAACACGATTTTATATCCTTATTCAAAAGCAATTGCTCAAGCGGTAATCTTACCAGTACCTAAACTAAATCATATAGAAATGACTTATCAAGAACTACTCATGATTAAATCTGAAAGAGGAACAGGAATGCTAGGATCGTCATTAAAATAGAGAGGAGCACATCAACATGATACTAGATTTAAATAATGTAACTCAAGGTGAATTATTGGCCTATGTGAAATCATATGAGAATTGTCCTGAATGGAAGGAATTCTCGATCATAGCTTACCTTGATGCTTTAGATATTTTGTGGGATACATTTAATCTTAACACTAAATCAAGTTCATTAGGATTATCTATTTACAAGCGTATGAGATATTTTGATACTTGCTCAAATCCATCAATTGATAATCTTAAGCAGTATTTAATTAAACAGGAAGAGCTAGAAGTAAGATGTAAAGTAATGTGCAATTAGTATGAATAAATTAACTCCACACAAGATTATAAATGTTTTAAACAACGATGATGGAAATATATGTGAAGAAATTTATTCAGATGAAATCGAGTTTTATAGTACATATTTGGTAGGAGATATTGTGGATTTTGGGATACCAGCTAGGATAACAAAAGTTGAGCATTATCCAATGACTAACCCGAGTTATGGAATGGTAACTTATAAACTATTAGGAAGAGTGGTGATTGAAAGGTTATGACTTGTTGTGAATGAGTTATCAGGCGTATTTTGCTATAAAAATACAAATAAGAAAGGATATTTAATGCTATTAACGAGAGAAGTTGAAGTAAAATGGAACGGAAACACAAAAAAGTGGTATATGGGTAAAGGATATAGGTTTGCTAAACTGGGCGACATGTTTTTATCGAAAGTTGAAGATTTAATGGATGGTAGTGGAATAACCATAAGTGTTGAATGTGATGGTTGTGGCAAAATATCAAATATTAGGTGGAAAAATTATAAGCGATGTGTAAAAGAAAATAATACATACTATTGTAGAATATGTGCACTAAATGGATATAAAAAATGGATTAATTTTGATGAATGGTGTATTAATAATAATAGGCAAGACATACTTGACAGATGGGACTATGAACTAAATAATTGTAACCCAAGTGGAATATCATATGGATCAAATAAAAAATATTATTTTAAGTGTCCAACAGGACTGCATGAAAGCGAACTAAAATGTTTAAACAGTTTTACGTCTGGACACGAAGGATCTATATGCTGCAACTCGTGTAATTCATTTGCACAATGGGGAATTGATAATTTTGGAGAAGATTTTTTAGAAAAATATTGGGACTATGATAAAAATGTAATTGATCCTTGGAAGACAACAAAATGTAGTGGCAGGAAAGTATGGATTAAATGTCAAGAAAAGGAGTATCATGGAAGCTATAAAGTTCAATGTAATAGTTTTATTATAATAAATTGTAGATGTCCATTTTGTTGTAACTTCCATGGTAATGTACATTCACTAGACAGTCTGGGATCGTTATTTCCACAAGTATTTGATATATGGTCAGATAAAAATAAAAAATCTCCATATGAATATACGCCTAATAGTGTGCAAAAAGTATGGTTCAAATGTTTAGATGGAAAACATCAAGATTTTAAAAGAAGTATTAATTCATCAAATACTAAGAACTTTCGTTGTCCAGAATGTTCTAACATGTGGAAAGGTGAAATTAAAATATGTGAGATATTGGCCAATAAAAATATAAATTATATACCACAAAAGACGTATACTAATTTATGTGGTTTAGGAAACGGACTACTATCATATGATTTTTATTTACCAGACTACAATTTACTCATAGAATACCAAGGAGAGTACCATGATGGGACTGCTAAAAAGCAGACAGAAAAAGAATTCATATATCAACAAGAACATGATAAACGCAAACGTGATTATGCAATTCAAAACAATATTAATTTATTAGAAATATGGTACTGGGATTATTGCAATATTGAAGAAATATTATATGAAGTAAAAGAGGAGAGTGATACCAATGAATGTTAGTTGGAAGAAGTATTTAATAATTGAAGGTATCTTGGTTGGATTGTATTCCGTGGCCTTTGTGATTGTGCAGAGTTTAAAATAATAAAGGAGATCGTATGAAACCACAAATAATATCAACTCCATTTTTATCAGAAAGTTATTTAATAAAAGATGAAAAAGGAATTGCTCAAATCCGAATTGAAGCATGTGGAAATATTAAAGGATTGGATGACATAATGACGTTCATAAGAAATGCTGAAGCTGAAACAAAATACTGCAAACCTATTGTAAAGGAGTAAAATTAAAATATGATTATTTGTTTATTGGCTTTATGTTTTATACAGTTAATAGCTATAGATATAACTCTCATGCAGATTTTAAAAGTAATTGAGAAGGGACGAATAAAATGAAAAAATTAACATGGTCAGAAAGCGAAAATGATGAATTATGGCAACACGATACTTTTGATAATGTACAAGAATGTATTGATGATGCAATTGAAAATTATAAAATGAAGAAAGGTGAAACGATTGCAATAGGATTTGTATTCCCGTATATCGCTAGTATTGATGCTGAAAGTGTGCTCGAAGAGATTGAAAATTACGCATATGATGAGTGTGGAGAAAGTTGTGAGAGTTGGATAAATTATAAAGATAAAGAAAGTATTGATGAATTAAGTAATCGACTGACAGCATGTTTAAATCAATGGCTTAAAGAAACTAAGCAAGAACCAACGTTTTATAGGATTGATGATATTGAAACAATTAAAATCTAGTAAGCGAAAGAACAATATTCTGTACTAAAGAATTTTCGCAAAGTAGTTTACTGTAATTTAACACGTTGTAGATTATGTTAACAATTAATAAAGTAAATTGCTAAATAAATACAATAATTTAAAAAGAAAGGGGTCAATGACATGACAGATAGAGAAAAGGAAATAATAAAGCAATTAAATCACACGATTTATACAGTAGAATTCATGGAAGAGTGGCTTAATAGAAATGATAATGTATTAATAAATGCTCCTTCTGCTTTGCAATCTATGGGAGCGAAAGGTTATTACGAAGCCGTTAAACAAATGGCTAAAGAGTTGGTTGTTGAAGAGAAAGACGAAAGGCATATTCCCAAAAAACTTATAATCGGAAATTTTGAAAACCTCTGTCCTCATTGTAGCCACACATGGCAAGATGGCAATTCCGTTTGTGATATTTGCGGTCAACTATTAATTCCATAAATAATACTAGTTCGTAATTGTCTGAAAATGTGAGGAAGAAGGTGAGTTAATGGCATATAAAAATAAGGCGCAGTGTGAAAAAGAATTTACAGAGTATATAGTGTCCATAGGTATAAAAAGCTATGGCAAAACCGATGACAACGGTAATTGCTACTGGTTTTTTAACCTAAAGAATGGGACGAGAAGGTACTGGACGAATTTGTCCGAAGAAAACCAAAAAACGCTAGGCGTTAGCGAATAATAATTAGAAATTCTGCGATATTAAGCGATCCCCTCGCTTTATATAAATCAGCATCCTCGGCTTTACAGAGGGAAAGAACTTATATTGAATAAGACATAAATATCTTAAAAGTAG
>Ga0209414_1001676_pt1 | contig 10313 bp, 8 predicted proteins | sample LakVidmifraction_4_FD_181154 | JGI IMG/M metagenome (GOLD analysis project Ga0209414, IMG submission 181154) | Hypersaline microbial communities from Lake Vida, Antarctica - Brine Hole Two &gt;0.2 micron (SPAdes) (version 2) | ecosystem: Environmental > Aquatic > Non-marine Saline and Alkaline >... | reverse complement strand
ATATGCAGTTTTAGGGTTATTTTGCAAATTGGCATTTGTAGCGGCGGGCGGTGACCGCCGAAAAGAGCCACCAACCAGAAAACAGGGATGTTTTCATAAATTGGAGAAAATGGCTTGTACAAATTATTGTTGTTTTGTATTATACTCACTGTTTATTTTAAAGGAAAAATTATGGATATAGAAAAAGTTACGGTTTCAGAACATCTTTATGTGGGTAATGCTTATAGTGTTTTGAAGTTTAAAGCACCAATTGTAGCAGGGTTGTCGTCCCCAGGACAATTTATACATTTGTTGATTCCCAGACTTGAAGGCTCTGTATTGAGAAGACCATTTAGTATATATAAAGTCGAAGGAGATTTTTTGTATATTTTGTATAAATCCGTGGGTCGAGGTACTGAAAGTTTAAGAGATACAAAGGTTGGTGACCATTTGAGTGTTATGGGACCGCTAGGCAATGACTTTCCTGTTTGTGAAAAGGATGAATTGCCTGTCTGTATCGCTGGTGGCTTTGGTGTTGCTCCTCTATCCTTCCTTACAAAAAACCTGCCTGTTAAAGGCAAGTTATTTGTCGGTGGTGCCTCAAAGGATGATATCTTATGTTTAGATGATTTTGAAGAGCTTGGATATGATATATGTGTTGCAACAGTTGATGGCAGTATGGGCGAAAAGGGATTTGTTACTAAACCTTTCATGTCTTGGTTTGAAGAAAATGGGAAATCTTGCAAACCTGTAATTTATAGTTGTGGTCCAGATGCTATGTTGAGAGCGGTTGGTGAGTTTGCTGTTTCTAACGGAATTAAGTGTTATTTGTCTTTGGACAAGCATATGGGATGTGGAATTGGTGCATGCCTTGCATGCGTGCAGAAGGTTTATGATGAAAATGGAAATATTGTTCAGAAACGTGTATGTAAAGATGGACCTATTTTTTCTGCAAAAAGCATTGTTTGGGAGGACTGATGAAACCTGACTTATCTGTAAATATTGCCGGTATTGAGATGAAAAATCCTATTACTGTAGCTTCAGGAACTTTTGGTTACGGTCCTGAATATTCTGAATTGGTTGATTTAAATGCTTTTGGAGCAATTACCGTTAAGGGTATCAGTAGTGAACCTTGGGATGGAAATGCTCTGCCGAGAATTGTAGAGGTTTTTGGGGGCATGGTGAATGCAATTGGGTTACAGAATCCAGGTGTTGAAGGGTTTTGTAAAACTTATCTACCTTTTTTGCGTCAATATGATTTGCCTGTTATTGTTAATATTTGGGGAAAGACCGCTGAGCAGTATGCTGAAACCGCAAGAATGTTAAGCGATCATGAAGGTATAGATGCTCTAGAGGTGAATATATCGTGTCCAAATATTAAAGAGGGTGGTATATCTTTTGGTACGGTGCCTGAGTCAGCAGCTGAAGTTATTAGCGCTGTTCGTAAAGTAACCAAATTGCCTATTATACCAAAGTTATCTCCAAATGTTTCTGATATTAAGATTTTTGCAAAGGTTGCCCAGGAAGAGGGTGCTGATGGAATTTCTCTGATTAACACTTTACCTGCAATGGTTATTGATATTGATAGCCGAAAACCCGTCTTGGCAAATGTTACAGGTGGACTTTCTGGTGCTGCAATACATCCAGTTGCTGTTAAAATGGTTTGGGAAGCTGCTTCTGTTGTCGATATACCAATTATAGCAATGGGCGGAGCTGTTGATGCAAAGACGGTTATTGAATTCCTGTTGGCTGGAGCTACCGCTGTTGCCCTCGGAACTATAAATTTTAGAAATCCTCGTACTGTGTTGGAAGTTGTTGAGGGACTTCAGTCATATATGATCAAAAATAATTTTGAAACAATCAGTCAAATTAAGATGGATCTTTAATATAATTTGAGCAAAAGGAACCGAATGAGTAATTCTGTAGATACAACTATTGGTGTTATTATTATTGTACTTGTTGTTATAATAATGACTGCTATGGTTTTATGGTGTAAGTGGGTTATTGAAAAAATAGCAAAACTTGATGATAAGTCCGTGAGAGGTATTGTAAGGAGCATTCATCATGAGCGAAAGTAGTGAGCCAAAATCCGAGCTGTCGAGAGATCTGACTCTTTTCCATGTTACAATGATGGGACTTGGAATGATGATTGGTGCAGGAGTATTTATCGGTATAGGCAATACTCTTAATATGGTTGGACCCGGTGGAATGATTTTGACATTTGCTCTAAATGGGCTCATCGCTCTTTTTACTGCTATGTCATACGCCGAACTGAGTTCTGCTATTCCTAGAGCTGGAGGTGCATATAATTTTGCCAGACTTGGATTTGGAAAGGGAACTAGTTTTATTGCAGGATGGATGGAGTGGTTTGCATCCAGTGTTGCAGGTAGCCTTTACGCAGTCGTTTTTGCAACATATACTCTTGAATTCTTTAAACAACTTGGATATATGGACTGGTTGCCTTTTGACTATTCTATTGCTGTGAAAATTGTTGCTTTTTCTGTTGCATCTGTATTTATCTATATCAACTATAGGGGCTCTTCTGAAACAGGAAAAGTTGGTGCCTTTTTTACATTAGGTCAAATGATTCTGGTTCTTGGAATTGCCGTTCTTGGTATTTTTGCATTCATAAAAAATCCTGACAGAATTATCAATTTTGAACCATTTCTGCCATATGGTTGGAGCAAGCTTCTTGTATCAATGGGGTTCATCTTTGTTGCTTTTGAAGGGTATGAAGTTATTGCTCAGGCTGGTGATGAAACGATTGACCCCAAACGAAATATACCAAAGGCCATGCTCTATTCCGTATTTATCGTTACTTTGACGTATATAGCTGTTTCTGTTGCTACGATTGTGGCTGTTGGTGCAACTCATCATAGAGTTGCTGGTACCCCAGTGTGGCAATGGATTGGAGCCTTTAAGGATACAGGCTTTGGAGAAGCTGTTGCCATGCTGATGCCTAACAAAACTGTTGGCTTCCTTCTTGTGTCTCTGGCCGTCATATTTTCGTCTACATCAGCACTGAATGCAACAATTTATTCGGCAACTAGAGCTGCCTATGCTCTTGGTCGCGATAGAATGTTGCCGGCATCAATGGCAAAAATTTCAAAGAAAAGAAAGACTCCTTATGTGTCTCTTTTTGTTACCGGCATAATTGTGATTCTTGTTGCTACTATCCTGCCGACAAAAGATGTTGCATCAAGTGCAAGTATTATGTTTATTTTTCTGTTCTTCCTTGTCAATATGTGTGTAATTAAAATTCGTTATAACATGGGAGATGAGTTGGAATATGGGTTCTTAATGCCGTTTTTCCCGGTTATACCAATTCTTGCAATGTTGTGCCTGGCTGGTTTAGTGGCATTCATGCATGAAGAGGGGACTACTGCTCTGATAATTGCTGCAGTCTGGATTGCCACCGGGTTTCTAATATATATGTTCTATTCTAAAAAAAGAGCTCTAGATACAGAAGATGAGATATATGTGTTTGAAGAGACTATTGAGGTGGCATCTTCTGATAAGAGATATAAGATTATGATGTCTGTGGCAAATCCATCAAATGCTCTACCAATGATTCGAACAACTTATGCAATGGCAAAGGCAAATGATGCCGAAGTTGAATTGTTGCATATGGTTCCTGTTCCAGATCAGGTCCCTCTTTCTGATGCTGACAAATATATGTGGAGTGGTAAGGAAGCAATTGTCGAAACAATGCTATATCTTGCTCCAATGTTTCCAATTAGTTCTACTATCAGATATTGCCGTAATATCGCCAGAGGTATAATCAGTGCTGTCCGCCAGAAAAATGTCGATTTACTGATTCTAGGTTGGCATGGAGAATCTAAAAAAGGACGTTTTAGAGTTGGCAGCACTATAGACCCTGTAATGGAGAGAACTCCTAGTAGAGTGATGGTTCTTAAAGGCCACTCCGACCAAATATATAAAAATATACTTGTTCCAATTGCAGGAGGTGGTAACTCGGCTTTTGCAATTGAAGTTGCCTTAACTATTGCCAAGGAAAATAATGGTGCTGTTACTTTATTCTCTGTTAAAAGAGATGAAAAAGATAATGCAATTAACTTTGATGATTTCCTTGTTGCAAATAAACTTGAAGTCTCACCTGAAGTAAAGCTTGGTAAGAAAATTGTTACATCAAATGATCCGAGCAGAACAATTTTGGATGAATTACATAACAATGAATATGATTTATTGGTACTAGGAGCTTCAAAAGAGCCTAAACTTAAACAGATTGGTCATGAAACTATACCCGAAAAACTTTGCAGACAGTCTAAACAACCTGTAATTATGGTTAAAGCTTCCGGTGGTATTCAGTCTTGGATAAGAAGATGGTTTTAAAAACAATGGTTAATGGTTAGTTGTTAATGGTTAATGACGAGCTTTGCTCGTAGTAAATAGTTGATAGTAAATGGTAAATAGTTCACTCCGTGGGTTGGAAGAAGTCAATTGATAATTAAGAATGGTGGAAAGCCTCCGTCGGTATTTATTTAATTCGACGACCAACGGTCGACGCTACAGTACACTACAAGAGATTTGAATACTGAACTGTAGCGGCGAGTCACCTGCGTGACAGCAAGTAATTATCGCCGAAAAGGGCTGAAAGCCCGTAATATAATAGCCTAGGGTAAAGCCCTAGTGAAAATAATAAAAACAAAGTTTTTACCTGCCCACGGCAGTGTAACTGTATACTATAAACTATACACTATGTACTAATAAAAAAGGAAAAAATGAAAGTATCAAGTAAAATATTGGTTGGCTTATGTATTGTAAGTATTGCATCAAGTGCAACTTTTGCACAAGAAGAAATAGAAGAAAAAAGGAATTGGACTCTAGCTGTAATCTTAGGAGCAAACCTTTCCAGCGGTAATACAGAAAGCTATCAGGTAAATGCAGGTGCGGAATATAATTATAAGATTCAGGATAGCGATATTAAAGCCGGCTTTAGTGTGAATTATGGTAAGGTTCAGCAGACAGATGCTGACGGCAACAAGAATATGGTTAAGGATGTTGATAAATACAACATATATACCAGTTATCGTTATAACTTTTCCAAAAGATATTTTGCAGATGTAATTGCTACTATGATGCATGATTATAAAGCTGATATTAAGTATCGCTATAAAGTTGGTCCAAATGTCGGTGTTAATATCCTGAATAGTGAAACTTTTCTTTTAAGTACATCTGTTGGTGCTGTTTATCTGCATGAAGAGTATGAGAATAACTTGGGTAGTGATGAGTACCTGGCTTGGCGTTTAGCAGAAGATTTTACATGGAATATTTCTGAAGGAACTAAATTAGTCCAAGGAGTTGAGTATATTCCTGAGTCAGACAATTTTGACAACTATTTGGCAAATTTCACTATATCTCTTGAAGCTCCTGTTGCCAAGGGAATGTCAATGTTTGTAACGTTCAAAGACGCATATGCCAATGAACCTGTGGATGATAAAAAGAAGAATGATACATCTTTAATCTTTGGGCTTCAATACTCTTTGTAATTGATTTTTTATAAAAAGGCTTGTATCATTATAATTCTTCGTCATATTTTGTGGATTATATGTTTGTTTTTATTCGACCCCGCCCTTACTTTGTAAAAGAATTACAAAGTGAGGGCTGGGCTATTAATATTGAACAGCTTCCATGCTTCGCTCTGCGAGCTACGCAGGACACCGTTGCCGTTCTAAGACTACGACTGTGTCCTGCATAGCCGAAGGCGACGCATGGAAGTAGTCAAGTTTTATTAGCCCCATATGCAATATGGGGTAGTTATTAACAAATAATACGACCCTGACTGCGTCCTGCGTAGCTTGAAAAGCGAAGCATGGAAGGGGGCGAATAAAATAAAACACCAACAATAATTTATTAGGAACCATCATTATATGTACAAGTCTTTTTTTTTGCTAAATTTTACTGGGGATTTGTAATGTTAAAAAGAATATTATTTATATTTTATTGTTTTACATCTATTACTGTATTTGGCGATGATGCAACTCGAATAATGGTTTACGAGCAACTTCACAAACTGGCCCCCCTAAAGTTATATGGTGGTGATATCGAGTTGATTGGTGAGAACCAACTTGCCAAACAGGAACTTTCTCAATGGGTGAAGTTACTCTTAACTAAAACAGAATCTTTCTTTGGAAGTCCAATAAAATTTGAAAACCAAACGATTCGTATAGTTATAAAAAGTGAGAGTACTGACGATAAACCATTTGTTACCACGTCCATATTTAATGGTAAAATATTGCAGCGTCTGGTTATTACAGATGTCAATAATTTCGATTTAGAACTACTTGAATTACTTTTCTCCGAAATTCTTATAAAAGGATATATCTATGATAATATCCCCAAATCAGCACTTTTATTATCTTACAAAGATGTTACGATTCCATATTGGTTAAAGATGGGGTTGGCAAGAAATTTTTATAATAGTTACAAAGAGAATGATGCTGAAGAAGCATATATGGCGTGGATAAATGGTAGAATTCTACCATTAAGAAATATTTTCGAAAACAATCTTTGGTCTACTTATGTTTCCGGCATATTTTTGAGTTCAATTAAAAGAGAAAGCAACTATCGTGACAATTTTAATAAAATATTCATAGCTATAGCCAATGATTTTGATATTGATTACTTCTGGATTCAGAACAATATTCTTAATATTGATGACAACGAGTTTCTGATTTTTTGGGATAACTGGTTGTATATTCAAAAATATATGATTTATGTTCCACGCCAACAGTTGAATGGTTTTGAAAGATATCTATTACACCAAAGTTTATTTAGTTTTCAAGGATATTCAGGAGTTCCTATTGACAAGACTTTGCCGCAGGCAATGTCTCCAATCATGATCACTCAATATAAAGATGAGTTATGGGTCAATAATTATATTAATTCAAAAACTCGTCAACTTCAGGTGACTGCAACTGGAAAAAGTGAACAGTACCGAGACATTACCAATAAAATATGTGATTATATTAAAAATATTAAGAGCGACATGAAGCTCAAAGATCAAATTCTGCAATACCGCGAAATTCAGGATGCAATATTCAAACCTATTAAAGAAAAAGATGATATAATAATTGCAGAATAATTAAAAAAAAAATGTGTTAAGTGGCGTGTACTACGTATTAAGTTGTACGCCCGTGGGGTTAGGATGCCCCAGAATATAATGGGAAGCAGGTCAGGAAAACTTGCATCTTACGGTTGTAGTATTTCTTTTACACATGCTGTTGATGTTTTTTATGTTCTGTTTTACGAGGATATTAAAGATTTTGGTAAAATGTTAGAACCAAAGTGCTCCTGCCCTGTTTAGGGGAGGTGGCCACGCTGTTATTTGCTTTTAAACAAAAAGCAAATGACGGCGTGGACGGAGGGGTAATCCTTGTGCACGACCGTGGTAGCATAACTAGTAGAAATAAAACTAATAGAAACTTGAACCATATAACATAAAACTTTGTTGGGTAAATCAAACAAAAGGCATAGCCCACACAAACCGTGATAGAGCCTTAAAAAGAGATATTTAAAACAATGAAAGAAAAGATAAAAAATATAGCAATGCAAGCTAAGGTCGCCGGTTTGGCTCTTGGATGTGCAACAGGCAAAACCAGAAGCACGTTTCTAAAGATGGCTCCATTAGCTCTTGAAGCGGTCAGAAATGATGTTCTTGAGGCAAATGCTCTTGATATCAAAGAAGCCGAAGAGAAAGGAATTCCTCCTGCTTTTATTGAACGACTCAGATTGACAGAGAAGACTTTTGAGTATATGAAGAAAAGGTTGATTGAAGTGGCTGATCTTCCCGATCCTATAGGAAAGATCCTTGATGGACATATCTCAGAAACAGGGCTTGATGTGAAAAGAGTCTCTGTTCCATTAGGAGTTATTGGTATAATCTATGAAGCTAGACCAAACGTTACAACAGATGCAGCTGCTGTGTGTATAAAAAGTGGTAATGCTGTAATTCTAAGAGGTGGCAAAGAAGCTGCTAGAACTAATAAAGTTTTGGCTGATGCAATGATTCAAGCCGCAAAAAATGCCGGTTTACCAGACCACTCAATACAACTTTTTGAGATACCTGGACATGAAGCTGTTAATGAATTGCTGAAACAGGATCAATATATTGATGTGATTATTCCTAGAGGTGGAAAAAACCTTATTAAAGCAATATCAAGAGAAAGTCGAATTCCTGTCATTAAGCATTATGATGGAATATGCCAGATGTACATTGCGGAAGATGCTGATTTTGATATGGCCGTTGACCTTGTATTAAATTCAAAACTCGATAGGGTTGAAGTTTGTAATTCATTGGAATCTCTATTAATTAACAAGAAAATTGCCGATGATTTTCTGCCTATTATTGGCAAACGTCTTAAAGATAATGATGTTGAAATTAGAGGTTGCATGACGACATGTAAGTTGCTAAAATATGCAACCGAAGCAACTGAATATGATTGGTCTACAGAATATTTGGATCGAATTTTGTCTGTTAAAGTTTTAGATAATATTGATTGTGCTATAGAACATATTAATAAATATGGTTCAGGACATACCGATGTTATTGTATCTTCATCAAAAAAGAACATAGATAACTTTATAAACAGAGTAGACTCGGCATCTGTAATGGTAAATGCTTCCACAAGATTATCAGGAGGTGGGGCATATGGATTAGGCTCTGTTGTTGGTATAAGCACGGGCAAACTTCATGCAAGAGGTCCTGTAGGTCCGGATGAGTTAACATCATATAAGTGGATTGCAATTGGTGATGGACACCTCAGAAAATAATTGTTAATGGTTGATGGTAAATAGTTAATGGTTCACTTCCGCCTTCGCAGTGCGGCGTGACAAAGCCGTGGGGTGGAAATGGTTGATGTTGGATGTTCTTTAATGTCCTTCCTTGGAAATTGGGTGTTCCGTGTTGGTTATTGGATATTGAATGTTTTTTCCTTAGTCATTTGGTCCTCTTCAAATCTTGCAAAGCCCAACCATGCGTCATGCGTCTTGAGTCATGCGTCAAAAAAAAAACTGCCCACGGCAGTGTCTTTCATTCATTATTGGATGTTCGACTTGTCAAGCCGTAGGCATTGCGAAGGCTGATGTTGAATGGCCTGTCCGGCGAAGCTCATAGAGCGAAGACTGATTGGACGTTCTTTAATGTCCATGATTGGTTATTGGATATTGAAAAAGAATAGGGATAAGAGAAAGACATCTATATCCCAACCTGTCCTGCATAGCCCTTGGGCGACCGTGTCCTGCATAGCCGAAGGCGAAGCATGGAAGCGGGATTGATTTATAACAGAATAGGTCTGAAAGAAGTATAAAACTTTTGACAGTACCACGAACATTGAAAGGACAATAATATGAAACTAGCATTTACAACATTGGGTTGTTTAGATTGGAACTTGGATCAGATTATTTCTGCAGCCAAAGAATATGGTTTTCAGGGAATAGACTTTAGAGGTTATATGAATGAATTAAATCTATATAAACTTCCTGAATTCTCAACTGATGTTGAAACAACAAAAGAAAAAATCAAAGATGCCGGGTTAGAAGTTTCTTGTTTCTCATCATCAATTAGATTGATTGCTCCTGATGAAGAAACTAGAGTCGCCTTTCTCAATGAAAGTATTGAGTATGCAAAATTGGCAAATATCTTTGGCACAAAATATATTCGTGTCTTTGGTGGCACATGGCTGGAAAATTCAAGAGAAGAAGCTATTGCTGTTGCAATTAAAAATATGAATATTCTTTTGGAAGCAACCGAGAAATCTGATGTTATTTTTGCTATTGAAACTCATGATGAATGGGTTGACACTAGTACTATAAAAGAATTTTTGGAAACTATTGATAATCCTAAAGTAAAAGCTATATGGGATGTTAACCATCCGTACCGCGGAGGAGAAACTCCAGAAAAAACTTATGAAAACATTGGAAAATGGGTTGCTTATACTCACTGGAAAGATTCAAAATATATGCCGGAAACTAAAGCTGGACAAGAATTGTGTGTCTCGGGGACGGGAAACCTTCCTTTGAAAAGATTCTATGAAATGCTTGAACTTGCTAAATATGATGGATGGCATACTCTTGAATGGGAAAGAAAATGGCATCCGGAACTTGAACCGCCAGAAGTTGCATTTCCGGCGTTTGTAAAATCAATGCATGAAATCTCAAAATAATAGTAAGAAAAGGAACACGGATAACCTAGGGCGGACTAGCCGCAACCAAAAGAATTCTCGCACAGAGGCACAGAGAACGCAGAGAAGAGTTATAGCAATGTTTTAATGTAACGCATGCTTCCAGCTTGCAGCTTTTTGGGGTAACGCGAC
>Ga0209414_1001675_pt1 | contig 10314 bp, 10 predicted proteins | sample LakVidmifraction_4_FD_181154 | JGI IMG/M metagenome (GOLD analysis project Ga0209414, IMG submission 181154) | Hypersaline microbial communities from Lake Vida, Antarctica - Brine Hole Two &gt;0.2 micron (SPAdes) (version 2) | ecosystem: Environmental > Aquatic > Non-marine Saline and Alkaline >... | reverse complement strand
GATTGGAGAAGCTGCATAAGTCCTTCCATTACGCGACTCCTTCTAGTTTCCCGTAGTCGACAGTCATGTAGCCGTCGATAGTCGGGCCCATTGCTTCAGGCTGGATCAGCATGACCTCGTCAGCCATCACACCAATGTGTGGGCCTTCGTTGCTCGTGTAGCGATACTGGTACACATTCAAGCCGTTAAGCATTTCGGCGATCTTAAAGACGTTCTTCTTCAACCTCCGATCTGAGGCGGCAATTCCGGCACCCATCTGACCAAGAAACCCGCCAAGGCCCGGCTTAGTCCTAGACTTCTGAGTGGTCTGCTGTCCGGCAGAAGTTATTAGCTGCCCTGCACCAAGGCCGAGATTAGCCTGATTTTGTAGACGATCCATGTAGTTACCAGCGAACTGGTCCTGCATCTGATTGCCGTAATTCTGTAGGGCCATGCCCGTACTACCCGAACGAAGAAGCCCGCTGGCTGCCTTGTTGCCGGTGATACCACGAGAGCCTGCTTCAGATAGGGCGTCAAACCCAGTAGCGTCCTTATAGGCGTTGAAGCCTGAGGCGTCGCCACCCAGTAGGGAGCCTAGTGCCGCAGTACCAGTACCGAAGTTTTCCATCCCACCAGAAAAAGTGTCCCTGATCTGACCAAAAGCTTGGTTGTCGGACTTCTGTGTAGATTTGCTGCCACCGAAAATCTTACTCATTATTGATTCTCCATTCTTCCTTTGTGAGAATGACTAATTCACACGGGCCTACGGGGGTTTTAACGACTCCGTATGATTTGAATTTCAGTTGTCTATTCATCCATCTGGCTCCGAGGTTCTCAAGAGGGGTGAGCCCCCTAATTACCTTGGCGTCCTCATTCATAGTCCAGAAAGATTTGAGTAAAGACTTGGCGGCTTTTACCGCCTCCTTCCCTCGGGATAAGAAGAAGTAGTGGCCACTGTAGACACCGGCGTATTCCTGTTCAAACAGGGCTATGTCTCCATTGTCATTACTCAGTGCCCAGTTGTCTAAGTTGTTAGACCAATCGGAGGGGTCGAACCCTGTGATCTCTGCGGCATACCGGCTGACAGCCGCCTCTATCTCAGTGTATGAGGTTGTCCTATAATTCATTACGTTATCCCGTACAGCGCAAACCTCGTTCCAACTACGAAGTCTCCATTAGCTGAGATGACGTTGATTGCGTTTATGGCGGCGGTGTTTCTCCACTGAAACGCCGTGTCGAAGCGCGCTTGTCCCGCCGATGCGGTGCTGACCCTATCAGACGACCTTGCAGTCCCACCTTTGTTAAAGGTGGTGTCCTCGTAGAACGGGATGTCTACGTCGATGACTCCGCAGTCGTTCGCGGGTGCGCCCGAAGCCGCCATGCGTCCCAACAACGCAGACGTGAAACTGTTACTGCCTCCGTCGGAGTATGCCCCTGCGCTGTTGCTGACAGCCCAAGCAATAGAGTAGTTTGATGCCGTATCGCCATTGAATTGTATGTCGATATTTCCGACGGTCCCCGCACCCGCGACACGCCCCATTATCTGTAGTTGTAGTTTACGATAGGTCGCAGGGATGCTTGCAAAGTTCTTCGCGAGGGCAGGAGTGACGATAGTAAACGCTTCAATCAAAGTTATTCCGCCACCTCCACCGCCACCGCCTGAGCCGTTTGCCGCTGCGGTGAGACGCCCTTGGGCATCCACTGTCAGGTCAGTGTTTGTATAGCTTCCGGGGGTGACTGCCGTATCCGCCAGATCAAACGTGCGGTTAGCACTCAGGTCTCCGCCACCGTCAATTCCTGTACCCGCCGTAAGTGCTATGGTTTTGTCGGCCTTACCACTTTCTAGGGCTGTCACGTCTGCGTCTAGGGCTGTCACTTCTGCGTCTAGTACTACCACCTTTTCTTCCACTGTCGTCTGATCCACCCCCCTGTCACGGAGAAGCCTCATCAGATAGTCTGTGGGCTTCCCCGTTTCAGGATCGGTGATAGAAAACATCTGGTTGATATCATTAAGGGGCATCTGGCATATCCGTTGTCATTGTTAGAGAGTCGACTCGGCGCAAAGCTCCGAAGTCTTCTAGTCGGAACAGTCTTCCGGGCTGGCGGAAGCTCCCCAGACTTCTCCAATCAACTCTTGCCTCATAGTCTTCCCCAGAAACAGTAACTGTGCCAGCATTGACATAGCTGTGCCCCCTGTCGTCAGAGTAGGAGAGAGTGATTGTATTAAGGTCGGACCCAGTAAGGCTGCCAATACTACCGAGCAGTTGAACCTGATTGACTCTGTAGCTGCTGTAACCCTTAGACAGAACCTGTCCCGTAACTCTCCGCAGGAAGGGGGCAGGGGTAGACTCAGGAAAGAGCCCCCCATCCGTGTCACTGGTAGGGTTGAGGAACCAGATGCTGCCGTTGGCATCAGAGCCGACAGTAACATTAGAGCCTGCAACAGCGGACAGTCGATTGCCACCTGTCCAGTTAATGCCGGTATACGCCTGCCAGAGTGCGTTGTTTCCTGTGCCCCACGAGTACCACTGTTCCGAAGTAAGGTCGTAGACTATCGTCTCTTTATTACCTAGCCGGAGTATGTAGAAGTCATGACCATCAAGAGTAAACGTCCAAGCCCTGACCTTGGGGTCAGAAACAGAGCCGCTCACTAGCGCTAACACCTGCACTTGATTTACGTCAAGCTGATGCCCGTTAGAGTTCTCTATCGCGAGGACCTGAACCTGTGACACGTTGACGGTGTCGGCTGGTTCTGCCGCAGCCGCAAAGACTTGGACCTGATTAACGTCTGCCTCGGGTGAGGTTCCGCCAATCGATGCAAAGACCTGAGCTTGCGTAGCGTTAAGAGTAGCAGCCGCCATTAAACAGTCCGATTAATCTTGATGCGGGCAAGGTTCACTTTGACAGGTGTCCAAGCCCCGCCCCCGTCTGGGTCAAGTTCGCTAACGTCCCAACTATAGCCGACAGAAGTCCCCACAGCGTGAGCGGCCCCGTTGTCGTCGGTCGCGTTAGAGACCACGCTCACGACCAGAGTTGCGTCTCCACCGTCAGACTTCAAGCCCCGCACCATAGTTTGCAGCGCCCTGACCGCCACAACGTCAGGCGGCAGACTCGACAGCTCCATTATACTTGCGGCTGGGAGCGGATCGTCTTCAGCCTGTATGAAGCCCGCGTCGTTTGGAACCAGTTCATCAACCAATGAGAAGTCGGTAGCTCCGCTGGAGCGCGTCCAACCGCTAGACACGTCTGCGTTCGGTGATAAAGTAATAACTTGCACCGTGCCGATACCTGTGTTATTGACCGACCCCCCATCATCTGCAAAGACCACGTCTTTGATATACGTGGTGGGACCAGTTCCGCTGAAGTTAGTCCATGGGTTGCGAAAAGACACAATTGCCGTGTCGCCTGTTGCGGGGGCACCATCAGTGCCCGTCATAATGGTGACGCCTTCTACCTTGAAGGTGTAGGCCCCTGTCGTACGGTTCAAGAAGAACTCGCAGTGCTGCCACAGCCCATCATTGATGACGTTTCCGCTTGTGCTAAGTATAGTGAAGCCTGCGACCTCTACGGCGCTTATTGTATCTTCCGCCCCGTCAGTGCGAACTAAGACCAGACTCCCTACAGGCGTCACTCTTACAAGATACCGTATGAAGTTATTGGCGTCTCGAATTTGAATGCTAGGAGCTCTTTCAACCTCACTCGGAAGATCAGCAAGCCACTGTCGCCACGCGACGTAGGTGACGTCGGTAGCTGTGGGTAACACCGCCCTCGCTTGAAAAGAAGTAGGCGACACTATGCGGAGTACCTTACCCCCAGACACCCCGTCGGGATCGTTTAATAGCTCATCGTTTGAAGCTAGAGACCACGGAGTGCCTGCGATAAGGTTCGCCTTGCTGTCTCCATAGATCGAAAAGTTCTCCATGTATTGAATGCTCATTTGAAGCTCCTAAAAACTGAAAAGGCTCTCTCTTTGGATAGCGCCTCGGATTCGCTCCTCAATATCGGGAGTCGACACTCGTCTCTGGCCGTTGGCTTGAACAAAGACACCACCTTCTTCGTCTACCACGACCATCTTGTCTTTTACTTTAACAGCCGTACCCTCCCAAGAGCCCCTGTCAAACAAGATACCTTGGAACCTAGTCATAGGGGCTGCTGGATTACCAGTAGTAACCCAAGGCTCTGTAGTGTTTTCACCAAACAACCAGAACATGTCACTGAACGTAATGACCTGATGTATTCCGTCAGGGCTTCGTTCCGCCGTAGCAAAGTTCAGAGGATTGACTACGGTTTCTCCCGGCTCAATCCAGTAGAACCTGCCCATTGTACCAAAGGCGTCACTCTGGACAGGAACTACAATGACGTAGCTGTTGATATGTGCGAGCGAGATTGCACCTGAGTCGTCTGGTAGAAGTATCTGTGATAATTGGGCCTCACCGCCGTCTATCAGGGTGGCGTTGTTCCACGCCATATTAGCCCCAGTCTCAGTAGTGACAATTGAGTCACCGGAACTTCCGGCAGTGATGGCTTGTATGAATAAATCGGCAGAGCTGTAAGAAAGGCCTTCAACCTCTGGGTTACGGACTAGGTCGGTGCTATACGTGGTGCCACCCAGTCCAATGTTGTTCACTGCAAAGTATAGGCTTGCTACATCTGTAGAAACTACGCCAGCCCGGCTGACTAGCCAAGGACTGCCCACAGTACCTGCCGGGGTGCCAGCATCGACAGACCCGTTGGTGAACTGGTAATAAGTCGCACCCATTCGCACTACGTCACCGTCGTCAATAAGCCCAGAAACTTGTAACTGGCCTAAAGAGTGTCCGTTGTCTGTGTACACCCACAGGATTGCCCCGTCTGCGATGAAAAGGTAGCCCGGAACGTCCCCGATAGGGGCGACGGCGGCCATGCTTACGTCACCGACAGGGTCAGTGCTGATGGCTCCGACCAGCGTGGGTGCGCCAGTCATAGCGTTAATCCGATACAGCTCTAGCCCGCTGACAGCGAAGAGGTCGCTATTGAAACTACCGGCAGAACTGTAGAGGCCTCGGACAGGCCCTTCACCGACAGAAGTAAACCTAGTTAAACCCGGACGAGAGATTAGAGAGACTGGGCTGTCGTTGAGGGCCATGTTCCGTTCAGCAAATCTGTTCCTCAGAGCAATGTAGGGCTCTTTAGCAACGCTTCTTAGGTAGTCGCTAGGGGAGATTTGGATAGTTTGCATTTGTTAGACCTTTTAATATGGCTGACCTCTTACGAACAGGGCGCTAGGATCATAGCTTTCGTAATAGTTATTCCAGCGATCTCTGTCGCCTGCCATTCTAGAGAGACGAAGCAGGCCAATCTCAGAGTGGGCCAGTTTGTTCTGCGCGTACCTAGCCTTAAGCTGGGTTCTCGACCTTTTAAGGATCATGTCGGCCTGTGCGTCTATCTGTATCCCGTAAGAGGGGTTCAGCCTGACAGCCAGCATAGTGATAAAGAAGTCGTCGAACTCCTCCGGGAAAGGAAAGAGGTCGTCGATGAGCAGAGGAGCGTACTTGAGCCAGTTGACTATGTCCGCCCTGTAGAACCATTCACTGTCGGCACGGTCTGTATTGATGATGATTGATGTGGCGCCCTCGATACGATGGCCGTTGCCAAAGACTGTTACAGGGTTGGCTGAGATGTCCCCCTTGCTGTCGACGAATGCAAATCTGGAGCCATCGTCAGGTGCGGGGTGCAAGTAAAGGTTGAGGCTTACGTCTAGATTGGAGACGAGCCTCACGTTAGTGGGGACGAACCAATCCTCATCAGGCACTGTGTCGTACCAAGGATATCCAGACGGTCGGGAGATGTTGTCACTGCCGATAGGGATGGCTGTGTAGTTCTCACCGGCTTCGGCACCAAAGACAGACTTAACCAGCCTGTTGAGGTAGCGTAGGGCTTCAACAGCCTCAGCATCAGTCGAGGAGGCCCCTATGGCCACAAGGTTGCCTAGACGGAAAGCATCGTTTACAATAGTTCTAACCGTGGTCATAGGGTCTCTTCCTTAAGCAAGCAGTACGCCGACAGCCGTGGCTGAAGTAATGCTCCCACCATTCACGCCGATAAACATTGGAATCTCGACGAAGTTGTTCCCGGCTGTAGAGGCCACTAAGAAAGTGGCAAGTAGGACAGTCGTGGTGCCGTCTGGGTTGTTTCGTCTGATAGTGATGTTGCCAGTAGTGGTGCATAGGAAGCCACCAACGTAGGAGCTGTCGAAGTTGACAGTAGCTCCTGCGGCCACTAGAATAGGCTTGTACTTTTTAGTATACATGTGTCTTCCTCGAATGAAAATAGGGGCGTACTCCTGAGAGCAGAGGCCCCTATCGTTTCAGTTAGCCGTTGATACGCACAAGACGACGACGGTCCACAATGTTCGCTTCGAGAGCGATATCAAAGCGGACGCGATGTTCGCCGGTAGCAAAGACGGAGTCCTGCCACATACGTACACTCACAGGAATCTTAGTAAGAGCCTTGCGAGAAGCCATACCAGTAGCTGGCATAATCAAATCGGCGCAGTTGACGATAATCGCGCTCTTGTTCGCAATGAACCGAGGAGCAAGTGCCGTCGAGGCCGCACCAATGAAAGTAACCACAGCCGTATTCGTCGGAGCAACCGAGACAGTGCGGAAAGGACCGACTGTGATGATCGCAGGGAAGATACGGAGGCTGGCAACAGAACCAGACGCAGTAGCATTACCGATTACTCGGAACTGCTGCAAATGGCCAAGCTGCTTTTTAGCCCGAGGGTCCCAAGCAAACAAACCGGCGATGGTGAAGATTTCACCGTCGACGATAGTGGCAGTAGCACCAACCACGTTGACCGAGATCAACTGCGACATGTACTGGCCCGGAGCAGGCGAGATAGCAACGCTTTCATACGTTACTGGAGCCTGAGACGTTCCGGCAGTCAGGGCCGATGCAGTAGCGCGGCTACCAGTCGTCAGAGTAGGCAACTGCTGGGTGAAGAGGGTATCAATACCCGCGACCTTACCAGAGAAGCCCTGACGATACATGCCTTCGCCGAGGTCATTCAGGTTATCGCCCGAATTAGTACCCGACTCGACAATGTCCCGACCAAGAGCCTGCTTATCACCGTAGGTAAGTACGGCCCGCATGTCCATGTCTTCCACGCCTTCTTCCTTCAGACGGGTATAGCCAGAAGCTACGTCGTCCCAAGCAGAAACGGCAGAGACGCCGTCACCCACAAGGTTGTTGGAAGCCTTGGCAGCAAAGCCAAGGATGTAGGCGTCGATGTCGATGGCGAGACGCAGAGCAGCCTTTTTAAGGGCCTCACTCTCACGAGCATCACCAAGGTCACGAATCTTCACGAAGTCTGCCCAACCCATGCTGGACCCAATCACTTGGGACAGCTTGTACTGTTCAGAACCGAAGGTCGTGTCTTGGACACCACTCGACAAATCCTGAACAACGCTGTTGGTAAAAGTAGTCGTGTAGTCTGGAGAAATCTGCTCAACGACAGTCAGACCGTTACGGTCATTCATTTCATTGTCAAACTTTTTCCACGTTACCAAGTCCATAGAGACGAGGTTATTTTGAAAGATCGCAGCAAACGAGTTAAGAACGAGTTTGGCTTGATCTACAGTCACAGTAGCCATGTGATAGTATCCTTATTTATGAGTTTATCTCCCCTTCCGCTTGAATAGTTTAGCAGAAAAGGCATCCAGATCGTCCGTATCATCCGGGACTGTCGACCTACCTACCGAGGAACCTTTGTTCACTCTAGAGGGCGGGGTCGGAGCCTTTGAAACTTTGGGACGAGTCTTTTGTTTCTCCCCGTCAGCGTCCGCAAACTTACCCTCTAGTCGACCGAGTGCAATAGTGGCCATGTTAGGCCCGCTGTTCACGATCTTGGTGGCTTCGTCTGGGTTGTTGGCGAGGTAATACAAAACGTCTGGACCATACTCCATACTCTTAAGGGTAGCACTCAGATATTCACCGTAGGCTGCATTAATCCCCGAGAAAGTCTCAACTAGCTGTTGACCCTTCTCTTGGAAGTCAGGATAGCGCTCCTGCGCGGGTGCGAGCTTTTCTTGCCACTTCGTTTCGAGTTCCGCCCTCTGGCGGTCGTCGTCCTTCTGCACTTGTTCCTGCCGATCTTGGAGCCTTAGTGCTTCTCTTTCGGAAAAGAGGGCATGTTTAGTAAGGTCTTTGATGTAGCGTGGATCAAACTCCCCGAGTGGGTACTTATCCGTACCGTCGTCGTTGGTCGCGTCAGGCCGTGGCTCGTCGGTGTCCGAGACTACCTGCTTCTGGGCAGGTTTCGGTCCATCGTTTTGTCTCTCGTCTAGGAGTTTGTTCAGCTTGTCTTCGAGCTCTTGAGCTTTCCGTTCGGCTGCCTTCTCTTTAGCGACGAGTTCGTCGATACGTTCCTGAAAACGATTCTTCTTCGGTTCGGGTTTAGGATCAGAGGCTTCTGCCTCGTCTCCACCGTCCTCAGAGTCTTCGTCTTCGTCTGCGAGGGTATCATCCTCGATATCTTCATCTTGTGCATCTTCATCTACAGACTCACCATCTTCGACTTCCGTGCTGGCCGGCTCGGGAGCTGCTTTGTTCTGGCCATAGAACTTAGCAGCAAAATCGTCAAGGTTGTCGTCTGTAGTGTCGACGGGAGTATTTTGTTCAGTACTCATATAAGGTTTGATCGGTCCTTTTAACCGTTTGCGCTACCCTGTTGCGACTGGTTCTGGCGGCGGGCTGCACCTTGGGCCTCCAGAGTCGATCTTTTGATTTCATCGGCACGTTCACCAGACTCTCGCTTAATGTCGAGTTCGTCCAGCTCTTTACTGCTCTTGAGAATTTGTGCAATACCATCGTATTGTAGTCTCTGCGCGTCCACCTCGTTATCGGAGAGGGCACGAATGCGTTGAGTCTCACCGTCATACTTGGCCTGCTGTAGCTTGCCCATGTCGATGCTTCTGTCCGCCTTCATCTCTTGGTTCTCTGTCTGCAACTCAGCCATCTGCGCTTGCATCTGCTGTAGCTGCTCTGGAGTGACACCGACGCCACCCTCTTCACCATCTTCGAGGAGTTGGGGCGGAATAGTCTTCTTGAGACGCTCGGCCAGTTTCTCTGCTCCGGGCCAATCTTGAGCTTTCGCTACCAGATCGCCTGCGACAGACATCAACTGTGGCCAGACTTGGATGGCGTCCATCATAGCCTGAGCTGCCTCTACTCTACGTGTAGTGTAGGAGGTGCCGGTAGACAGGGCGACATCAAACATGCCGACTGACATGTCGATTGCGTCCGGGTTCATTGGATCGTTGACCCTCTGGAACTTGATGACTTCGTCTTCACCGATTGTACGGATCACACGAGTACCATCATAAATCTGGGGGATCAACTGGTTGATAACATCGCCCGCTTCCAGTACGGCTGCGTTCGCGTTATCGTAGAAAGTTAAAGAGGCGACATCGCCTTCTCTCTGACGGGCTTGGATGGCTCTACCGGATGTTTCGTTGGAACGAATACCCATAGAGGCATCATGGATGCCAGTCACGTCCTTCATGTCCTGCTGGTTTGTTGCCGCCTCGTTAAGTAGGGAGGCTTCGACAGGAGGAGGAGGGATCAGTTGAGGAGGAGCTTCTGCCCCGTCATTGTAGACGAGGAGAGGATCACGAGAAAGATGTGCCTTACGGAAGGTGTCTTCACGCCCTTCGACTGCACTCTCGGGTGCGATCCACTTAGCCTTAGGCGCATAGCCCAACTGCTCGGCAGCGACCGAACGCCAGAAGTTCTTGAGACGGACTGCGTCTTTCATGAACCGGACCAGACCGTACCGTACACGGCGACCGGCGATGTTCACCACGCGGCCACTCATTCTAACGATGGGGAGTCTGTTCAGCTTGTACTCGTACGGGCCGGACAAGATGGCGAACCCAGTCACTAGATGCATCTGTGCGTAAGAACACCAAGTCAGGCGCGTTTTGACAGGCGGGCCGTTCATCTCAACGACTTCTTCGATGTTGTCGTCGTCGATTATGAAGACTTTACCATTCTCGAACATCGCCATGATGCGTTGACGCTCGATCAGACGCCAGTACTCAGTAATCCTGTAAGAGTCTTCGTCTACCCAACCGTCTACGGTCAGGTCTAGCATGTTCGTGTCATCGCCTAGCGAATCGGTAGAGGCGTCGCCCCACTTAGCCTTGAACTCGTTCTTAGGGATGCGGTCGTCTACGAATACGCGCTTGGCGTCACGTCCCGTAGGGTCGACAGAGTATCTGTCCCAGACAGTCGAGAGGGCGTCTTCGATTGGGCGGATATAGATGTCTTGATCGAATACGTCGTCACGGGCGT
>Ga0209414_1001674_pt1 | contig 10315 bp, 10 predicted proteins | sample LakVidmifraction_4_FD_181154 | JGI IMG/M metagenome (GOLD analysis project Ga0209414, IMG submission 181154) | Hypersaline microbial communities from Lake Vida, Antarctica - Brine Hole Two &gt;0.2 micron (SPAdes) (version 2) | ecosystem: Environmental > Aquatic > Non-marine Saline and Alkaline >... | reverse complement strand
ATTGTGGTTCCCCGATGTACACCCGTAAGGTCATTTCAGAAATATCAGCAATTTTATAAAGCGGTTTTCCAAAAGCTGTAATTTCGCCTGGTTCGGCATATTTCGATAAAACCGTGCCTTTAACAGGATTGATGATCTTACTTTTTTGAATCTGATCTTCAATTATTTTTATTTGAACTTCAGTAGATTTCACTTCGTTTATAATGGGTGCATTTTGAGTTCCTACACTTTTTATTTGTTGGTTTATAACATTTACTTTCCCTACGGCCTGATCTACCTGCCGTTGGGTTGCAGCATTTTCTGAAAACATATTTTGTATCCTGTCTTTTTCGCTGCGGGCGGTTTTCAATTCTTCATTCAGTACTGCTATTTGCGACAACACATTTCCGGATCTGGATTCAATTGTTTTCAGGGAAGCTATTGCACGTTGTTTGTTTAAATACAGTTGCGTGGTATCTATTAATCCCACATTTTGGTTTTTCTCCAGGATCACGCCTTCTTCAAGATCTAAAAATTCTATTTTTCCGTTTGCCTCAGCCGAAACCGTGATTTCGGTAGCTTCAAAATTCCCGTAACCATCGGCTTTTTCATCATTCCCGCAGGAAATAAAGCTCCCAAAAACAGCTACTGATACCAATATTAGTAATTTTCTCATTTTTTTATTATTTGTTGTTGTTTTCCCCTCTTAAGACCTTGTAATTTGCTTTAGCCAGATCCAGTTGGATCTCGTGTAATTTTTGACCTATCATTGTTTCGTATAAACTGTTGAACTCAGTTAAATATTCTGAAGAAGTTATTACCCCATTTTTCAATTGGGAAGTAGCTGATTTCAACACCTTTTCCCTTAAAATAATGATCTCATTATCGGCCTCGATCAGTGCTTCCATTTTGCTTATTTCATAATCGGCCTCTTTCAGTTGCATTTCAGTGTTTAACTGAAAGGTTTCTTTTTCGGTATTCACAATCTCCTGGGAAACTGAGAGAGCTTCCTTTTGGATTCTGGTTTTTCCCCAGTCAAAAACATTCCAGTTTGCTTTTAATCCTATCATATAAAAATCCTGAAACGAATTATCCAGCATATTCAACCCCGGATTTCCGTAGCCGGCCTGTGCAAATCCATAGACTTTAGGTAAATTAGACCTTGAGATCACTTCTTTGGATGATTCTATTTGTTTGTTTTGAAGATCGAAGTACTGAAGTTCCGGGCGTGAAAAATTTCCTGTAAACAAAAAAGGGAATTCCGGTTTTGAAAGAATTACATCCTGAGAGATCTCTTTATTTATTAAAGCCGAAAGATTGTTTATAGCTTTTTTTCTGTCGAAATTCACCTGGGATAATTGCTGAGAAACTTTTAGATTTTCAGCTTCCAGAACATTTTCTGAAGCAGGCAAAATTGCTCCGAACTTCACCCCCGTCTTTACCTCATCAATCTGAGATCGCAATTGTTCCTGTTTTAAAATCAATAGGTTTTTTTGTTCCTGAAGCAATAAAACAGAAAAATAAGATTGATTGATCCTGTTTTTTAACTGATACAAATTCACAGCTACCATCTGTTTTTGAGCTTCCAACTCTGCCATTTTTAATTTTGAATTGGCATCAATGCTTCCGCCATTATAAATAAGCTGATTTACATCTAAAGTAGCCCTGTATTGATCTTTGTTCAAGGGTTCAATTGAAGAATTTGGAAGTTGAAAAGGAAATTCTATCACTTCCGATTGATATGTGGTCTGGGCATTTAGATCAACTTTTGGAAGCTTCCCTTTTTCCAGTACAGAAATTTCCAGATCGGTTTTATTTTTAAGAAGGTCAATTTGTCTTGTTAAGGGATAATTTTCATTGACCAGAGAATAACACTCTTCTAATGTCAGTATTTGCTGAGCTTTCACTGAAAATGAAAGTATTAATAAAATTATTATTCCTAGATTTTTCATGATATTAAAGTCTGATAGAATTAATAATAAAATCGGCAACTTCTGTTTTTCGCCTTTCCATGAGTTCTCGGTATTCCTTTTCCTCCACATTTATCAATCCTTGTATTAATGGTGCTGCAATAAATGGGAAAATATTCAGAGACAAAATATTAATAAATAATTGTTCCGTTCTAATTGGTTTTATAATACCACGGGTTATAGCGTCTTCAACTTGGGCCTTGAATTTTTCGATTCTGGGAAAATCTTTTTCTATTCCCAGCTTCTCGATAAAATCGGGGTTTTTATTCAGTTCCTGTATTATAAAGTTTGGTAAATATGGATGTCTGATTACGAATGAGATGTAATTATTGGTGAAGTTTCTTATTTTATCAAATAATTCGCTGTCATCATTTAAAATCCTATTCAATTGCGGGGCTAATAATCTAAAAGCATTTTTAAATACCGCCTCAAAAAGTAATTGTTTGCTTCGGTAGTAGTAATGCAACATAGATTTGTTTATTCTCGCTTTATCGGCAATTTCCTGCATCCTGCTTCCCGCCATTCCTTTTTCCTGGAAAACGTCTTCGGCAGCGTTGAGGATCTCTAATTCGGTATTTTCTTCTTTAGCTTTCATATTAAACTATTCGGTTCAACCATTTGGTTGACAAATATACAAATAAAAAACCTATTTCCCGGAAATACGTTTTTATTTGTACTAGAGTAGGTTAGCGTCTTATATCTCAACTAAAACTGAGGTCTGCTTTCCAGTGTTAATTTTAGGGACTGAAAATTTTATGAACTTATTCGTTCCTATCAATGCTCTCCATAGCCCACATCGTCCATTTTCCCGTTGAATACTTTATATTGAATAAAAACATACACACCAACCAACAGTAAGGCAATAGCATACCAATATATCCCTACGCTAAGCCCATATTCATCGGCCGCTACATTATAAATAGTCAATGCCGGGTTTATGTTATTTGTTGAAGGCAGCACCTTCGGAAAAATAGCTGCGGCGGTTGATGCAAAGCCGCCAATCAAAAATAAAGAGGAAAACAAAAAGCCGATTCCATCCTTTTGAAAGGTTTTAACTTTGAACAATCCAAAAAGACCAATTAACGTCAATAAAGGAAATATTAGCAGCAATGGATTATTTATAAAATTGTGAAATGGTTCTGGTTCAATAATATGCCAAATGAGCAATGAAGTAATAACCAGTGCCAGCAAAACAAAATTCAATTTTAAAATAACATCTTTTAATTTTACATTCATCTCAGATGCTTTGGTTTTAAAAATAATCCAATTGGCACCGTGAATAGCCAAGGCAACAACGCCAATTATTCCCAGAAGTAAGGTAAACCAATCTATTATCCCCAAATGTACTGCTTGCGGACTAAAAGAAGGATTCCATAACGGCAGGAAAAAATAGTGTGCTTCCGTGGCAGAAATTCCGTTTTCAACCATTCCAAGGTTTACCCCTCTCACAACATTTCCTAACGCGATCCCAAAAAACAAGGCCAATAATAAACTCGCAATTCCAAAAGCTTTATCCCAAACCGCTTCCCACATAGGATGGTGGAATTGACCCCTAAATTCCAACCCGATTCCCCTAAAAATAAGCAACCATAAGATCATGATCAAAGGCAAATAAAAACCACTGAAAGCCGAGGCGTAAAGCGTTGGGAACGCAAAAAACAAGACGCCACCCACGGCTACCAGCCAGACTTCATTAGCATCCCAAAAAGGGCCAATTGCGCTCGTGATCGCTTTTTTATCTTTTTCTGTTTTGGCAAAAAAGAGATGGATAATCCCCGCACCAAAATCATAGCCGTCCAAAACAATATAAACCCCGAACATAGACATTACAACTACATACCAAAATAATTCCATAACTTAAATTTTTTGAGGTTTCGGTCCTTTATTAATAATTTTTCCTACCTGAAGCAAAAACAAGATCCCTAAAAGCATGTATAGTCCAATAAATCCAAGAAGCGTAAACAATGTGTTTCCTGAGGACACTGTTGGGGAAGCACCTTCTGCAGTTCTCAACAAATTATAAACCAGCCATGGTTGGCGGCCTAATTCTGCCGTAAACCAGCCTGTAGTATTAGCGATATATGGAAATGGAAGGAGAAATAACAGCATCCATAAAATCCATTTTGTTTCAAATAATTTTTTTCTAAAAAGCTGAAATAATGCAAGTGCCATAATTGCAATAAAAATGGTGCCTAAACCAACCATTATATGATATGAATAATATAAAAGGGGAATATTGGTAGGGTAATTTTCTTCAGAAAACTGATCTAAACCTTTCACCTCTTGATTCCAGCTTCCATAAGTTAAAAAACTCAATATGTTTGGAACCGCGATTTTATTGTCTAATTTTTTGTTTCGAACATCAGGCTGACCAATTAAGATTATTTCGGAACCGCCTTTTTCTGAATGAAAAATTCCTTCCATTGCGGCAAAAGTAACCGGCTGGTATTTTGCCACGTTCTTTGCCAGGAGATCACCGGTAGGCATTGCTAATAAAACGCTGGAGATCAAACCAAAAATGACTCCTGTTTTTACAAATAATTTTCCAAAATCCTCATTCTTTTTATTCAACAAATAAAATGCGCCAATAGCGGCTACCACAAAAGAACTCGTAACCATTGAAGCCGCTTGATTGTGCAAATAAGAAGGCCACAACCAGGGATTTGAAAATAAAGCCGAAAAATTATTGAGAATATATTTTCCGTTTTCAAGGATCTCAAAACCCACCGGGTTTTGCATCCAGGAATGTGTAGCGATAATAAAATAACCACTGGCCCAGGATCCAAGAAAGACTAAAAATCCTGTGAGAAAATGTAATTTTTGACCTAAAAGTTTCTCCCCAAAAATAAATAAGCCCAGAAAAGAGGACTCTAAAAAGAAAGAAAACATACCTTCCATTGCAAGAGTTTGACCTATAATCCCCCCCGTAAGTTCAGAGAATTTTGCCCAATTTGTACCAAACTGAAATTCCATTGGAATTCCTGTTACCACGCCCATCGCAAAATTCAGGGCGAAAATCTTCATCCAAAATATAGCTGCATCATTATACTTTTGAGTCTTGGTTCGTAAAAATTTCCATTTAAAATAAATGATAATCAACGAAAGACCCATCGTTAATTGAGGAAAGAGGTAATGAAAAGTGATCGTAAAAGCAAACTGCATTCTATCATAAAACAGCATATCTTCCATATCAATAATTTTAGAACAAAATTAGAATATAATAAAGGAACTGAGTCAACAGATCTTAAATTTAATTAAGTATCTATAAAGATTCGTATTTGGATTTTCCAAGGTCCAAAAGTTTGGTTTAAACCTAATAATTTCTGTTGTGTAACAAATGTTACGTACACTTCAAAAACAACACCTTATCTTTGCACCATAAATGCAATTGAATTTCCATATCGCTGGATCAAATATTGCTTTTCTTCAAAATATCGAAATTATTATACTTCAAACTTCCTGAAGTAATTTCGCCATGGCAAAAATTGCATGCATTTAATTATTATTAATAAATATGACGGTCATCATATTTAAGCGGAATAATTATCAATATTTTTGTCAAATGAAATACTGAGTATGACGGCTATATGGTGATCCGGATTTTATGTTCTAAGGTCAGCCGATGTTTTTAAACTAATAAATTCATATAAATATGAAAAAAATTTACCGGATTATTTTTAATTAATTTAAAATTCAACCTAAAATAACAAGAAAAATGAAAACACTAAAGACAATTTTTATACTATTCATTTTAATAACTGTAGCCAGTTGTTCAGATGATAATGACAATGAAACCAATACCAACGCTACCGGAAATTTAACTGTTAAATTAAGTGATGCTCCAATGCATTATAATCAGTTTTCGCAGGCAAATGTAACTATAGACCATATGGATATAAGGAATAGCTCAAACGGAAATTCCTTTACTATGCTTACAAAAAATCCAATGCACAGCAATTTGTTGGAATTGGTCAATGGCAATACTGAAACCATAGCAAATATGGATCTACCCGAAGGGAATTACGACCTTATGCGTTTGTATATTTCTTCAACTGAAATGGTTATGAATGGTGGAGAATCGTATTCCTATAATGTAGCACAGCATGGTTATGCAGGTGGCGGAATGATGGGAAATGGTATGATGGGAAATAATGACGGTGGGATAGACATAGCATTAGAGCACCCATTGACAATTTCTAACGGAAGTCATCACCAGTACCTATTGGATATAGATGTGAACAATTCCTTTGTTTTGGAAGATGCCGAATATACCGGGATGGGATCAGGAATGATGATGACTATGTCCGGTTTTACCTTTCGCCCTATGATGCGTTTTGTAGATATGGAAACTGCCGGCACTATACAAGGGGTCGTTCATGGAGACCAGGGTGAGCTGGCACATGCTACAATTTCCTTAATGCTGGATGGTAATGTTTACACCAGTACACACACTAATGGCAACGGACATTATGCCTTAATTGGCATTCCGGAAGATTCATATACTATTATAGCTGAGTATGACGGTTATAAGATGAGCTCAACGGAAAATGAAGGAAATATGGGAACATTAGAGATGATACGCGGAGAGACATTGACTGTAGATTTTAATATGATCCCCGCTAATTAGCCATTGAATTTCTAACAACTAAAATACCTTAATGGGTGTGTGGTTCAATGAATTACACACCCATTTAATAAGGATTATTAAATTAAACCAAATCAACAAATATGAAAAACCTTTTACGATTCGCATTAGTACTTTTTACAACTTCAGTTTTTTCGCAAGCCGGGCATATAATGCAAAGTGTGGACGGAGACAAAACTGAAGGAGAAATATTCAACCCACAGAATATCCATAATCCCCCTTATGGAGCTATACCAGGAAGTAAAGTTGGTTATGAAATGACTACAAGTATGCTTATGTTAGGCCTTACCTATACGTTTAGCCAATAATTTAATGAATTGAAAAATAGTAAAGCTATCCTTAATCTCTTCCTCACAATAAACATTTTTTCAGGTTTAATTATGTAAAAGTTCTAAAGAGTAACTCATTAATCTACTTCAATGCCAACTTTTTTGAGTGCTGAGAAGCCTTCTTTCGAGTTATACACACTATTAAAACCCTGTTTTTGCATTAACTGTGCTGCCTGACTACTCCTGCCTCCCACTGCGCAATAAACCAGATAAGTTTTATTTGGATCCAGATTTTTAATATTTTTGAGGAATTCTGAACCGAGAAAATCCACGTTTTCGGACATCTTTAAATGCCCTGCTCCATATTCTGCCGGAGTTCTTACATCCAGGATTTCAATTTCCGGATTATCCAGCATCAATGTTTTTGCTTCTGCTGCCGTAATGTTTTTCACACTATTTTGTGAGGGCGTAACCAAATTTGCTGTTGTTGCGCCCTCCTGTGCTTCAGTTTTGGAAGCATCAGATTTACAGGAAATGGAAATTAGGACAGCTGCTATTAAAATAAAGTGACTAAGAATTTTCATGGTACGGATTCAAATTAATAAAAAATGGAATTCTATTTTATTTTCTAATTTTGAAAGGCGCAAATATATATGCTTGGTTTGGCATTATTTGTAACTTAGGTTACAAACCAAAATTTTATTAATTCCGGGTTGTGATGATTCCTGAAATATCTTTAAGATTTCAATCGGTTAAGCCCTTCTTTTTGGCAACAAAATGAAGCACCAATCCATTTCCTTTATAAACAACTCTTTTTTCCGGTTCAACTAAGCTTTTCCCAAAATCTATAAATTCGAAATTGATAAAAGTAACACTTACTTTACTTCTTTCCTTGCACAGGTGTCCATCCCGAACAAAGTATAGAGCGGGCAAAAATTCACCAGGCTTGTGAGTACAAATACACCCGCCAATATCAAAAGAACAATTCCGATAGTACCGGTGATTACTCCTGTAAAATAAAGTATTGCAATTCCTGCAGCAATTATCAGCCTGATAATTTTGTCTGTGTTACCCATGTTTTTTTTCATGATCTAAATTTTAAGTGGTTATATGTTGAATAAATAAAACTATTGCGGTTATAATCAGGATACATAAAACGCAGACTAATAAATTGATGAATCCAAATTACTAATATTCAAAAGAAATAACTAAACAGTTAACAAATAAACAACTAAACATCAACCTCCAATAGTAGTCATGCTTCTGTTATTGCTATGAAGCTTCGGCTCTTGAAGTTTTTCTAAGGTATCCATGCCACCGCGGACTTTTAATTTGGCTCGAACCGCTTTTTCTATAACAGCTTCAATGGATTTTCCTTCGCGAAGTGTTGTCAATAAATCAGATTCCGATGATGAAAATAAACAGTTTTTCAGTTGGCCGTTGGCGGTTAAACGCAAGCGATTACAAGAATCACAAAACGGATTTGTAACAGATCCGATAATAGCGAAACTGCCTTTGTAGTCTTTTATTTTATAATTTTTTGACGTGTCGTTTGGTGCATCTTGTAAACGTTCAATGTTTTCTTCTGGAAAAGATGCGTTAACATATTGCATCACGTCTTTATAAGAAACCATTTTACTCATATCCCATTTGTTGCCATCAAAGGGCATGAACTCTATAAATCGAACTGAAACCGGTAAGTCTTTTGTGAACTTGATAAAATCGATAATTTCGTTGTCATTGAAATTTTTAATTAAAACAGCATTCACTTTTACTTTAAACCCCTCTTTGACCAACAATAAAATGTTGTTGTAAACTTTTTCAAATTGATCTCTGCGGGTGATATGTTTAAATTTGTCTTTATCTAAAGAATCTAAACTGACATTGATGCTTTTTACGCCATTAGTTTTTAGTACATCAATAAATTTATCAATAATCACAGCGTTAGTCGTGATTGATAATTCTACAGGAAGTGTTGCCAATTTTTCTAAAACAACAGGAAAGTCTTTCCTAATTAAAGGCTCGCCTCCAGTAAGCCTAATTTTTGTAACACCATTTTTTACAAAGGTTTTGGCTATCTCATAAATTTCCTCATAGGTCATTATATGACTTTTTGGAGACAGCTGCACACCTTCCTCGGGCATACAATACGAACAGCGTAAATTGCAGCGCTCAATCAATGAAATGCGTAAGTAGGTATGTTCTCTGCCAAAAGTATCTTGTAAAATGTTTGTTTGTTTATCCATTATCATGTCTCGCTCCTTTTAGTATTTTAAAAATATGTAGTATCGATGGGAAGATTGCATCCATAGATTCCTTTGCTCCGTTAGTAGATCCGGGCAAGGCCAGAACCAATGTATCTTGAATAGTTCCCGCAACACTTCTGGATAGCATAGAATAAGGGGTTCTATCTTGTCCGTAACTGCGTATTGCTTCTTCAATGCCTGGAATTCTTCTGTCCAGCAAAGGAATAAGGGCTTCAGGTGTAATGTCTCTAATTGAAAGCCCTGTGCCTCCTGTATAAATAATTAAATCGACCCCAGCTTCCTGATAGCTTTTCGCTTTATTTTGAATGATTTCCTTTTCATCTGGAATGATAATATAATCTGAAATTTTCACATCACAGGCTTCCAGCTTTTCAATAATGGCTTTTCCTGCCCTGTCTTCTTTATGTCCAGCCGAGATAGAATCGGAACACACAATAACAGCTGCCGTTAAATCTTTTCTAAATTGATTTTTAAAATCCGATTTTCCCCCTTTTTTATTGAGCAATTTAATGTGATGAATCTCGATGCCTTTGTCAATGGGTTTTAGCATATCGTACATATTCAATGCCACAACACTTGCACCGTGCATCGCTTCAACTTCTACACCCGTTTTATAAATGGTTTTTACAGTAAATAAAACGGTGATTTCAAGTCCGTTAATTTCGTATTCCACACTGGTAAACTCAATAGGTAAGGGGTGACAATCCGGGAGAATGTCTGGTGTTCGTTTTACTCCCAACAATCCCGCCGCTTTGCTCATAGCAAACACATTGCCTTTGGGAACAGTGTCATTTTGAATAGCCAGTATGGTTTCTGGTTTACTAACCTTCACAATGGCTTGAGCAACTGCGATTCGTAAAGTTTTGGTTTTATGTGTGATATCGACCATATTTATGTGGATTCGTTTATTTGTTTAACTGTTTAATTGTGCTTTGATGTTGATTTGTTTAATTGTTTAACTGTTTAAATTGTACTTTTCCTAAGGCATTTAATTTCTCAAATAAGAATGTATATGCCATTTTATACTTTTTAACAATTCAACGATTAAACTTATTTGTTTAACTGTTTAATTGTGATTTTCGTAAAGCATTTAACTTGTTTGAAATTTTTTCAATTTCAGTTCTAATATTTTGATAATCATGTTCTCTTATAAAGCCTAATTCATTAGAAATAATAATTTGATTT
>Ga0209414_1001672_pt1 | contig 10316 bp, 9 predicted proteins | sample LakVidmifraction_4_FD_181154 | JGI IMG/M metagenome (GOLD analysis project Ga0209414, IMG submission 181154) | Hypersaline microbial communities from Lake Vida, Antarctica - Brine Hole Two &gt;0.2 micron (SPAdes) (version 2) | ecosystem: Environmental > Aquatic > Non-marine Saline and Alkaline >... | reverse complement strand
TAAAAAAGAGTTGGACCTTATTCATCTGCATACCGGAAAAAGAATGGGTGGAATAGCAAGGTACTGTGCACATAAACGGCATATTCCCTATATCATCTCGCTACATGGAGGCAACCTTGCAGTTCCTCAGGATGAGCGGGAGACCTGGGTTGAGCCTACCAAAGGGAAACTGGAGTGGGGTAAGCTCCTGGGCTTCTGGGTAGGCTCCAGAAAGGTGCTCAGTGATGCATCGGCTATCATATGCGTCGGAAAAGACGAGTATGATGCGATGGTCAAGCAGTATCCCACCAAGGATATCGAGTACCTGCCCAATGGGGTGGATATCGAGAGGTTTGCCCATGGCGATGGCGAAGCCTTCCGCCTGGCATATGGCATTCCCCTTGATAGGTTCGTCTGCCTTACCATGGCTCGCCTGGATGTGCAGAAAAACCAATTGGGTCTCATCCAGCAGCTCCCCTCACTTCTGCAGCACAACCCTAAGCTCCATATACTCTTGATAGGGCCCGTAACCAACCGCCATTATGCTGATTCATTGAAGGCTGAGGCAAAGCGCCTGGGCGTTGATGATCACCTTACCATAGTGGAAGGCCTCTCCTATCAGGACCAGAGCCTGGTCGACGCCTATCATGGTGCCTCCTGCTTTGTCTTGCCATCCCTGCATGAGCCCTTTGGCATGGTGGTGCTGGAAGCATGGGCGAGCGGTCTTCCTGTTGCTGTCTCCCGCCGTGGAGGGCTTGCAGCCTTGGTTGAAGACAATAAGACCGGTCTTTTTTTCGATCCGTCGGTCCCTGCTCAGGACCCGCAGAGCATTGCCTCAGTTCTTGGCCCCTTGTCCGTAGATGTTCCCATGCAAAAGGCCTTGGGGACGAACGGCCTTGAGACTGCTACTGCTTCCTACAGTTGGGACAGTATCACCACACGCCTTATTGCTATCTATCAGAGGGTCTATGAACATACTATTCATTAATACAACAGGCGGATATTTTGGTGGGGTGGAGCAAAATATCGCACTTGCTGCCAAAGGGCTCACCCTTTTGGGCCATACCTGTTATTTTGCCTGTAAGGAAGAGTCTGGAGTCGAGCAAGAGCAATTTGATGCCTTGTTCGTACAGACGTTCCTTGTAGGCGAAACGCCCTTGGCAGAAATAGTAAGGACTATCGAGGTGGATGTATTCTATGTCCATAAATGGGAAAGCATCGGGGAAGTGCTCGCAGTGCAAGGATCTAAGCGCATAGTGCGCATGATCCACGACCACGACCTATACTGCCCCAGAAGGCATAAGTACTATGCTTTCAGCCGGAAAATTTGCACCCATCGGTGTGGTCTCATCTGTTATGCCGACCTTGCCTTCCTCGAGCGGGGAGAGAAAGGCATACGCTTTGTCTCCATCAGAAAAAAGCTGTTGGAGATGCGAAAGAACAAGAAGGTCGATACCCTTTTGGTAGGCAGCAGGTATATGCAAGGGGAATTGGTCCGAAATGGCTTTGACCCTAGTCATATCCACATCCTTCCTCCCTGTGTGCAAAGCTATCCTCAAAAGAACCAGAGTTTTCCCCTCGAGCCTTCAATTCTCTTTGTCGGACAGCTGATCAAAGGGAAGGGCGTCGACATCTTGCTCGAGGCGTATGCCTTGTTGCTCCAAAAGACCGGATTATCCATACCGTTGCATATCATCGGGCGGGGTAATGAAGAGCAAGCCTTGCACGCTCTTGTCCAAGATGCTCCCTACAAGGCCTTGGTAGAGTTCCATGGATGGGTAGCTCACGATGACATCGCCCACATGTACGACAATTGCTCGGTAGCGGTGATACCCTCACGCTGGCCGGAACCCTTTGGTATGGTGGGGGTGGAGGCTATGCTGAGACAGAGGCCTGTTGTTGGCTCAGAAGTCGGCGGGATTCCTGATTGGCTCAAAGACGGGCAAAATGGATTTCTCTTCCCACCCAATGATGCACAAGCCCTCTGTGAGGCCTTGTACTTACTCGTCTCTGACCTTCCCCAAGCGAAGAAGATGGGTGAAATCGGCAAAAAGATGGCTGAAGAGCTGTTCGCTTTTGACACCTATATTCAAGATTTGATACACCTATTGGAGAAATGAGTATGATTAAAATTGGCATCCCTAGTTTTGGGACAGACTGTGGACGATCGGGAATCGGTAGTTACATGAGTGAATTGTTGCATCGTTTTGACGCTGATGATCTTACTGAAGAGTTTTCCTTTGAACTTATAGGGCCTCAAACGGACCGTGATTACTATCTGAAAGGAAAAAAGCATATCCTTTGGCACCAGACGGAAGGCGTCGATGGCTCGCCTCTGCAAAATTTCTTTTGGAACCAGATGTCCTTGCCAAAGCTCTGCAAACAGCGTGGCTATGACCTCCTGTTTCTTCCCGCCGCCAACCGCCGTCTCTGTGGCAAGGCACCTTGCCCAACGGTTGGAACCGTACATGACCTGGCGACCTTGCATCTGAAAAACAAATATGACTTCTCCCATGCAGTCTTCAACCGAAAACTGTTGCCCTATCTGATCAAGGGCTTGGACCACATCATCACCGTCAGCCAGTTCTCCAAGGATGATATAGTCAGGTTTGCCCATGTTCCTGCCTCTAGGGTTACGGTCATCCCCCTAGCCGCTGATCATACGCGCTTCTCTCCTTCGGATGATCCTAGTTCCTTAGCTCCATGGATGAAGGAAAAATATGGTGTCGATGGTCCCTATCTGCTCTATATCTCGCGTTTGGAGCACCCGGGCAAGAATCATGTGAACCTCATCAAGGCCTTTGAACTCTTTCAGGATGGAACAGAGCAGACCTATTCCTTGGTCCTCCCCGGACCTGATAAGGAACGTTCTGGCGAGATCCACGCAGTTGCCAACGCTTCCAAGTATGCATCATCCATTAAGTTCCCGGGCTTTGTCGCTACTGAAGATGTTCCCAACCTCTATAGGGGAGCAGCTCTCTTTGTACTGCCCTCCTATTTTGAAGGGTTTGGGCTTCCCGTGCTGGAAGCCATGGCTTGTGGGGTGCCGGTCATCACGTCCGATGCCGCATCCCTGCCTGAGGTAAGCGGATCCCTCTCTCCCCATTTTGATCCTGACGATCCCCTCGCTATGAAAGATGCCATCGTTGCAGTGCTGGGGGATGATAAGAACAGAGCTGTGTTAGCTGAAAAAGGAATCGTTTGGGCACAAAAATTCTCGTGGGAGAGGACTGTCCAGGAAACCCTGGAAATTTTTTCTCGCATTGCTAGGGAAGGAAAGAAAAGATGAAGACTATGCAACGCTCTCTCATATCCATAGCAGGCCCTGTACTGGATCGTGACCAGGAGGTGGCTGAAGCCTTGGCCCTTCGGTTACAGAACGCGAAGGCCATAGGATGTCATTCCTTGTTCCCCCATGCTACAGACCTCTCTGCTATGCAACAGCTTGGAGAAGATGAATTGCAAACACTGCTTGAGGCGTTTTCAGAAGAGTACCTCATTGTCTATGGGGACAACCTGTTGTCCTTACCGAGCATGCGTAAGCTCTCCTTGCTACGTATCTACGTTGATGCTGATGAGCTAGAGATCACTACTTCAGCCCTGCAAAGTGCCTCTCTTTCCCAAAAGAAAGAAGGCTTACGGGGTTCCTCCCTTTCTGCAGAGGTAAAAAAGATACTAGAGGCATCGACTGAGCATATCGAGGCAGAAGTATCCAAGACCCGTAAATATGCAGATATCACCATCAATAGCGATGAAGACCCCAGCGAAGCTGTCGTAAGTATCGCTCGGTATGTTGTACGCACCGATTCTCAAAAAAACCCCAAGAAGATGTCCAGTGATGAGCGAGAGGCCCGAATCGATCAGATGCTTCGCCAATATCGCAATCCATCGAGTCAGACCAGGAAGGCAAAGGTCAAGAAAAAGCTCTGGACCTTCATTATCAAGGCAACGCTGCTTCTCAAGCGGGTACTGGATATCATGGTCACCCTCGTTGCTTTGATCTTGCTCTCCCCCCTGTTTGCCATTGTTGCCCTGCTCATCAAGCTTACTGATGGTGGGTCTGTCATCTATGTGCAGACACGGATAGGGAAACAGGGCAAGCCGTTTCCTTTCCCGAAGTTTCGCTCCATGGTGATCAATGCTGACAAGCTCAAGGATACTCTGCTCGGCCAGGCTGAGCGTGTAGGTGATGTTACCTTCAAGATGAAGAAGGATCCCAGGATCACCAAGATAGGGAGCTTTATCCGAAGGTTCAGCATCGATGAACTACCCCAACTCTGGTGCGTTCTTATCGGAGACATGTCCATTGTAGGACCGCGTCCTCCGGTTCCTAGGGAAGTGGCTCTCTATACCCAGGAAGATAGGCGTCGCCTTGAGGTCACACCTGGCCTCACAGGTATCTGGCAGGTCAGTGGAAGAAGCGATATCGGGTTCAAGCAACAGGTCGAACTTGATGTCCTGTACATCGAGAGTCATGGATTTTGGATGGATATCATGCTTATCCTGAAGACCATTCCGGCTGTCTTGACGGGAAAGGGAGCGTATTGATATGGAAAAGGACGATATTTTTTACCTGCTTGATATCCCCATCGCAAACGTCACCATGCACCGGGCCTTGGAAATGATTGGCACTGCAATGGACGGTCCAGATATTTCTGAAATGCACTTTGTAAATGCCCACTGCATCAACGTTGCGGCAAAAAACAGTGCATACCTCGCTATACTGCAACAATCGAAAGCCGTTTTTGCCGACGGAACGGGCATTCGTAAGGCAGGAGCCAAACTCGGACATCCCATTGTGGATAACGTCAACGGCACAGACCTGTTTCCCCTGCTCGCCAGTGAATGCAAGCGGACAGGTAAAAAGCTCTTCTTGCTTGGGGGGAAACCCGGCGTTGCACAAAAGAGCGCCCAATGGGCAGACGAACATGCCCAGGGTGAAGTCATAGCTGGCTTCCATGATGGGTTTTTCACAGAGGAGGAGACCCAGGCTGTCTTGGATGAGATCAATGCCTCCAAGGCCGATATGCTGTTGGTGGCTATGGGTGTTCCCAGGCAGGAACTGTGGCTGCACGCCAACCTGGCAAAACTTCAGGTACAGGTTGTGATGGGCGTTGGTGGTCTGTTTGATTTTTATTCAGGGACAATTTCCCGTTCGCCTGTCTGGATGCGCAAGATGGGAATAGAGTGGGTATGGCGTCTCATGATGGAACCCCGGCGCATGTGGAAGCGATATATCATCGGAAACATTGCATTTTTGTGGCGCATTGAAAAAATACAAAAAGAGCAGAAAAAAGAAAGGCGAGAACTATGAAAGCTGTATTTGATTTTACCAGGATCACCCAACTTGCCGTCCAAGGCGATTCCTTTAGCTATTCCGCTTGTTTTCTCCCCCTGATGGGAAAACCCTTTATCCAGCATATCCTGGAATACGTAGAGAGGCTTGGGATCAGGGAGTGGGAGATATACCTTTCAAGATATGCCGATGAGGTGGAAGAGTTCATCGGTGATGGGGAACGCTGGGGAGTGAAGCTCTCCTATCACCTGCTTAAGGATAAGATAGGGGTAGCAACTCGTCTGGGCCGTGATTTGGACCAGAAGCCTTTTCTTCTCTGTAATGAGGAGTACCTGCCCTTTATCGCTCAAGAGGACCTAGGTCTTGAGCAAAGCTTTGCAACTGTTCTAGGACACTCTACCCAGTGGAGGGTCTGTACGCTCGCAACACTTGATACTGAGTTGCAATCTAAAAAGGTTGAAACACTCAGTGTTGTCTCAGCTACTGAATATCTGGAAAGCATCCAGAAGGTCCTTTCCCGGAAGGGTAAGGATCTGGTTGTGTATGGCAAGGAGGTCAGGGACGGCATATGGACCGGTCCTGGTACGAAAATTCCTCCCACCTGCACACTCGTGGCCCCTGTATATCTGGGCTCTCACGTCCGTATTGGGGAGCACTCGATCATAGGGCCCAATGTTGAGATAGGCAATGGCTGTATAGTTGGGGAGAACAGCTTCATCAAGGAATCATCGATATTAGGTGGAAGTTTTGTTGGACAGAACCTTGATGTGAATGGCTGTATCGTAAACCAGAACCGAATACTCAATGCACGCCTGTCGGCAGTCTACCGTGCCACAGATGAGATGCTGGCAACAGCGGTGGAAAGCTCTGAAGCTGGCACCGACCATGTGCCTGTCTCAATATTATCACGCTTCTTGGCCTTGGTGTTGCTCATACTGACCTTTCCTATCCTAGCTGTGTTGGCTCTTTTTTCAAGAAATAAGGTACGGGAGACAGTTGTATGCATCCCTCAACAGAGGTCTCTCTCCAATCTCCGGACACACGCTTTGACAACCTTCAAGACTCGCGCACAGACCTCGGGAAACCTTTGGAAGCACCTGCTTTGGCATGTGATCCCCGGTCTCTATCTGGTGGTTACCAAACGCTCAAGGTTTTTTGGCATTCCCTATAAGAGCTTGGAAGAGTATGAGCATCTCTCCTCTGATTGGCAACAGCTCTACCTGCGTTCAACACCGGGCCTTATTGCAGAGGCGGACATACTCTATGAGGAGTATCCGGATGATCAGATGCTCTTTGCCTCTGAGATGTACTATCGTGTGAAGGAGAGCCCTCGGTACAATGCCGCCTTACTGGGCAAATATATCAAGAGGCTATTTACTGGGAAGATACAGTAGGTCAGTTGCAACCATACCATGCAGTAATGAAGGCATCAGCTTCAGCTTTCCAGGAAGCTGATGCTGGTTTGGGATCTTCCAAGAGGACAGCCAGCTGTCCATAGAGCTTTTCCCTAGGGTAGAGCAAGGAGAGTCTTCCTTCCTTTACATTTTTACCCAGATTCCTGAGGATGTTTTTAGGGGTGTGCTGCTCTGGTTCCCGAAGGAAGTGATCTTGCGCATATGATTCTGCACGTTCCCAATTTTTACCGGTTCGATTCCTTTCACCGTAGAGCATGACCTCTACCCACAGCTTTGCTATATCCTCTAGGTCTGCGAGGGATGGTTGTTCCTCTTTCAGGGAGTCAGGTTGGGTCTTGAAGTGTGCAGCCTGCGTATACAGCGAGAGAATCTTCTCTGCTTGTGGTATGGGTAGGTTCGTTATGTGATCTTGTAAAGTCTTTGTTCGCTCTGCAAGGGGAGGCGTATAGAGACCGTGGGTTATCAGAAGAGAGTCCCCTATGGCCAAGGTGCACTTTTGCAGGTTTCGTCTGATGAAATCAGGATCAGGGAGCACATGCTTTGCATCTTGCATAAGGGCATGGCTCTGGATGATCGCCTGCAGGAGCCCTGAGCCCCGATTGAGCAACAATCGCAGAGCCTCTATCTTAGGTAGGTTTTCACCCAGGGAGGAAGGGGCATTAGCAAGGAGTATCTTGGGGTCTCCCACGATGACCTTGTGAGACTCAAGCAGGTCTTGCCACATCAGCTGATGAGGCAGAGCCCTGATCATATCAAGGGTCAGGGGTTTGCCGATATCAACTTCAATACCCAAGAGGCCTTCATATTTTTTCGTAACCGCCAGGACCTTGTCGGAGACGGCAATCTGTCTTTTGCATACGAGAAAGAGATCAAAGTCATTGTAGGGCGACTCTTTTCCATCCCTCAGGACACAGGCGCCTTCACCGCGGCCGTAGCCACCGGCAAGGATGAGGGCAAGAAACGGCTCCCCTACAGCTTGAGCCACTTCGGCTCCCAGCTCTTTCAGGGTGCTATCGAGGAACTTGTTAAATGTATCTGATCCCGTACTACTGTAGATGTTCACGTTCAGTCTCCTTTAGAGCGGCAAGAAATCCTTCCCGTCTCCCCCGAAGCTGTGCAAAACGCAGGATGGGCGAGTAGAAGAATGAGCTGAACTCCTTGTGCGAAAGGGTATACCCCCAATCACTTTTAACCTGTCTGAGGTAGGGTAGCAGCGAGTAGCGAAGAAATGATCTTTCCCACTTGGTCCAGGTGAAAATCTGCGCATCAGCCGTTCCTTCCCCCCTCTGGCGTTTGCGAAACTGGGCATAGGTATAGTTATGGGAGTGGTAGACCTGTGAATCCTTGCAGTACTTGATGGTCCAGCCCCTTTGTCGGGCTTTCCATGTCCAGTCGACATCCTCTGAATACGTGATGGTGTCAGAGAAGGGCTCTTCTTCCCAGCACTCACGCCTTATGGCTGATGATGCCATGGAGAAGCAGTGTTTCCAATATTGTTGGCGCTCTCCATTACCAAAGGTGTCTTCGGTGTCCTTTGCAAACAGAGGGGTGCAATCAGGACGGGGAACTTGTCTTCCAAAGACCGCTGCCACACGAGGTTCCTCAAAACCCTTGATCAAACCCTCTAGCCAGAATTCATCCAAAGGTGTGCAGTCGGAATTGAGGAACACTACAAAAGGGGAACTCTGGTCGGTTTTTCTCATCGCATCATTGAGCACCTTACCAGGTACATAGGTCCCTTTGATGACACGGTGGATATGTTTTGTGTAGAGGGGAAGCAGATCAGAGGTCCCATCGTCAGAGTCATTGTCAAAGACATGCAGTTCGTAGGGAACAGTTTGCTTGGCTACCATCTCGAGGGTCTGCTTGAGCAAGGCGTACTCGTTGTGCGACCGCATGACTATGGGGATGGGACTTGTTACACCTTGGGCTTCAGACATCGGTCAATCTCCTGTTTGAAGAGGTCGTAGAGATCTTCCAACCCCTTGGGGTACGTCTCAAGCTCTACATTGCTGGAGAAAGAAGCTGTAGAGTCCTTATCGTCAGGGGTGTAGCCGTGCATCCCTGCTATGGTCCGCTCTCCCATATGGCTGGGAACGATCAGGGAGCCTGGGTTCATCAGGAAAAAGAGCTCTCCGTAGCGCTCGCCTGGGAAATCGACTCCCCACTCATGCATGGTTTCTGGTGAGAGTATGTGCCCCTCAGAAACCTTTTCCAACACTGAGTGGATGAGCTCTTCGCTTTCAGCTTTGATAAACCAGAATCTGGCCATAGTGGAGTCGTATACCGCTGCATAATCCTTGCCAAACCGCAAACCGGTCTTTTCAATCAGGGTCATCAGGTTGAAGTCCGTATGCACATCTGTCATGCCGTGGTCGGAAAAGATGAAGAGCCTGACTTCCTTGTACTCTTTTTTTGCTGTGGCAAGCAGGGCGCGCAGTTGCGTCTCATACCATGCCATCTTGGCTGTGACTTGCGGATGGTCCTTTCCGTATTGGTGTAGGGTTGCATCCATGGCCGCCATGTAGAGGTAGGCAAAGGTGCAGTTGCGCCCTTTGTCAGTAAGGGCTTGGCTAAGGGCTGCAAGGTTATCGACCTCACTGGCTTTCCAGTCGGCAAGGAAGTGGTCGACATGATTAGCCCTGGCATAGTCCATGATGGTATCGATGCCGCTGTTGATCCCTCCCTTCTGGTAGAGGTCTTTCTTTTCCGTATAATCGAAAAGAGGGAGGAGTTTGAAAGGCATGTTGTAGATATTAAAGTACCCTGTGTACTGCAACCTGCGTTTGATGATACGCCCTGCAACGTTACGGACCCTGTTCCTGCTGGAAAGGGCTGTTGGGACGAGGCGCATAAGCTGTATGAAGGGGGAACCCTTAAACGGGGAGTGAACCGGGTCATACGCATAGAAGGAGAAGTGCCCATGGTCTCTGGGAAGAGCTCCTGTCAGGATGGTAGGGTCACACGTAGCGCTATATCCGAAAATTGTCCTCAGGTCCTGCTTATGAATAAGCTCATCATCTAAAAAAGTATGGGCTTGGAGAATCTCCCAGCCCAAGGCATCAATAAAAATAGCAAGGCTAACGGTTTCTTTTTTCACGGTATACACCTTTCTTGCTGTAAAGCTTTTTATTTCTGGGAAAACGCTGCCAATGCCTCTTCCTGTGAATTGAATACTTCAATTATCTGATGCAGTCTCACCAATTCAAAGAGTACGCGAACAGATTTTGTGATGTTGCAGATCTTCAAATCCCCACCTTTCTTGTTCAACGTCTTGAGGCAGGAGAGAAATACGCCGAGACCACTGCTGTCTATAAAGGTGATCTTGTTCAGATCGAGCAAAATATTGGTCGCGTTTTCAACTTCTTTTTCCAGGTTTGCTTTGAATGCCTTGGTATTGGCAGCCGTGAGGGTAGTGCATTCCGCCTCAATTACCGTAGCTTCATCTTTTTTTGTTACAATCATGTTGTGCCTCCTGGTAGCATAGGGTTTGTTTGGATAGTAGTGCCAGTATACGGTAAAAATCGTGAAAAATAAAGACGGTGTATTTACTTTCCCCATTTTTACATGACATTTGCATCCAATATTTCCATTGCACCTATTCCTAGCTACCTGTATCATATACC
>Ga0209414_1001671_pt1 | contig 10319 bp, 7 predicted proteins | sample LakVidmifraction_4_FD_181154 | JGI IMG/M metagenome (GOLD analysis project Ga0209414, IMG submission 181154) | Hypersaline microbial communities from Lake Vida, Antarctica - Brine Hole Two &gt;0.2 micron (SPAdes) (version 2) | ecosystem: Environmental > Aquatic > Non-marine Saline and Alkaline >... | reverse complement strand
AGGTTGTAGGCGTTTTGCACTTGCAACGAAGATCGTCGCGTTACCCCAAAAAGCTGCAAGCTGGAAGCATGCGTTACATTAAAACATTGCTATAACTCTTCTCTGCGTTCTCTGTGCCTACTTGTCGTGCCGTAGGCATTGCGAAGGCGGATGCGCGAGAATTCTTTTGGTTGCCTGCCTGTGCGATGCTCGCACGCAGACAGGCGGCTCGTCCGCCCTATGTGATTCGTGGCTGAAATTCTTTCTTCAATCTTTTTAATCTGCGTCAAGACCCGGATTTGCTTGTTTTTTGCACGAAACATCAATATCTTCATCATTCATATTTTTACCATTTTCTATTATTACATCGAAAAAGGGTTCTCTGGTTTCGTGTAGTCTGGTCAGCAGCAAATCGCGCATCTGTTTTAACATCTCGAGATTACTTTCTGCTAAGTTATTCATCTCATAAGGATCATCCTTAAGATTAAAAAGCTCCTCGCTACAATCCTCATAAAAACAATATTTCCAGTTACGAGTTCGAATACCACGCCAGTCAACAAAACTTAAGTCCCAACGAGGATTTGCAACCATCTCAATCAGTACATCTTCAGGCCCCGTAAAATTTTCACCTTTAAGTGCCGGACTAAAATCAACTCCCTGACTATACGCGGGAATTGGTATTCCGCTTATTCCACAGGTAGTTGCAAAAAGATCAACCAAACTGAAAAGTTCCTGTCGGTTGCCCTGGGAAGGTATGCAATTAGTATTATAAAAGAGAGCCGGTATACGAACAGCTTCTTCATAAGGAAACTCCTTACGACTTTGCATATTATGGCTTCCCATCAAATCACCATGATCGGAGATATAAACGATAAGGGTATCTTCAAAGCCGGGGATTGCTGACAATGTCTCCAGAAGTCGACCTATATTAAAATCTAGATTTTCGATCATCGCATAATAATTGGCCATACATTCACGGAAATCTTCAGAGTTCTCTTCATCAAAATTTTCTGGCACAATCAAACTTTTAGGATTAAACCGCTTCCACTTTTCAGGCACAATCAAGGGAAAATGAGGTGGCGTAACACTTAAAGTCATAAACAATGGCTTGTCTTCATTATATGACTTCAAGTATTCAATTGCAACATCTGTCAATCCATCTGTCTCAAATCCTTGAACTTTAGTCGGATTCTCATCGCTGCCTTTATAATAATAACTGGCAAAATGCTGATTAAGATTTTCAAACCCAAACCAGTCCTGAAATCCCGCGCGGTGACGTTCCGGGGTTCTTTCGCAGCTTCCTTTGTATTCATCCTGGTGTTCTCGGACCAAAGCCGGCACCTGATCTCGCACAATCCCCATATGCCATTTTCCAAAATACGCCGTATGATATCCATTGTTACGAAGATGTGTCGCTATGCTAGGAGCTCCAGTCTTATAATTATCAAAAAAACCCTGAATTGGTCCCGAATGCGCATAACGTCCAGAGAATATAGTCCCTCGAGAAGGGGTACAGATTGGACAATTGGCACAAGCGGAAGAGAAACTTACTCCATCCCTAGCCATTTTGTCCATTACCGGAGTTTTAAGATTAGGATCTCCTGCATGACCCATCGCCTGACCGCGATGTTCATCTGACAATATATAAATTATATTCTGCATTTGTTAGTGCTTTCTTTTATGTGTTTTTATGTGTTTTTTAACAAGAACCTGTTTAGTTATGTTCAATTCATAATCTGTGGGTTGACAATATGTTATACTATGCTCAACGCACTAAAAGTGCAATCCCGCAAAGCGGGACTAGCAATACTAGGTTGGTATGTTTTGTCCAGCTATTAATCTAATCAAAAGCTTACACTATACCACACTTTTTTGCAATATGTAATTTTGAAAAAAGAAAATTTTATAATTTTGTCATTTTATATTGACTTTTCTTCCACACTATAATAACCTTTTATTAATAATGAAGTTATAAAACAACGTAAGTAGGTAAAACTAACAACTATCTTAGTGCTAGATGCTAAATTAGTTAGTTCGTTAGATGGTTGATAGGTGGGAATGCAACTTCGTTGCGTTGAATGGCTTCGCCGTTGAACTGTAGTGGCGAGTCACCTGCGTGACAGCAAGTAATTATCGCCGGAAAGGGCTGACAGCCCGTAATATAAATAGCCTAGGGCAACGCCCTAGGTTTATAAAATAAGCAAAGCTTATACCTGCCCACGGCAGTGTCTTCGCTAATAACTAAAGACTAAAAACTAACAACTATTTCTGTGTACTATGCACTGTGCACTTTTTCGTAGAAAAACTTAAATCATAAACCAGGAGAAAATAATGAGAACGAGAACAAACATTCAAACAATTGTAATCACAATTGCTTTGCTAATCATGTCAATTAATATGGCAAATGCTGCCACATGGATTTGGGTTGGACCCAACAACGGAGATTGGACTCTCGCCGCAAACTGGTCACCAGCAACAGTGCCGGACAACAATGGAACTGCCACTATCTGGATGACCAACGTCGTCGGAAACATCGACCTGGATGGCGACTGGGATATCGACACGCTATACGTAGGTGGCGATGACGCCATGGACGTACAGCTGGGCAACACCGACGACACACTGACCATTCGCTCCCTACTCTACCGCCACCGATACGATCCGAGTTGGCCATACCACGCTGGTAATAACCAGTTCAACTGCAAGTTTGTGCTCGGGGCAGACGGGGTGGTATTCTACAACGACTATGGCGCCAATTACAGATACATTAATACCTTTACCGACAACGGCAACGCCTACGACTGGACCATCATCGGCGGCTTTGACATGCGAGACAGCGGATCAACGGATCAACCTTCAGATTTTTCGGGACGCATAATTCTTAAGAGTTCCTCGTTATACATGCGAGCCGACCATGGTTTCCCAAACTGCACCGAATGGGTCGTGTCGGGCAACCTGTATCCCCTCGATTCGAGCGACAAACTCGGCGACGAGGCTCCAATCCATCTTTATGGCGGGCAGATTGCCTGGAATGTAGTGGAGGACATCGGACCTGTGGCTCTCGCGAGCAGCATGACGTCTTTTCGCGTCGCCGGTGGAGGAACGCTGCAGGCCAACTCAATCACACGGAACTCAAGCACCCCTGGCACACGGTCACTGTGCAGTCTCCAAAACGGAGTCGGCGTCACTGGCTTTGTCAAGTTCGACGACCCCAGTGGTCTGAATCTCGTCGGCGGCGACGGTAGCCGCACCACGAACAAGAAAATTGTGCCCTACATGTATGACTATGTTGGAAGCACGGATGCGTTCCGCACGCTCATCACGTACGATGCCACAAACGGCCTGGTCGAGTTGGCCGCCTCCGACTTCGTCACCAACACCACCGCCAACTTCCCCGCGGTCAATGCCGACGGCAACGACAACCTCCTGCTCAGTTTCGCCGCTGCGGGATCTGACACTATCACACTGACGGGCGACACGACCGTCAACAGTCTGGTTATGCACGTGGGCGATGCCAACTACAACCATACCCTCGATCTTGGCGGCTTTACCCTCACCATAAAGAGTGGTGTCCTGATTGCCAACAACGACACCGGCATCGGTGGCAGCAGCGACACCCTCACCATCGACAACGGCACTATTGATGTGGGCAACGCCGAGATGATTCTCTACTCGTCCATAGCCGGCAACTATCCCTACTTCCAAATCAGCAGTTCTGTTACAATTACGGGCAATGACGGCCTGACACTATACCAGAGCAGGACTGTGATGCTCCAGTACAACGGCCCGGCCCTGAGCACGCTCAACCTGGTTGGTTGCGGCTACCAGCACATCGAGCCCGGCACACTTGCCACGAATGCGGTCGTGGTGGGAACACTGGCGTCACACCTCAGTTTCGGCACATCCTACAACGTCCTGCGACCGTACGACTACGGACAGAGCCTAGTGATTGGCGAGGCACACGGCATACTCTTCCTGAAGCCCGGTCAAAACACCCAAAAGGGTGCCGAAGGGTTAGTAATTGGTGGAAGCTCCGCCGACCACGTCAAGAACCACATCCGATTGCTGGGCAACGGCGTTCTCTCGCCACATGGATGTACAATTTCAGCCCCTGATCAGACCGAGTTCGATGGCGGCACCATCGGCATGAGCTCCTATGACTCATCGAACAATAATTGGCCCACGGATGCCTTCACCGTCGATCTCCATGGCGGACAGGTCGTCATAGACATCTTTGACATCGACAACTACGACAATCTTCGCGTTGTCACCTCGGAGTTCGGCGACGAGAACCTGTCGCTCGACGCCGGCAGTGGTACGGGTTCCGAGCTGGTCGTGCGCCTGCATGCCGTGCCAGATCCTGCCGACAGCTTCACTATCGTGCAGGTTGACGGAGCAACCCCTATTATTGGCAAATTCAGCAATGGAGATAGTGTCCAGACAACCTATGATGGAAGAATATATGCATTCGATATCAGCTATAATGCTGACACTGGAAACGATATCGTCCTCAGCAATGGAACCCTTGTTCCTAAAGGTACATTAATCTTAATTAAATAGAGAATACATAAAAAAAACAAAGTCTTCCATTCATTATTGCCACTTCGCGTTGCTCGTTGCTTTAGGCACGCTAAAGCCTCTCTCCCGTTGGTCGGGTGTCATCGCGTTGAATGCAACTTCGTTGCGTTGAATGGCTTCGCCAGGAAAACAAATTTAACGCAAAAGTCGCAAGTGACGCAATTATTAAAGGTATTCGAACGCTTTAGTCCTGAGTCATTTGGTCATTTAGTCACTTTGTTAATTATTAATTGAATCATGCGTCATGCGTCATGAGTCATGCGTCAAAACAACTAAATACGACCAACGAAGAACGAATTACTTAGACCTTAGACCATAGAACTGAGAACTAAAAATAATATGATTTATACTAAGGAAAAAAAGAATGAGAAAACTATTTTACCGGAGGGCGATACTAATGAGCATTGAGGCAGCAATTGTAATTGGAACAATGTCATCTGTACGTGCAGAGGATATCACCCTGAATGGACTAGTGCAGGATACCAGCCACAACAATCTTTCCGATGTTAAGGTTGGGGTTGAAGGCACGAAACTGAGTACAGTTTCTGATGATCGTGGTGAATTTGCTCTACAGGTAACTATTGAGGAAAATAAGCCGCTGGTTCTGAACCTGAGCAAAAAGACATATCTTACGCTCAAATATATTGTCAAGGATCCAAAAAAGCGTGTTGAACCGCATATTACTCCGATAGTTGACAACAACGGGTTGGTCAGTGGAACTATAGACCTTTCAATGAACTTCGGCCTCAACCGCGATACAATGAAGTATCTCGTGGAGAATGACCGAAATCCTAAAGACAAAAAACTTGATGACGGGCTGTATGAAGATGTCAGAAAAGAGTTCGGCGATAAAGACCCTCAGCAGATTATATATCGTACCCGTTTGCCGGAAAAAACAGATAAAACCAAGGGTCTCTTCCTAATTTCTGAGCATGGTATGGGGCAGAAAATGATGGAGGATAAAATTTTCTGGGACTTTGCAGACAAAAATAATTTTGCCCTGATTGGGTTTGCCGGCAATCCAATTCAACGAGGAATCTATCCATCAACCAAACTGGATGAGATTATCACCATGATTGGTATGAAGCTTAAACACCCCGAATTTACCGATGCACCGATTATAACCTTTGGACACTCTAATGGTACCGGCTTTTCTGCCCTCTATCCGGCCCTTCGCCCTGAGCGAACAATCTGCTGGATATCCTACCACTCAGGATCGACTTGGCATCTGGAGTTTCCTGGAGTTGAGTTGTCACCCGGCCTTGTCATGCACGGCACCAAAGATCAGTTTTTTAAGGGGCAGGATCAGACAGTAGTTCAGCTGCGCAGCAAACGCGGCGCTCTGATTACCATGATGATGAAATTACTATCAGAGCCAAAACAAAATACCGACGGAGTATCTTTGTCTGCTTTGATGCAAGCCTTAAACAGGTGAATTCCAATGCGATCACTTGCAAGAGGCCTTGGAAGCACTACAAAGCCTTGTTCGACATGAACTTTCCGCCAGCATTGCTTTGAAACCTCTGCCTTTTGCACCAGGGCAGATGTGAGGTTGTTCATAGCACTTTTGCCACTTAGGGTTTTTACTTTCCACTTGGTAATAAAACTAGCCATGTCAGTGTTAATAGGTACTGTTTGCATAACGGGTAGGCTCATACCTTCATTATCGGTTATATTACAGTAGGAATACCGGCCATGCCCGTAACTCAGCTTCAATGTACTTGCACCATGAATGGGACCGGATACTTCAAGAATAACCTTGCTTCCAAAAAAGCGAGTTTTATAGATAAGATTAGCATTGTTACCTTTCTCATCAACGATAGCAAAACCCGTAGGTAAACCCTTGCTCGTAAGAGAGCCGACTACATTACGGTAGGTAATTTCAATGCTTGAGGCCACTGGTTCGCCAGGGTGATAAGCTGTATATATATATTTAATACTTTTCAGCTTAATTCCCGGTTTTGCCTTTTTATTCTTGTAAACAAGTCGGTCAGCCAATCTCGCCAACCTTTTCCCAAGAATGGCATGTCCTTTGCCACTTATATGAATACCATCAGCAAGAGCTAAATCTATGGCTGGTACGACTTCAAAATTCTTTATGGATTTAGGAAACAGGCGTTGTTGCTCCTGTATAGAGTTCCAGTATTGGCCGCCTGGTGCAATATGACAACCGATCTGAACAATCATCCAAGGCAATGTGGGTGAATGCATATCTTTTCGAGTCGCTTCAACAAGCTCTTTCATTTTCTTTGTATAGAGACTAGCCGCATCTTCATTAGCATCGCTTTCTCCCTGATACCAGAGTATTCCAGCAATGGGTTGTCCCAGTTTTTCAAAGCGACGCATCATAGCTCCGTATAAAGAAGCTCCTCCCTGATCGACTAAATCTGGAGACCATTGTGCCATAGATGTGCCACCATGAGCGCAGGCAATTAAGCCTTGAGGTACTTTGCTCTTATTATACATTTCCTGTGCGAAGAATATTCCTGGGCCAACACCTTTTTTGTTTTCACGAGCCATTTTTCTTAATTGTTCTTCTGTCGGTCGGTCAGAACCTGTCCCATATACATTGTGAAACACATCCACCGCTTCAGGTGTATGATGTAGAGGCTCTTCTGCTACCGCCCATTCATCGCGCATAAAAAATCCACGAACCATTGGATGTGCTTTTGGCTGATCAACACGATTGCCTGCACCTTGCATGTTGGATTGTCCGGCTAATATCCATACATCGCCCACAAAGACCTCAGATACGGTCAATTTCTCTTTTGAGATTTTTAATTCTACGCTATAAGGTCCACCAGCTTTCAGATCAGCAAGAGTTGCGGTAAATTTTTTTGCTTTGGATTCGCCAGCTTTCTTCCAGTTAAATCCTTTTACAACTTTGTCTTTTTTTAATATGCGAATTTCGACATCGCCAGAGCTAATGGACGTGCCGCTTATTTGCGCAAAAGCTCTGTTCTTTGCATTGCGTTGCAATACCTGTCCTTTTAATAAACCGTGTGTTATTTTCATACTACAACCCTTCATTTTCTTATTTTTTATGATCGTTTTTTTTTTGGATATTTCTAACACTATACTTATCAATAGCTTAAAAATCAATTTTATACCTGTCAACTTTTCATGATAATGAGGACATTCTCGCTCCCGTTCTTGCAATACAATACTGATTTGCAGATTTTAAGGTAGCTCAACCTTCTAGGTTGTTGGCGTTTTGCACCTGCAACGAAGATCGTTGCGTTACCTTGGGGTAGCTCAACCTTCTAGGTTGTTGGCGTTTTACACCTGCAACGAAGAGCGTTGCGTTACCCTAAACAATTGCTATAACTATTCTTTGTGTCCTTTGCGTTCTTTGTGGCTAAAACTCTTTCTTAATCTTTCTTCTCTGCGTTCTCTGTGCCTCTGTGCGAGAATTCTTTTGGTTGCCTGCCTGTGCGATGCTCGCACGCAGACAGGCGGCTATGCCGCCCTATGATTTCACCTCTTTAGTATGTTAAGTTCTGTTGTTTTGCTAAAAAATCAAATTAATAGTTTTTTTCAAAAGAAAAATAGCCAGATGCAGTAATTTTACTCTTTTTTATTTGGAATTAAGTTTAAATAAGCCAAGTATTTGGTATGGACAATGAATTCATTATCACCAGCCTCAAGTTTAATAGTAATTCTGTCAGCATTAGGGTGATAACCATGGGCTTTAGTTTGATTCCAAATTATTTTCTGATTAAATAAAATGGTGAGTGGGGCTGAACCTCCAATTTGTAACTCAGCATTGCAAGCAGTATCAGCACTATAAATAGTTTTTGCTAACACTATGTGACCTTCTTTATCATTGAATATGTTTGGCAATACCGCTCCTCGTTGTATAAATGGCTTATCCCACCATTCAACTTGGTTTAAGGCTTTCTCTGTTGGATAAGGTATCCATTTTGCTTTTTTGCTCCAATCACTTAAAGTTGTGTTTTTATTATGAGCAATGTTGTTTGATATCTCCCAATTTGTGAGTGCATATGGCCATGGTTTGATTTTTGTATTAACAGCAATACTAGGTAATCCCATTCCGTCAAGAATAGCTCGAGCCATTGCAGGAAAACCATCGGGTCCATGATGAAGTCCGTCTGGCCCAAGGACGACTTTATTTTCTTTTTCTAAAGCTTTAAAAGTGTGGTAAGCATCTGCGAAAGGTAACTGATGTTCTAAAGCAATGCGCCTCATGATTTTTACATAGGAAATAAGTTTCTTGTCCTTAAGTTCTGGTTTACAGTGAGAGGTCAGCACCATCATTACCTTTGAATCAATTTTTTTGGCTTTAGAAATCAATACATTAAGATTATTCTGAAATTCCTCAAAAGGAATATTTTGTGACATATCATTAACACCTACACAAATGATAACTAAGTCAGGTTTCTTAGGTGTGATGTCAATATCCCATCTGCGCACAAGATCTCTGCTTGTATCTCCACATTTTGCGGAATTCTGAATAATAAAAGATTGATTAGGAAAATTTGAGTTAAGAGTGTTAATAACATAATCAGGATAACTGCTTCCATCAGTAAGGCTGTCACCATAAAAACATATTGTTCGGCAGTCCTTTAGAAAATTAGGAAGTACATTTTCTTCTTTTTCCAACATCTGAGATTTGGTGCTATCTGCTGGTATTTCAATCTTCATGCCTTTATTCTCCACCTCATTAGATCCTATCACCTTTAATTCAGTTGTTGATTGTCCTCCCGCCAGTGTAAAAGCCCATGTCAAAAGAACTACCACCATTGTTCTCTTCATAATTTACTCCTATACCTTTGAAAGTTTCTGTCGAAAGCTTGCAGGCTTCCGCCTTCGCAGCAAGCTGTCTTCCGTTTTCGTTCCTACGGTGTGACAAGAGTTCTCAACAGGTAGCCTGCACCCAATTCTTTATAAATCCATCCCGCCCGCGAACATTAAATTTCTTTCTTAAAAAATGATTCTGTCATAAAACAATTCTTTCTTAAATGATTTTGTCGAAATTCTTCTGTCTTTGATCTCTTCTTTTTCTTTCTTAAATGATTTTGTCATTAAAATGATTTTGTCGAAAATTTTATACTTTTAAGACCTCTTTTATTAAACTCCGCCCATAATAGCCTCCTGTAATGCTTAAGTCAAATAAAAAACCTGAAAAGCTCTTTATTAACACCGCTAGCCCGCATATTTTATGAGATGCTGATGATGTAGCTTTAAAGATGCTACACCTAAAGAAATATTAAGAATACAAAACAAACTAAACAATAGACCTAGAAAATGTCTGGGATATAAAACACCAAAACAAGTTTTTGAATAGGAAATCAGCGTTGCACTTGCAAATTGAATTCAACAGGAAGCCCTAAATAAAGTCCCAGAGTTTACGCACTGGACTACGGCTTAGTCATCCCTACGGGATTAAACCATAAGGATCTACAATGAGTTATTTAGGCTTAGATATTGGTACCAGTGGCTGTAAAGCTGTGGTTTTTGAGCAGGAAGGGACAATGCTCGGGTGTTCCTTTCACATAAATTCATATTTTATAATATAAGCTCGAAAAATACGGTTCTTTCTCAAAATGAGTGGGTAACTATTTTATGTTAGTGCTTTATAATGTTCATTAACTTTTGTGAAATCCAAGTCTCCGGTAACCAAATAAATAATGATCTTGAAGTTTCGAAAGGTTTTGAACCCTCTAGCCTTACTTTTGGCACTTTGAATGAGAGAATTTAGGTTCTTCATAAATTATTGTGGGTAGTTTGTTTTCATTCGA
>Ga0209414_1001668_pt1 | contig 10329 bp, 26 predicted proteins | sample LakVidmifraction_4_FD_181154 | JGI IMG/M metagenome (GOLD analysis project Ga0209414, IMG submission 181154) | Hypersaline microbial communities from Lake Vida, Antarctica - Brine Hole Two &gt;0.2 micron (SPAdes) (version 2) | ecosystem: Environmental > Aquatic > Non-marine Saline and Alkaline >... | reverse complement strand
TTTTATAATTTAATTTTTCAATGGCGTCTTTTAATCCTTTATCGTAAGCATTCATAATGAATAATTACACTTTTGTTGAAATTATTTAAAAAAATAGCCTCTTAATTTTATTCTCTCAGGAATTATTATAATAAGAGGCTAATAAAAATTTGTAATGGTTTTTTATAGTTAGGAACTATATAATCATTCGACAGCTAATCGATTATAGATTACGAGCAAGTATCCCCTACGTTCATTAAATATAGTTGGCCTCACAACCCCCTGCTCATTTAATGGCTTACTTGTCGTTGTGAGCGACTTTGGACGTTTTTTTAATTGTTTATTTCTCTTAGCAAGAGACTTCTACTAAAATAGAATATCAGAAAATCCAAAAAAGTCAAGCGGATTTCTCTAATTTTTTAAATTGCTATTATTTATTGAAAATCTTGTTTATTTTGATAAATTTATATAAAAGCATAAAAAAGCCGCCCGAAATTAATCGGACGGCTTGTTATTGTTTGTCTTTATATTATTCGGCGGTCGGAGGGCGCTTGGCGAAGGTTTTCATGCGCTCCGCGATCACTTCATCGCGAGTCTTGCCGGATGCCTTTTCCTCCTTGGTCATGCGGAACCGGGAAACTCCGGCGACGGCGCAGAATTCGGCTTCGGCTTTAAGGGTGGAATCTGCCTTGGTGACTTGCGCCCCATTTTCTCCACGAACGGAGAAGGGAATATTTCGTTGGGTGCAATACTTCTTGAGAAGCTTGGCTTGATCTGCGTTTTCGGGCGATGCTGTAATTTTAGTGTTCATGGTGTTTTTTTGTGTTTGTGTTTGTTATTGAGTCAACTTTCTTTGTGAGAGTTTCTTCGTTGAATCTATTATAGCAGAAAAATAAATTAATGTCAATAGTTTTTTTCAATTATTTTCAATTATTTCATTTTTTTTATCTAACTAAATAAAATTTTGTTATTTTATATTATCTGATATATCTAAATATTATTAAAAACCCAAGCTTTACCAGAAACGTGAGCTTTACCATAAACCCAAGCGTTTCCAGAAACGTGAGTTTCACCAGAAATCCAAACGCTTCCAGAAACGTGAGCTTTACCATAAATCAAAGTTTCTCCATAAATCCAAGTTTTTCCATAAACCTGAGCGCTCCCGCAAACGTGGACTCTACCAAAAATCTGTGCTCTACCATAAACCTGAGCTTTACCACGGACCTGAGCGTTCCCATAAACGCAAGCGTGACTAGAAATCCAACACGTTCCCTCTTGTGACAAATTCTTTTCGGATTGTATCCAGCCGCCTAATTCTCCCTCTTTGACGCCTTCAAAGTTTTTGTTTGCAATAATCTGATATAAAACTACGCCTTTTACGATTTTACTTGTTTCTGTAATTTTGTATTTCATGATGCTTGAAAGATAATGTATTTTTTTCAAGATGTCAAGATATTTTTTCTTATTTTATGAAAATCTTATTTTGATAATAAAAAAACCGCCGAAAGTTAATTCAGCGGTTTTAATAATAATATATTTTTTTTATCGGTTAATCACCATCATAAACGTGATCGTTACCAGAAATCTGATCGTTACCAGAAATCTGATCGTTACCAGAAGCGCGAGCGTTACCAGAAGCGCGAGCGTTACCAGAAGCGCGAGCGTTATCATAAACCCGAGCGTTATCAGAAACGCGAGCTTTATCAGAAACGCGAGCGTTATCAGAAACGCGAGCGTTATCAGAAACGCGAGCGTTATCAGACACCTGAGCGTTATCAGAAATCCAACACGTTCCCTCTTGTGACAAATTCCTTTCGGATTCTACCCAGCCCCCCAGCTCTCCCGCTTGGACGCCTCCAAAAGTTTCGTTCGCGATAATCTGGTATAAAACCACACCTTTTACGATCTTGCTTGTTTCTGTAATTTTGTATTTCATAAGATTCAAAGGATAATGTATTTTTTTAAAAATGTCAAGATATTTTTTCTTATTTTATGAAAATCTTTATGAAAATCTTATTTTGATAATAAAAAAACCGCTGAAAGTTAATTCGACGGTTTTAATAAGTTTAAATTATATTAAGAAATATTTTTACCCATAATATTCCTTATATGTTTTGTAATATTCGAGCTGTCCCATTTCATACATTTTTTGCCAATAGGTAGATTGTTGAAAATTATTTTGATTATCTGAAATATAAGTGCGCTTTGTTTTTTTAAAAATCCAGCGGAAATTAGTAAACAGTGTTTGCCAAATTGTAGGAATTTTTTTCATCGGTTAATTTTGTTAATTTTATCTTCGAGTTGCGCTACAAATCGGGCTCCTTCTGACTTTATCCCCTTCCCCATGTAAAGTTGTCGGCAATCATGAATTTTTACAACAGATTTGCAACGTTCAGAAATCATCTTAGGCTCACTTTCTCCGTCATCCAATTGGGACGGATCAAATTCTACGTGTGCAATTTTAGAATATCCAAACCCATATTGGCGTGCCCGGCCTTTAAGTTTTGGCGAGCGAAACATAATAATGTGTTTTGTATTCATAAGAATATTATAGCAAGTAAGTTAAAGATGTCAAGAATTTTTTTATTTTATCTTGTCGGGAGTTCCGACGAATGAGATAATAATTTCTGTGCAATAAATAATCCTATTATTAATTTTTTTATTAAGTTCTCTCATAAATTTCTTGTAATCTTTTTCCCCTTGTTTATCAAGGTTAAAAATTTCGGTTTTTACTCCGTCGTAATCTGACCAAACTAAATATTTTTTGTCCATAATGTTTTATGTTTTTGTTTTTTACTAACTGTGAATTTCCAAAACGTCGCCATTCATGCGAATTCCCGAAATATGTTCAGGCGTGACAATAAACGGGCGGAATTTTGCAGATTTCATGTCCCGCTTTAGCTTTTTCTTGGCGAGGGTTTTCTGGCTGGATTTGACCTGCTTGTGTTCTCCTTCGACTAACACTTGCTTATTTACGACAAATCCGTAAATTTGAAGATCCCCTGTTTCCTTGGTCAATCGGATTGCCTTGCCGATATTTTCATAAGTATCCTTAAGTTTGTAAGCTGTATTCTTTTCTCCTGTCGCGTGTTGAGTCAAGGAATTATGAATGCTTGCAATCATTTCTCCGCAAGCTTGATGTTCGTACCCGCCGAGCGAATCTAAATTGGCTTGAAGTTTTTCCAAGTCGGTTTGATAGGCGGTCGAAAGATCAACACCCATATTGATCGTATAAATTGCGCTTTCGCCGGACCCCTTAGCTTTATATAGAAAGCTAACAAATCTGGCTCCTTTCGAGACTCCGCTTGTTACCGCTTTGATAATTTCGTCTTTCGTCATACGACGAAGATAGCAGAAAAATATAACTTGTCAAGGGTTTTTTAAGAAAATCTTAAAACTTGGTAAAAGACGAATAAAAATGGGAAAAATATTAAAAAAATAAATAACCAATTACGGTAAACAAAATTTAAACTTTTATCTTGTTCGACTTCTTGTTTTTTACTTTCTAGATTTATTGGTTGAACGGCTCGTCTATCTTCAATTACTACTTGGCTGTGTTTGGGCAATTCTGTTTTCTTTGGCTGAATAAAAATAACAGCATTTGCATTAAATGAAAATAAAACAATAGTCAACAAGATTAATTTTTTCATATTATTCGTTAGGTTTTTTAATTTTCCACATTACAAAAGTAATAATTATTACGATCAAACATATTATTTGCAATAATTTATATTCATTTATAATCGTTATTTCTGGACTAAAAGATAAAACTTGTCCCATCGAGTTAATTAATTCTCCGTTAATATAATAAATATATTCAAGATTGCCGGAAGAAATAACAACGTATTCATTAAATATGTTTAAATGAGCATCTATTAAAACATATTCTGTAACAATCCCCTCTAAAGTTTTTAAACTGTTACCTTTGTTATATTTAAATATTACTTTGTCGCCTTTTTTCATATTAGTCGCTTTGAGGGAAATTATCCGAAAGTGTAGATAAATCAGATTCAAATTCTTCCGCTAACAAAAATAACGAATCATATCTTTCGTCTAATTCTTTTTGCATAGCTAGACAATATCCGGATTCTTTAAGAAAATCTTTCATCTTTTTCTCTGACTGCGAAAGATTATGCCGATGAGTTAGCTTAACTTTTAAATTAGCAATATCGGAAAACGTGGAAAACCACGCCTCTATTGGATTTATTAGATTATTTAAATTCTTTTTTACCAAACTTTCTTTTAGTGATTTTTTAAGCTCACTAATATTTTTGGTAATCCCACTCCTATAGGAATCTGATATTACACGTAGATTAAACATTTTATTTTCGTTGAGTTTATATTTAATATTAGATTTGTTTTTAAAACTTTGACGAGAGCGTGCGAAACTGTTTTGGCTGCGCTCTTTTAAGTGGTTTGCAAAAGATTTCTTTACCATAAAAAGAATAGATAATATTTTCTTGAAAGTTATTTTCATTATCGTAATAAGAGTCGAGCTTTAGTTTGAATCCTATAAAGCGAAGAATTTTGTTCATATCTAACTTTAGACTAAAAAACTGGGAAAGTAAAGGAAAAAGAGACGTATTTCTACGCCCCTTTTTATTAAGGAGTTATTAGATTAACTAATAAGTCCCTTTCTACGCGCGTTTCCGGCGTATGAAGCAATGCTCTTAAGGCTAGTATGCCAAAAGGTAGCAATCTGCTTGTTTGAAAACCGCTTGGCGAGCTTTGCATAATCCTCTGAGGTATGCACAACTGCTTTCGCAGACTTTCGGGTTTTTGTTTTTGCCGCTGTGGCGACTTGTTTTGTTTGTTTCATAAATTAATGTTCGCTATCTACTTTATATATTGGAGGCTGTCCTTTATATTTTGTAATAATATAATTATTAGAAATCCTAATTTCTTTTCCCGTTTCGTCTACGAACGCAAGACGCGAATTGAATTGAGAAACGTTATTAGTAACAAATGTCCCAACTATAATCCCGCCAGAATAATGATGAATTACATAATAATGTTCTTCGTCCGAAAAATCGTATTGACACGAAGTAAAAAGAACGAGAGAAAGTAAAGCTAAAAAAGCATATATTTTATTTTTCATATTATTTATCTTTCGTCTTAATAAGTTCTCTGGTTGTTGAGTTTATTTATTTTGGTAAGCTACCCAATCACCAGATTCAATCTTTGGAAAGGGTCTGCCACGCACTACTCCTTCGTCGATATATTCTTTTTCCATCGTGTAAAGAGTGCAATCACTGTCTCCAACTTTAATTTTAATTGGTTTATACCCTGCTCCAATTTCCATGTCTGTGATAATTTCGAGAATTTTGTCACATACTGAATGAATCTCAAATGTAACTTCGCCCTCGCCTTTTACTACAGTTGGGTAATGTCCGAGGTCGTAAAGGTCAAACCCGGAAAGTCGGATGGTTTCAATATATTTTTGTTCGCCGTAAAATTTAAAGCGATTAAAATTGTATTGGCCACGACGAAGTGTTCCGAAGATAAGTAATTTGTTCATAACTATTTATAACACTTTATATTGAAAAGTCAAGCCTCAATATGAAATTGTTTGAAATTCCCAAATTGATCTTTAGACACAATAATTGTTTTATGATGGGCTATCTGCCCCCGCTTCATAACTCTAATCTCTTTAACTTCTTCCCAAATACTAATTGGCTTTTTAGGAAAAAAATGTCGAATGATTAAATAAAGATATTTCATTTTATGCTACGAGGTTGCGCTGTATAAACCGCTGTCTGAACATCTAATCTTAGGTCGTTTTTCGCCGATTCATGACCGACTAGCTGCCCAAGGTCTTTGCCAACCCTCTGGAGCATTCTAATTTGCTCAAACTCACAATATCCGCCGTGAGTCACGAGAGATCGGTCGTCAAGTTTATTACAAAGCGCGTAAGCTTCCTCTACCGTGAGGGTAAGCGTAATCGTTGCGATTTTTGCTAATTTCATAATTATTTTATTGCGCGTAATTTGCTTCTTTCATGTCTTTTTCGCGAGCAATTCCAAAATCGTTGACATCGTGGGCACCAACCCCCAAAAGTGGATTAGCTGCATAAAGTTCATCGGCAGAATTAAATCCGCACCGATCAACGACGTTGAACATTTTATCGTATCGGACGAGAGTTTCAAGAGTTTTGTAAGATTCGTGGACGGTTTTAAAGATTGTTTGCATAATATTTATTTAACTCTTTTAATTTTGTTAATTGCTTTGTCCGATTTTTGAAATAAAGATCATCGGGAACTCGCCATTCTAATTATTTTAGTTAGGCTGCGACAAACCCTCGAAGGTTGACTTCGATTGCCCCCATAACGAGGGCTGTGTAATTTTCTTGGCGCATCCGCGTTTTCAATGCTTCAAAATTACCAGGGATAAACCCCAGACCGACACAATGATACCCTTTTACGCCTTCGCTTTTCGCCATCTTAGCTCGACCCACTCGAACGTGTTCTGGTTTGCGGTGGAGTCGCAAGAGGGCCAAGTGAGCTTTTTCGCGACTCTTTTTGACGCTGTGCATAATATCGCCTTTGGTCAGGAGTTTGCCCGCCTTACAGGAAGAGGTTGGGAAGCTAGAACGAAGAGGGTGGTGTGTATGGATTTTCATGGTAAAAATACTTTAACACTCATCATGCGGATTGTCAAGGGATTTTTTTAACATTTCTAAAACAATTAATTTTTTGTTCTTTTTCGTTCCAACGAAAATAATAAAGTCCTTTTTTAGCTAGTGTCGCCATAAAAGATAATAACTGTAAACATTTATCTACAGAGATTTCTCCGTTAAGAATGTCAAAGGAGCTAAAATTAAAACTTGAGTCACCATGAGTTATATACAAGGATAAGTGTTTAGATCTTGATACATAAATTATTATAATATAACTCCCTCCATTTATTTTATCAAATTCTTGGTCTATAACCCTAAACAATTTAAGATTCTCAGATATATTAAGAAAACTTTGGGCTAATTCATAGTTTTTAGTAATAACGTAAGCATTTCCAAAATGATTATTATTATTTATTTTGCTTTTAATTAGTTTGAAATCTTTGGTTGAAAAATACATAATTAATAAACTTGTTCCATAGAGGTAATTTTATCGTCGTCCCCTAAAGCCAAAAATATTGTTTTATTTTGGGTAGTGGAGATAAGAATAGACAAAAATTCAAGATATTCGGAGATTGGAACAGGTTTCTCATGCATATTTTCTGATGAATTCATTGAGGAAAAGCTAAAAGGATATGCTGTTTTCAGATTATTGGGCCTCATAAAAAAAAATAATAAACGTTGGGCTGGACTTTCTCGATTTGAAAAATACGAGGCGCTAGATAATCCAAACCCATAGTAAACTAAAATATTACTAAGATTTTTAATTATTTTACTATTAAGCTCAACATACAAACCTTCGTTTAATTTGTTTATTTCTTCGGGGCTAATTTTATTCATAAATTTATTTATTGTAAAGTTTGTTATTAAAATGGTGTTATGTTTTCCCCCGAAAGTTTAAAAATAATTCGTTGCCATACTGTAAAATTCGCATCGTGCGCCCCGCAAGCGATTTCCCCGGCAAACTTTAATCCCTTTTTTAGGAGTTCGTTTTTTTCTGTTTCGGTAATATGCTTCGCGTAATCGTCGTCTTTTCTAATTTTTCGGACTATTTGTTTCCAATCTTCGACTACTTCGCTACGAGCTTTTTGGACTTCGTGATCGCCGTAATCAGATAACTTTTGCATAATTCTATATTATCATAAATATTTTCTTTTGTCAAGAATTTTCTAAAAGTTAATTCATAATATATGTTACTTTTTAAAAATATTTACTTCGTGCTAGAAACAAACAAAAACTTATTGTGATGGTTGATTAAAACCGCTTGCAAATAGCCTTGTGTGGCGGGCTTTGCTTGTTTTACTACTTTCGGAAAAGAATCATCCCAACTAATGCTAACTGTTATAGTTAGGGGCTGTGGCGATCTTGATACTAGGCGGGCGTCCGCTGCTCGGTTTTCTCTAATTCCTATCGGCGCAAAACATTTCGCGCACACAAAGTAAACAAATTGTTTTATTTAACTATTCTATTGTATAAGTCCCGTTTAATTCAATCTTTTTGCTGTTGTCGTCATAAAAATAAACTCCATAAGATCCGACTCCAACGTAGTTATTTGTTTTGTAAACTTTTAAAATTTCTCCCGATTGAGAATATAAAGTAATTTGCCTTGGTTTTTTATCACTATCACTTGCCTTGTTAATTAACGGCGGAAGACAAAAGACAACGAACGAACAGAGAATTAAAATCCCTATGAAAATGGTCCCAATGATTACAGCCTCTCTCTTTATCAGATTATTTAACTTATTAATTTCTTCTTTCAACGTATTATTTGACTCGTTAGACTCTTTATTTTTCATATTATTTAACTCATATCACAATATGTCTCAAAAACATATTCGTATTTTTTGTTTCTCTTTTCTGGAAACATATTTTTCAGAGAAATTTGCTGACCACCGGGACAAAAAAGTGATCCTAACATTTTTCGGCGATTTTTATTTGATTCTTCGTAAAGGAATTTTCCCTTTGTTTCGCTCGGATTAACGAACAATTCTTTATTTGAAACAATTTTTGTTTCGCTTCTTTCGTAATTCCCACAAGAACTTCGATAAGTTCGAATTGTGGAAATTTGTAAATCTGTCATTACGTAACAACTATAATGCTTTCTGCGAAAAAGTCAATAAAAATTATTTGTTTAATAAAATTGCTGACCTTGCGGCAACGCTCCGAAAAAAATCTGAGCAAGGGATACAACTCCCGCAAGGCCAACAAAATTATTTAATTAACCAACTTTAAAGTATCGCTGGGCGCGATTGTGAAAGCGAACCATCTTATCGTGAATAGAATGTGGAGTTTTCATCCGACTGTTTCGCTCGGCACGTCCGATTGCGATATCCTGACCAAATTCTCGGTTAAACTTATCCTTTTTGCAGCATAGGGACCAGCCGATAGAAAATCCAACGGTTTCCTTGGTCGCTACGAGAACGCCGCGCCGATTGTTTTTCTTGTCTTTGATGTATTCGATTAATGTACTCATGGGTTTATGATTTTATGGTTTTAGTGATCGTGAATATAACAGAATTTTTGTTGATTGTCAAGAAGAAAAAATTAGAAATTTAACTTTTGATTTATTTCTACCTTATAGGCGTTATAATCGACCGTTAAAACTAATTCTTTAGGATTAGATTTTAAAAACTCAACATCTTTGTAATCCGTAACAACAAAAGCTTTTCCGTTTTCTAAAACAACATACGCACCGTTAGGATTATATGTTATATTAAAATTTTCATAAACAATATATTCTCGTGAGTCTACGAAGAATGTCCCCGAAAGCAAGAATCCAAAAAGAATAACGAATATAATACAAATTACTCCAACTTCAAATAACCACCCGTTACCGACGATAAATCCAACATAAGTTAAAATAATACAAAATATCAAAAGAAGAATGCAAAGAGGTAAAATCATAATTTTTATTTTTTAGTAAAGATGTGAGAAATTTCTCCAACCGCCCAGCGTTTAATTAAATCAAATTGCTCTTTATATACGAGCATAAAAAAGTTTGCCGCTTCAAGATTTAAAAATGAATCTGGAGTTCTTTTTTTAACGCTTTTCCACTGAGAGGCAAGTTTTTCGTCTTTTCTTACTTTTAGGAATTTTTCTAATCCCTCTGGAATTGTTAATACTTTATCGTAAGTATTATTTTTTTGGTTCCAGTTTTCCCCCCTCCACCCGTGAAGGTTGGGGATACTATCGCGTTCTCCGCTTGTGAATGAATCTGTTAAGTAAAACATAAAATAATAATTAACTCTGTTGAGAAGACGCTTTTTCTTTCTTTCTCATTTTCATCGCCTTTCGCATACCAGCTACGCACATTGCGTTCGTCAAGCCTAGAATACCATATCCCATCGCGTCTCGCAAATCCACATTGTTAATTGAGCAATATTCCACAACTTTTTCTATTGCTGGATCTAAGATTGCGTCAATTTCGCGGGCGAAATCAGTATTCGCTGCTCCGTAACGGTTGAACACTCGATTTGTTTCGCCGTGAGCGTCCGCAAGGATACGCAAGGCCCCAGTGTCGATATTTTCCCCAACCTCTAGGTGCGGGACGAGAGATTTTCCTATCTCCCCCCGCTCTAAATCGTTAGCTTTATGTCGGGCAAGTTGCATAGCCAGATCGATTGGACGATCCGGAGGATTGAATGAATCTCCACTTGCGTTGACATTTAATTTTGTTTTCATGTAAAGAGATATTATATATTTTCAGCTAAATTGTCAAGGATTTTTTACCCTAAAGG
>Ga0209414_1001665_pt1 | contig 10352 bp, 6 predicted proteins | sample LakVidmifraction_4_FD_181154 | JGI IMG/M metagenome (GOLD analysis project Ga0209414, IMG submission 181154) | Hypersaline microbial communities from Lake Vida, Antarctica - Brine Hole Two &gt;0.2 micron (SPAdes) (version 2) | ecosystem: Environmental > Aquatic > Non-marine Saline and Alkaline >... | reverse complement strand
CTCAGGAAGTATTCCTGAAAGTTGTTAAAAATATTGATAGATTTAAAGGTAAATCAAAGTTTTCTACATGGTTATACAAAATAGCAATTAATACAGTTAAGAGTTTTTGGAGTAAGAGTAGCAATAATAAGGTTGATAACTGGGCTGAACCGCCGGAAATGATGGATTCGAAGCTAAAGCCGGATACCAGTTTAGCTGAGTCAGAACTAAATAGTAAAATAACTAAAGCGGTACGGAAAAGGGCTGATTCCCACGCTATGGTCGTCCAGCTGCTTAACAAGTAGCTTGATGAGCAAGCGTGTCGTAGATAAACACGGAAAATAAAAAATTAAAATATCTCTTTTTTATTGTATATCCCCCATACTTTTGATAAATTACGCTCTTTATCAACAGTCTTGGTCAGCGGTTAATCAAAGACTTATTGAGAAGTTACACTTTTTTTAATTAAAATTGAAAAACATTTTATAAACATCAACAATATCAGTTACTTTAGGCGATTAAAATATGAAAATATTAAATAAATATAACTTTAATTCAGTGGGCATCTTTTTGTTAGTTTGTATTGCTTTGTTTAGCTTTGTTGTTACGGCTTCTGCTGCACCGCAAATATCCTGTGCAAATACAACTTATAATTTTAATGTTAGTAATGAGATATCTGCAGTTGAACACACCTTTATTCTGACAAATATTGGTGACGAAGATTTGGTGTTTGGGCAGGTGCGTAGCTGTTGCGGTTCTACGGTTAGTTTGCGTGACAAGGTTGTTGCACCGGGTAGCAATACAACACTTAATGTAAAACTTTCCATAAGAGGACGGCACGGAAAAGTCAACAAAAGCATTTATGTTGCATCTAATGATCCCAAACAATCTTATTTACAGTTGATGCTGACTGGCATTGTATCGTCAACCACCTCTTCTGCAATGGAAACAACAAAATCACCATCCAAATTGGTTGTTACTGGTGATATTCTGGTTGTTCCAAAGGAAATTTGTGTTACCAGTGGCAAAAACCGCAAAAAAACGGTTGTACGTTATCTTGCTCTCCGATCACGTAAACGCGCTCCGTTTAAAATAATGGAAGTAAAACTTATGGAGGGTATGACTCATACACTTACAGCACTTGGAAACGCAGGTTGGCGTATCGAAATCGCAAACATAATTCCTGACGACAAGCTCAATGGCAAAGGTATCACTCTTCTGACCGACCGCAAAGATCAGCCAACCATAACGATTCCCATCCGCGTAGTTAACCAATAATCATGAATTTCCGACATTACATCTCCACTCCGTGCCTATCTCCGACGTGTCACGTCCGTAGTCGGAAAAGGCGGAAGAACGGTTGCCAACATCTTGTTTGCGGTGTTCCTAGTTTATTGCTCAAAATTCTCTACATTGGACGTTCGATGTTGAGTGTTCGATGTTGGATGTTGTGTATTTTCCTCCTTCTACCCTCTATGCTATATGCCCAAAGTTCTCCAATCACTCCAGTTGTGATTGATTATTTTTATGAAACAGGATGTCCTGAATGTGGTCAAGTCTCCGCCGAAGTGCTTCCTGAGTTGAAAGACCAATATGAAGGATTTTATATTCTGAATCGTCACGATGTTGGCATCTTGACCAACACCATCATGCTTATAGCCTATCAGAAACACTTTTCTATCACTAAAAACAGCTCTGTTTCCATGTTTGTTGACTACAATCTGTCGCTTGGAGGAATAAAAACCATCAAAGAAAAACTGCTGCCGGCTATGGACAAACTTGTTGCCGAACGCCTTGCTCCGGGCTGGCAAGCGCCACAACCAATTGAGTGGGATCAATCGCAGGGGATAGATAAAGCCCGTGAGCGTGCCGATACATTTACGCTACCGGCTGTAATTTTTGGTGGGCTCATTGATGGCATAAACCCCTGTGCAATTTCTACACTAGTCTTTTTTATGAGCCTTTTAATTATTTCTCAAATAGGCAGAAGAGGAAGTTTGCTAATGGGCATCTCTTTCTGCTTTGCTTCATTTGCGACATATACTGCCATTGGCTTTGGATTGCTACGCTGTCTCCACATGCTTGAGATCTTTCCATCCGTAAGAAGAGGGTTTGAAATGGGCATGGCTGCAATGCTCTTTATTCTTGCCTACTTTTCCTTTCGTGATGCAGTCAGATTCAGCCGAACACATGATCCGCATAAAGTCTCGCTACAGCTTCCGGATCGCATAAAACGTATTATTCGCAAGCTTATGCGCAAAGGCTTCAAGAGTCATCACCTAATTATATCGGGTTTAATTGTTGGCTGCCTTGTCACTTTGCTGGAGACCGTCTGCACGGGGCAGGTTTACCTGCCGACAATGACTGTTATTCTAAAAGAAGATGGTGATTTGAGAATATGGTCTCTTCTGCTTCTATACAATACCATGTTCATCATGCCGCTCGTTGTTGTGCTTGTGCTGACCCGCTACGGGCTGACGACCGAAACAATGATTAAATGGAGCAAGAAAAATGTCTCCTTCAGCAAAACGATCCTCGGAATCTTTTTTCTTTTAGTCGCTGTTTATCTTCTGACATAGTTGCCGTCAAGCTGTAACTCGCAGAGCGCAGAAAATTTAGCTCTGCAAGGAGCGACAGAATGTAGCCACGGGTGTAAACCCGTGGGAAATATCCCAAATAAATAAAACCCTGAAAGGGTGACAGATGGGATTAATGAAGTTTATGAATAACCTACCGGGCAGGAGTACTTGCGAACTAAAAGTGATTGGTAAGTTGTAAAATGCAGAATAGGGGCGAGACAAGTTGCTTCGGTTACAGCTATTAACCTCCATTTAACATTTAAAATTCATCACTTACAAGTCAATTTTACACCTGTCAACTTTTCATGATAATGAGGACATTGTTAAAGAAATTGAAAAGGGAAAACTTAAAAAGGAAAATATTGGAATGCCTCTAGCGGTATATAATCAGTTAGAAAGTTAGTTTGTTAGATGGTTAGATAGGTGTGGAATAGCTCTGCAAGTATTTATTATGAAAAGGAACAATTTGCAATACAATACTGATTTGCAGATTCTAAGGTAGCACAACGTAGGCCACTGCGTTGCTGTCGCAAGCTCCAGCCTCTCTTAAGCTTCGCTACGAGTCAGGTTGTAGGCGTTTCTCACTGCAAGCTGAACTCGTAGCGAAGCTTAAGAGAGGCTTTAGCTCGTCTAAAGCAACGCAGTGACCACCTTGCGTTACCTCAAACACACCTGCAACGAAGATCGTTGCGTTACCCTAAATAATTGCTAAAACTCTTCTTATAATCATTCTGCTATAAATCATTCTGCAAACAATCTTTCTTCTTTGTGCTCTTCGTGCCTTCGTGCGAGAACTCTTCTTCAATCCTTTCTTTTTTCATTTTTTTTAGGTAACGCACGCTTCCAGTTTGCAGGTGTTTTCGGGAGCGATAATGTCCTCATTATCACACAAATATAAATAACAAGAGCGGAGCGACTTCCAGAGTTTTCCCTTTTCCCTTTTAACTTTCTTCTCTTCGTGCTTGCCTGTTCGTGTACTCACGCAGGCGACTACGCCACCCTATGAAATTCATGATCAAAAATCCCTAAAAAAATATTTCATTTTTTTTACTTTTTCGCTTGCACTTTTTTTGTGATTGGTGTATGGTTGTTTTTTTTGCAAAAAAGTAGATTTATATATTGAGTGATATATAAGAAACAGGTATTCTAAATATGAAAAATCGTTGAAGTTCTAAAAAACGATAATTTGTGTGAACGATTAGGCTAGAGCAATGAACAATTGAGATGTCGTGTAGATGTGTTAGCGAGGACAAGGTTGGCTTCTCAAAAAAACAGAAGCATAGTGAGCTATGTTGTGTTTTTTTGAGAAGATCAACGGTCGCCGCAGGTAGCAGGTAAAAGGTCAACTTTGAATTGCTCCAGGAAAGGCATCCGAAGTTATGAAAAGACGATTGTTTATAGTTGCATCTGTTATTGCTATGGCTATTTTGGGTATCCTCCTTCTATTAAACAAAGCTTCCTCTCCTTCAAGCGTTCCATCTGTCAATCCAGAATCGCAAAGCGATGCAGAGTTTATCTTAGCTCCTAGTTTAGATGAAGAAATTCAGAAAACCCCTTTTCGTCCAACACGTCTGCCACCGCAACCAATAGTTGAAAGCCCTTCTTTGGTGGTTCCCGAGCCTAAATCTAAACTAAGTGAAGCTGTTCAAACCATTATCAATGGAACAGAAAATAGAGCGAACTACAATGATTATCGAGTTGCTATGCTCCAGCTTACCCGCAAGCTTTCCGACGATGACATTAGTGCTCTTATGGATTTTCTAAACCAAAAAGCTACTGATCGCAGCGATATGCGAGCTATTGAATTCAATGGTGTTAAAAACGATGTCCTTGATGTGCTGCTACGTCAGGAGACGCTTCCCAAGGGAATTGGGTTACAGCTTGTAGAGATGTATAACGACAAATCATTTGACACTATGTGGCGTGACTACTGCGTTCAGTTTATTGCTAACTACTATGAACGCAGATGGATTTATGACGAATCTTCTCAAACTGTTTCTAAGGAAGCAGATGCCAAAGATGCCGAGCGAGAAGTTATAGAAGCCGTTTACTGGGATGCTCTAAAGGAAACCGATACCACAATTGCCGGAACTGCCCTTCTAGGTCTTAACTCACTTTCTCAGCAAGACTCCACCATTGACCGAGAACGTGTAAGTCAGGTTGCGGTCGATTTGCTCAGCAATCCTGAAGTCGGGGAACCGACCCGAATTACAGCCTTCTCAATTGCCGCTTCACTGGACAACCAGAAAGCCCTTCCTGAGGCTCGAGTCATCGCACAGACTGGCGAGACGGTCACGTTGCGAATGGTCGCTATTGCCGCCATTGGTCGACTGGGATCGGTCAGTGACATAGAACTTCTGAATTCTCTTTCCCTCGATAGTGAGGAAAGAATACGTCGCATTGCCAAAAGTGCACTCGAGATAGCGCGCAGCCGTATTTCGCAGCAGTCGGTTCAAACAAAATAAGAGATAAAAATAATATGAAATCATTCAGTAAGAAACGTATGAAATATTTAAACATTACCCTTGTATTTTTCTTTGCAATCCTTGGCGCAATCTTTTTTCTCCCGCCACCGCAAGACTCCAACGCAGGTAGCAATCAACCTTGCCTTCCTGAAGATGACTGTGATGGTGGTTGTTCTTGTGAGAACCTTATTCTAGAAGCACCGTCGCCGTTCTGCGAACCAGCAACAAATGTAGGGAATGTCGTATGGGATCTCAAGTCAGAGGGATCTTTAAGTGATCCTCCTCTTATTCTAGACATAATATGTCTTGGTGGTGGATCACCAGAATATGGTGATGGTCTTAGCTGGAATATAGACGGAGCGTTCTCATTTATCATATCTACTAATACTTATTGTGAGCCGGGAACAGCACAGTACTACGTCAGGATTACGAAACCAGGTAAATATAGGGTGAAAGCGTGGATTCCTGGTACAACATGTGTCAAAACACAGTATATTCACGCAGCATGGGCGGATCTTGATATAGATAGTGATCATACCACCGACTTTGGAGGCCCCGAACATAGCCCTCTTGAAGATTCAATTGAGGGAGATTCTCCCGGTCCCTCACCTCATCAGGCTCATAAATATGTTGTAATTAACGATTATTATGAGGTAGACGATTGGGTACCTGGCTACGCCAATCTCGATATGACTCCTCCTTACGGTCCGCCCAATACGACGATATTTGTTCCCGTTGTTCTTGAGTTTGATCCATGCGGACTCGAAGTCCCATATGAACAGGTCAATGTGAACTTTACGTACACGCAATCGGATCCAGAACTGGTTGCAGACTCTCTGACAACCCAAGACGATGAGTCCATCTATCCCATCCCAGATGGTCAACTTCGTCTTTGGACAAAGAACCAGCAAGATCCCCGTAATCCAGCATCAATTATGTCTGATGGTGATTTCATTCCGACCGGCGTGCCTATCCCGATGACCAAACTTGGTTTACCCGGAGAAGTCACGCTCTACTTGGAAGGGATTACCCCGACAACGGGGCTTGGTGCCGAGGAGATCAAAGTCGTGATTACGGACAGTGGGCTTAGTGGATGTACGATTGAAGATGTGATCCACTGCACACCTATCAAGATTGATATAGACATTGACAGCAACAATGATGATGGATTTCTCCCACCCGAACAAAATTTAGCCGAAGACCATTACGAAGACATATCAACCCGTCCTGGCAAGATTCTTTGCGTGAACGACAATGACGACGACAGTGACGGAATTCCTGACTTTGCAGATGGCTACAATTGGGATTATCATGTACTCGGTACAGATTTTAACACTTCTGACAATACAAACATTCTGGAAAACTTTGTCCCCATCATCTTCGAAATTCCAGAACCAATTGATATTTCAACTGCAAATATTCGGATATCTGGTGATTATGAGGATAGTGATCCGCTTGCAGTCACTTACGACTCACAGAACGGATATGAACTTCCTGAATCCGGTAGCCTCCGTATATGGAATTGTGACAATCCAACAGCGGAACGCATCCCATTGGGAATTCTCGATAGTGGTCATATTGTAACACAAGGAATTTATACCGCCACGGAATTTGGATTTACATCCAGCAAGAGAGAAATCAAATGCTATGTGGAAGCAATACAACCATCCCAAACCATTGCTGATTACCGAATACTTTTCGAGGTTGACCCCGATGGTGACGTTTCCAATAAACCATACCCCGAATTCATAGCTGCTGATGCTGTGCGAATGACTGTTATTAAAGTCGACTTGGTTCCCAATTATGATCGGGATGGTGATATTGATGAGGATGATCTTGCCCGCTATTCAACAAATGAGGTTTTCCGCTTCTGGGTTAATGATGATAACGATGATCCGAATAGTGAGGATTCAGGAGATGATAATCCGGATGGCAGTAATTCTGATTATGGAGACAATGCACTTGATGGCTCTAGAGATTTGATCGATTTCTTTCCAGTTGCCATTCAAGGTTTGGAAAGTACTATAGAAATGTCCTTTTTAGGTTATGATTATTATTTAAGACATGCAGATGGTGATTTAAATATACTTCTTTATACTGGACTAAAACCTGATGAGGCAGGTTCTTATTTGTATAGTACTGATTTCTTTGATTGGATGAGTAATATAGATCTTACTCATATTGATGGTGAAGTATGTATATCTGATTATTTTGATTCGTATACGGAAAGTGGAGAATGTGTAATATTAGTTGAAGGGCGAGGTAGTACATCTGCACCTCTTGTTTTGGAGATTAGGAAGAGTAGTGATAACTCGGTTGCATACTCTTCGGAATTGAATTTAGAATTGAGTTCTGTTGAAGATATGTTTTTGCACAAGAATCTTCTGAGTGTTTTTGGTGTTTCTGGCGGCGCACCTAATCGTAGTTCTGCACCAAACGAGATACCTACTAACGGTAAAAACTTTGTATTTGTTCATGGCTACAATGTGAACGCTGAAGATGCAACAGGTTGGCAAGCAGAATTTTTCAAGCGGCTGTATTGGTCTGGGTCAAATGCAAGATTTCATGGAATCACATGGTATGGTTCGGAATCGCAATTTCAATCTGTATTTTGGGATTTAAAAACACCTAACTATCACGAGAATGTAATCAATGCATTATATACGGCTCCATATTTACGAACTTATATTAACAGCTTGCAAGGAGATGTAATCATTGCTGGGCACAGTCTTGGAAACATGGTGGTTTCATCCGCCATTGCACAACATAATGCAGATGTTCAAAAATCATTCATTATTAATGGTGCTGTTGCTATGGAATGCTATAATCCATCGCAGTCAAAAGAGAGTGGAATGGATCACAGTGATTGGGATGATTATTACTTTGGTCAGACAAATGACTTTCTTTTTGCCAGTGAATGGTATACATTGTTCAACAATAATGATGCCAGACACGATTTATCTTGGCGAGGAATCTTTACAAATATGAATAATACAACAGTCTACAATATGTATTCAAGCGGAGAAAATGTTCTTGGTAATATTGCACACAATCAGGGAAATTTAACTCATATAATTGGCTATACATGGGGGTGTCAGGAAAAACTGAAGGGTAGAATGTTCGAATCATCGGATTGGCTTGTAGGAAGTGCTGTATGCGGTTGGGGGTTCAACAAATACGATTATGGATATTGGATTACCAATCACCTAAATCAAAGCACTTGGTATTCACATCCTCCTGGTGCAGCAGAAAACATACTTTCTACGAACTTGATAACAAAACCATTTTTCTTGAAATCATATCCTGATCTTTTCAGTACGAGCTCGGCTACTGCTCAAAGTTATGCTGCAAATAATAATAAGGCGTTGTTGGCAAAGGCAATTCCTGCAAGAACTTTTGCTGTGGGGAGGAATGAAGTGGGGAATGAAATTATTTACGACAATGAGAATATGAATGCATATAGGTTACTTTTATGGCCTGCTTCTCGTTCTGAAGATAGTGGTTGGCAACATAGTGATGTTAAGAATGTTGGTTATCTATATACAAAAGATGTTTATGATTATATGGTCGACAAAGGAGATTTGGAATGAAAAAATATGGAATAATTACTGTTATAATATTAATGGTTCTAAGTGTTTTACTGCTTGTATTTGTGAAAATTCGTAAAGATGCCTTGCATGGTAGAGCTCTTAAGAAAATAACCGTAAAGGTGTTGGACAAAACAGGTTTTCCTATACAAGATGCTCAAGTTGGAATAACTTTTCGCACTTATACAGACTGGAATGGTTCTAAACGAAAAAGTTTCTATGGAAATTCTGATAAAGATGGATTGTTTTCTGCTACATATATGTCTTTAGATAAAACCTTTATAGGAGTTACTAAAGAAGGGTATTATAAAAGTCATTATGAGTGTAAGTCAGAAGAAGTAGATAAATTAGTTTGGCAGCCTTGGAATCCAACAATTGATCTTGTTCTTAGAGAAAAGGGGAAGTCGATACCGTTGTATGCAAAATATAATCCTCTTGTAATAACAAATGTAAACAAAACGCCCGTAGGTTTCGATTTGTTTGTTGGTGATTTTGTTAAACCATTTGGAATAGGGATAACAAACGATTTATTGTTTGTCTTAGATAAGAGAAGAAAAACTATGTATGATTATAAATGGAACTTACAAATAAAGACGTCAGGACGTAATAATGGAATAGTTGAAGTTAATTCTTCTGATATCATTCCTGAAAGCACCTTGCCTATACCTAATAAATCGTATATAAAAGGTTATAGCACAAATGGTGTTTTTTGCAACTATATTTCTAATCCATCTGAGTATGAAAAAGATCTTTTTTCAACATCATATAGTAATGATTACTTCTTTATGAAAGTTAGAAATACATCTGTGAATAATGCAACAAACTCTTACTACGGAAAAATAGTTGGATTGAATTTTCATCCTTTAAAAAATGGTATTAGGGTGAAATTTTCATATTATCTAAACCCAACCCCCAATGACCGTAATCTAGAATTTAATGTTGAAAGCAACCTTTTTCAAAATTTGAAAAGAAGTGAAGAGGTTAGACAACCTTAAACATGATTTAAGTTAGCGAGGAATCTTTACAAATATGAACAACGCTACAATCTACAATATGTACTCAAGCGGAGAAGATGTTCTTGGTAATATTGCACACAATCAGGGAAATTTAACTCATATAATTGGCTATACATGGGGGTGTCAGGAAAAACTGAAGGGTAGAATGTTCGAATCATCACAAGACTTTGTTGGTAGTGCAATATGTGGCTGGGGCAAACAAGCTGGACACTTCAGCCTGTGTAAAGGCTAACCACCAGCACGGAATATAACCACACGGTCGTGGAGGTGTAACGAAAGGGATAGTGAACTAGAGAACTAAAGAGGATAAGACAGCTAGCTGTGCTAGTTCCGCAAGGCGGAATCTGTATTCCGACTTATCTTGCGTAGCTCGTAAAGAGAAGCTTGAGTGAATTTAAAGGAAATAGGTTAAGAAAGTATAATAAACTTTTGATAGAAGCAAAAATAAAAACAAGGAAAATATTATGACAGAAAAAATTAAAAACAAATGGCGTGCTATGGCTGGTAATACCAGATTGCTTATTCTTATTACGATAGTCGTTACGGTATCTGTCGTCACTACCATGATTGTAAATGCTGTTTTATTGGATAGCGATGGCGACAACATGAGCGATGCCTATGAGCAACTTTTTGGACTGAATCCAGCTGATGCTTCGGATGCTACCTTGAACTACGATTATGATACACTCAACAACTTGGCTGAATCTGGTATTTCGACCGACCCTT
>Ga0209414_1001663_pt1 | contig 10358 bp, 8 predicted proteins | sample LakVidmifraction_4_FD_181154 | JGI IMG/M metagenome (GOLD analysis project Ga0209414, IMG submission 181154) | Hypersaline microbial communities from Lake Vida, Antarctica - Brine Hole Two &gt;0.2 micron (SPAdes) (version 2) | ecosystem: Environmental > Aquatic > Non-marine Saline and Alkaline >... | reverse complement strand
TTTAGCAATGTCATCTATTGAATAGTTAAGCAACGATTTGCCTTTAGGTATAAAACGTCTAATTAAGCCGTTATGTCGCTCATTTGTGCCACGTTCTGATGATGTATAGGGATGAGCAAAATAAATCATAGTCCCAGTTATTTCTTCCAAATTTGAGAGCTGTGAGAATTCCGATCCATTGTCTGCTGTTATACTTTTGAAAACCGTTGAGAATAAATCTCCTGCATCCATAGCTAGGGTCTTGAGTGCTTCCATAATTGATTCTGAGGACTGATCAGGCACTTTTCGAATGAGTTCTTTACGTGTCTTACGCTCTGTTATAGTCATTAGCGTTGGTTCGCCTTTGGTTTTCTTTCCTATGACAGAATCTATTTCCCAATGACCAAATTCGCTGCGATCATTAATTTCGCTAGGACGTTCAGAAATACTTCTGCCAAGGACTTTCTTGTGTTTACGGGTACGTTTCTTCTTTGTATTTATTCTAACCTTAATAGGTAAATCTATATTACAAATATTCATAAGACCTAAATCAATATAGTTGTAAACTGTCTTTGTACAAAGCATTTCATCTTTGCTAAATAAGTTATGAAGTTTTGCCGCACCACAGATAGCATCGATAGAATGAGTTTTTTCATAAAAACTTTCCTCTAAAAATGCTATGAATTTTGAGCATGCTAAGAGCTTAAATTTAGGACCACAATTGGCACGATTTTTTTCATAGGTAGCTTGCCCTACATCAGGGTAGTAGACATTTATAGCTTTATTTGCTTTTATTTGTTCAACACTACCACGGGCTAATTCGTTTCTTATTGTATTTGTTCACGTTCAAATCCATTTAGGTGTTTATTTTTTCTTTGATTTGTAGTATTATCAATATTATCCATAGTGAGTTCATCTCCTGTATTTAGTATTAAGTTTGTCCATATATTATAATACAGTTTGAGTCATTATGGATACTTTTTTTAGTTCAACTTCATTATACAACTAAGGAAAAAAATTGCTTCCACTATAAGTTATGATTTTTATTTTCTTACCTTTACTCTCAAAGTATAATATATCTTTAACATCTACTTTTATAATATTATTACCCTTTTTATATCTAAAACTCTTATTTTCAATTTTTAATAGCTTAATAGCTAATTGGATACATTTCTTTAATTTTCTACTATCAATGGGTTTTTTAATAAAATTCAACGGTTGAACCTCAAACAACTTCTGTTCATAACCATTTTTTGATGTTATAAATACAATTTTACTCATATGATCATCAAATTCATTTCTTATATGACTAGCTACTTCAATACCTGTAATGTTTCCCAATTCTATATCTAAAAATATTAAATCAAATTTGTCTTCATTTTTTAAGTGTTCAATTAATTTTTCTCCACTATAAAAAACTTCAACTCTAATTTCTATTTTACTTTTATTCTTATAATCATTGAAGATTTCTTCAATAATGGAGCATATATATTTATTGTCATCACATATAGCGACATTTAACATTAAAAATTCCTCCCTATTGACCCAAAATATAATATATTTATCCATGACTTATTCTCATAAGTTAAACCTTCTCATTTTTAAGTAATATTCAAGTGCATGATATCATTTCTGTCATTATAGATCAAGTAAACACTTGGTGTTAATTAGTCGCGCTGAATTGCAAATTTAATTGCACAATTTTTAGAATAAATCCCCATATTCTTTTGCATTTTCAAAATCCTTCAGTATTTATTAATATATTTCTCATATTTTTACTCAAAATACAATAACTAGAAACACTTGATATGTTATACTTATTCTATACTTGTACTATTTGACTTTAAGGAGATTATCCATGGAAAATCAACTACCCAAGCTTAGTAACGAAACAATGGAAAAATTATTGCAAGATCAACAAGATGAAATAACTGCCCACCATGTTTACAAGAAAATTGCAAAATACGTAAAGGACGAACATAATTCAAAAGTAATTAATGAAGTCGCTAATGACGAACTAGAACACTATAATCGATTAAAAGAAGTCACAAAAAAAGAAATTAAACCCCAAAAAATTAAAATTTTCTTTTTTTATTGGATTACTGTTATTTTTGGAATAACTTTTGGCATCAAATTACTTGAACAGGGAGAAAAGCAAGCCATTAAAAATTATGAAGATATTCATGATGAATTTAAATTCATGGATGATATTATTGAAGATGAAGAAAGACATGAAGATGAACTCATCGATATGATTAATGAAGAACGCTTAAATTATATTGGTTCAATCGTTTTAGGTTTAAATGATGCCCTTGTTGAGCTCACAGGTGCCTTGGCTGGATATACCTTTGCCTTTCAAAATTCTAGGCTGATTGCACTAACTGGTGTTATTACAGGCATTAGTGCGGCTTTTTCAATGGCAGCGAGTGAATATCTTGCCACACGTCAAGACGGCGGCGAAAACCCACTTACTTCATCTATCTATACCGGTGTTGCTTATATATTTACCGTTATTTTCTTAATTTTACCTTTTTTATTGATTTCCAATCCTTTTGTAAGCCTTGGTGTAACCTTAGGCATTGCAGTATTTATTATTTTTGTATTTAACTACTATATTTCTGTTGCAAAGGATTATGTATTTTATAAAAGATTCTTAGAAATGGCTACTATTTCACTAGGTGTTGCAGGGATTTCTTTTCTTATTGGTATACTCGTAAAACAATTTATCGGGATTGAAATTTAATAACAAAAGGAGGATTTATGAAAAAAATAAAATATAATGAATTATCCAAAGAAATGTTAAATCAATTAGAAAAAGGTGCTTTTTTAACTGTCAAAAATGATGAGAAAATCAATTCAATGACCATTGGTTGGGGAACGATTGGCTATGTATGGAATAAACCTATTTTTACAGTTCTTGTGCGCTATTCCAGATATACTCATGAACTTCTGATGAATACAAATGAATTTACAGTGAGTGTCCCAATGAAAAATAATTTATCAAAGGCTTTAGGTATTTGTGGCACTCAATCTGGAAGAGATCTAAATAAAATTCAAGCCGCTGATTTGACATTACAAGAAAGCCAAACAATTGATACACCAATCATTAAAGAGTGTGAGCTACACTTTGAATGTAAGATAGTTCACAGGCAATCAATGGAACCTGAATTATTTGATAAAAATTTAAATAAAAAAAAGTATCCAAACAATGACTATCATGTAATATACTATGGAGAAATATTGGCATCCTATACTACAGACTAAAAATTATTTAATAAAAAATCATTACTCCTAAAAAGGAATAATGATTTTTTTAATAGATTATATTTATTAAGAATTTAATTTTTTTCTTTTAAATACTTTAATCGCCTCATGAGCCGCTAGAAATACAAGTCCAGATAATCCTATATTTAACCAGTTAGTAAGGTTTAAAGTAGCAAATCCAAATAAGGTATTAATAACTGGGACATGTGTTACAATCAATACTGCTGCTGTAGATATCCCAAGAGAGTAAAGTATTTTTTTATTACTAAAGAAATTTCTATTTAATAAACTATTAAATTCATAACGTCTTGACATAATATTAATAAATTGAGTCAAAACAATTGTGAAATAAGATACAGTTGTCGCCTGTCGATAAATAGCTGATGACATTTCAATAGCCGTTCCACCATTAGCTCTCATAAAGACACTAAAGTTAAAATATGCTAAAGAGCCCATTAAAGCACCTAAAAATAATATTTCTATCATAGAATTTTTATTAACAATATGATCCTCTTGTTTCCTTGGTGGAGACGTCATTAATTCTTTAGAGCCTGGATCAAAAGTTAATGCCGTTAATGGCAATATTTCTGCCAATAGGTCTATGGATAATATTTGAATAGCTAAAATAGGTACAGGCCAATCAAATAAGGCACCTAAGATTAAACCAATAAGAACAATTGATAACTCAGCCATATTTGATGTTAAAGAAGCTAAGATTGTCTTCTTTAAATTGTTGTAAATTGTTCGACCTTCTTCAATGGCATGTACTAAGGTTGGATAACTATCATCTAATAATATTAAATCCCCGGCTTCTTTCGTTACATCAGTACCCATGAGTCCCATCGCTACACCAATATGTGCACTTTTTAAAGCTGGTGCATCATTGACACCATCACCTGTTACAGCAACGATCTTACCTTGTTTTTTTAAGTTTTTAACAATTCTCAGTTTATTTTCTGGAGATACTCTTGAAAAAATAATCGATGATTGATTTGTCATTAATTCAGTCAAGTCATCATCCGATAAAATATCTAACTCTTTAGAAGTCAATACTTTTAACGCTTCGTCATTTGTTGCTAAATTGATTTCTCTACCAATAGCTTCTGCCGTTATGGCATGGTCTCCTGTCATTATATACGTATCAATATGGGCAGCATGTGAGGCATCAATTGCTTCTTTTACGCCTTCTTTAGGGGGATCAATCATTGCTACTAATCCTAAAAATACAACATCTTTTTCAATTTCTTCTATAACATAATCTTGATCATTATCATCGAGTTTTCGATAAGCAACTGCTAATACCCTTAAAGCGTTTTTAGAATACTTATCACTTAATCTATTTATTTCATCAATATCTTCTTGTTTAATTTCTACTTCTTTTCCATCTTTATATATATGCTTTGATATGGATAACACACTATCCATTGCACCCTTCATCGTTAAGACCTTTTCATCACCGAAACCTCGAATAGAACTCATTCGTTTTCTGACAGAATCAAAACTGAATTCATGTAATTCAGGATTTTCTTCATCTTCATTTGGTGAACGCGTACCTAACTTAGTTGATAGCGTAATAAGGGCGGCTTCTGTTGGGTCTCCAATAGCATACCACGTTGAATGGTCTTCATCTGGTTCATGAATTTCAGCATTGGAGGCCATGGTTGCTGCATCAAACATTATTTCTAACTCATCTATTTCTTCTTGCGTTAGTTCCTTACCAGACTCATTTTGTATACCACCTTCTGGTTTATAACCTAAACCAGTTATTTTATACTCATGATGGTTGAACCAAACAGTTCTTACAGTCATTTCATTTTTAGTTAAAGTCCCTGTTTTATCAGTTGCAATAACATTTGTTGAACCTAATGTCTCTACTGAAGCCAATTTTTTAACAACAGCATTTTTCTTTGCTAATCGATCAACACCTTGTGACAAAGCAACCGTCGTTTGCATTGGTAAGGCCTGAGGCACAACTGCTACAGCGATCCCTAAACCATAAATCAATGCAAAGTCTAAACCAAAACCTCTATAGATACTCGTTCCAAATAATACAGCACCAACAATCACAGCAAAAACTGCAATCTTATTTGCTACTGAAATTAACTCTTCTTGTAATGGTGAACGTGTTGTATCTTCTTCTTGAGTCATTGACGCAATTTTACCCATTTCAGTTGACATACCAATGGATATAACAACACCGGTTGCTGAACCAGACGCTACATTGGTTCCTAAATAAGCCATATTGTCTCGATCACCAAGGGGTAATTCCCCATCAATGTGGTTTGAATGTTTCTCTTGAGGCATTGATTCACCAGTTAATGATACTTCAACCATTCGCAGATTATATGTTTCAATTAACCTTAAATCTGCTGGTATTTTATCCCCTTCTTCTAAAGTAACAATATCACCAACAACTAATGCGCTTTGGTCAACTTCAGATAATTTATTCTCTCGAATAACTTTTGATGGAGATTTAATTAACTTATTTAATGAATCCATAATTTTTTCAGCTTTGTATTCTTGAAAAAATCCAATGACTGAGTTTACAACTGCAATGGTTAACATCACAGCACCATCAAAATAACTTCCAATAAAAAATGACATCCCAGCTGCTACTAATAGTAGTATAACCAATACATCTTTAAATTGGTTTATAAATAATTTTAACTTAGAAGTAGATTCCTTTCCAGTCAATTCATTTTTACCATACTTTTTTTGCCTTATTTCAACTTCTTCTGGTGTCAATCCTTTTTCATTTGTGGATAATTCTTTAAATACTTCTTTTACCGTTTGATTGTAAAAATTGCTCATATTCTAACTCCTTTAATTAATTCAGTCAAAATTGAAAGCACCTTATATAGAAAAACCTTTCAATTTCAAGTATATTCTCTTATAAAACTATTCTTTTGATACACTTCACGCTCTTTTACTTAAATAAAGACAATCCGTCTTTTCCAATTTAAAGTCTATTATACCATATGAAGACTATTTATATAAAAATAAATGAAAATATTTATTCAATAAAAACCCAGCCATAAGACTGAATAAAACTATTTAATTAATAGCCATAGACCTATACTAAGGGCTAATACTGCCAAAAGTAAAAGAAAACAACTGTAGCTCCATCGTTAAGATATTTTCGAAACATTCTAATTTTTCCCATTTCCCAAATGCTTGCTGGTTTTTTGACGGCAATTGCAACAACAGCAAATGCATAAAATACTAAAAATATTCCTAATAATGCGAAGCCGTCCATAATCTACCTCCAAATTTCAAACGCTCTTTTACGTTTGTACCCATTAAACCAACAGCTAAACAAGATATTATTGTGATTCTTAAGATATTACATCTTCTTTCTAACTCATTAATTTTAATAGCCTAATTTAAAATAAATTGTCTTCATTTAAGTATTGAATTAGATCTGTTATAATTTTACAAGAGGATTTTAATTCCTTCTCAATTGTTTTTAAGCCTTTATTTTCTAACCGCGCTTTAGGTCCACTAATACTGATTGTAGCGATTAATTTTTCATTATGATATATTGGATAGGCTAAACAAAACAAGCCGTATTCATACTCCTCGTCATCATATGATATACCTGCTTCTTTAATTTTTTTCATTTCACCCTTAAAGATCTCGTAATCTATAATTGAATAAATTGTCCTCTTTTGAACATTTTCATTGTCAAAATATTTTTTTAAGTCATCATCAGATTTTTCACTTAGAAATATTTTTCCAGAAGCCGAACAATTTAATGGACTAATCGGAATTAATCTAGAAACCAATTTAAAATCATCTCCTGAAGACGTATAAGTATTTAAAGAATTGTTTTGATATTCAATATTAATATTAGTTGATTCTCCCACCCGATTGGACAAATCATTAATCACCGGTTTTGCCATTTTAACCAAATTAATATTAGAAGAAACTTTACCACCATATTTAATTAATACTTTACCTAATTCATAATCATTCGTATTAAAATCATTTTCTACAATATCCCACTTCACTAATGTTTTTAAAATCCTAAAAGCAGTCGCCTTAGGAATATCTAAATCATTGGATATTTTACTAACCCCAATCGGATTTTCAGCGTTATATAGATACTCTAAAATTTCACATGTGCGATCGACCATTTTGTTAATATTCCCCATGAAAACACTCCTCAATTCATTGCATTATTAATAAACCAGAGTCTATTATTTATTCTTTTTTTAATACTATTCTATCATAATTGTATCATAAAATACCAACTTGAAACAATGTTTCAATTGTTCTTGCAAATATTACTATTGTGTAATAAAATGGAATTATCTTGAAATGGCGTTTCAAAATAAGGAGGAATCATATGAACAATAATAATGTTTCAAAGAACCAAAAATTGAAAATCGAGTATTCTACAAAGGATTTATTGAAGTTTATTATTCCATCATTAATCGGTTTATTGCTATTTGTTATTCCATTACCATGGGGTGGCGGTTCTTTAACCATAGGTGTTGGATATATGGCTTCAATATTCACAGCAAGTTTTGGTCAATTCTTACCAGCTTTTATGGTTTATGTAGTAATCACTAGTGCAGTATTATCTTTATTATTTACATTAACCAAGCCAAAATTTATTGAGGAAAATGAGTTTTTAAGTAGTATATTTATAGTGAATCCGTTAACCATAGGAATGAGGCTCTTAGCTGCATTATTTGGGTATGCTGTTATTAATGAACTCACAGCCTTTGGATTAGATAAAGTCTCTGCACCATTTACTGGCGGTGTCGTTGTAAATGACTTATTTCCAGTATTAGCCACTTGGTTTTTCTTCTCAGGATTCTTTTTACCATTATTAATGGAATTTGGATCAATGGATTATCTAGGAACGTTGATTAGAAGATTCATGAGACCTTTATTTAAGGTACCTGGGCGTTCAGCAATTGATGCCATTGCATCATGGATAGGATCAGGTCCTGTAGGCGTCGTTATAACTAATAAACAATACATTGGTGGATATTATACTGCTAAGGAATCTTCAATAATTTCAGTTTGTTTTTCTTTGGTATCTTTACCCTTCGCTGTATTTATTGCTGGTTTTTTAGAATTAACAGTAAGTTTTGTTATTTTTTACGGAGCTATCAGTATTGCATCTTTTGTAGCAGCACTTATTTTGCCAAGAATTTATCCATTGAATAAAAAGAAAGAGGACTATTTTGAAGGCGTAGATGTAAAAATTAATGAACATGTTCCACAGGGCAGAAGGCTTCATGAATGGGCAGTTGAACGTGGCGTTGAACGAGCAGGCGAAGCGCCAAATCCCGCCGGTTTAGTAATGTCTGGGTTGAAAACAATAGCAGATGTATATTTTAGTTTAATGCCTATCGTAATGTTACTCGGAACTGTTTCATTAATTATTGCAGAATTCACACCAGTCTTTAGCATTATCTCAAAACCATTAGTCCCACTCTTTACATTAATGCAGGTCCCGGATGCAGCAATAGCTGCTTCAGCAACTTTAGTTGGATTTGCTGATATGTTTTTACCAGCAATATTCATACAAGGCTCACAGTATGAAATTACAAGATTTATTATTGGCGCCATGTCATTTACACAGTTAGTATACTTAACAGAAACAGGCGCAATTATTTTGCGATCAAAAATACCTGTGAACTTTAAAGATTTACTAATTGTATTTTTTGAAAGAACAATCATTACATTACCTATAATCGTTGCCATAGCTCATTTAGTCTATTAAGGGAGTTGTTTAAAATGAAACATAAATTTATAGCTAAACGGTATTGGAAAAATAAATCAACTGCAATGGGAGAAGTGGATGAATTAGCTAAAAGTTACGACAATGTCATTAATTTAAGTTTAGGTGATCCTGATCAAACAACAGATGAAAATATAATTAATTTTGCCTTTGAAGAAGCAAAAAAAGGCCATACTAAATACACAGCTTTTAGAGGAGATCCTGAACTAAGAGACGAAATAAGAAATTTTTATAAAGAAGAATTTAAAGTCACTATTGACGACAATCAAGTAATGGTCACTGCAAGTGCTTGTTTAGGCATGTACTTAGCCTTAGAATCTATTTTAGATCCTAATGATGAAGTCATAATCCACGCACCATATTTTACGCCATATTCTCAACAAATTGAACTCGCAAGAGGAATAGCTGTAGAATTAGATACACTTGAAGAAGAAGCGTATCAGATTAATATTGACAGATTAAAAGAAAAAATAAACGAACGAACGAAAGCAATAATCTTGAATTCCCCAAACAATCCAACAGGAGCAGTCTTTAGTTTAGACACTTTAACTAAAGTAGGAGATATTGCGGTTAAATATGATCTGTTAATTATCTCTGATGAAATATATGGTGCTTATACCTTTAAAGAAGAGTTTATCTCAATGATTACTATACCAAGGATTAGAGAAAGACTTATTGTATTAAATAGTTTTTCAAAGGATTATACGATGACCGGTTGGAGAGTTGGAAATATTATTGCACCAAAGGAAATCATCAAAACGTGTCAATTAGTCAATGAAAATGTTGTATTCACTGCCCCATCTATTTCCCAAAGAGCTGCAATTTATGCCTTAAGAAATAGAGATGCAATTCAACCACCAATGGTCAAATTATATAAAGAAAGAGTTATGTATGCAGCCAAACGAATCAATTCAATTGATTGGATGAGTGTACCAGAACCTAAAGGCACTTTTTATTTATTTGTGAATATTAAAAAAACGAAGATGACTTCTAAAGAGATCAGTAAACTTATATTAGATGAAGCTCAAGTATTAACGATACCAGGAAAGGCATTCGGAAAATGTGGAGAAGGCTATATCCGAATTGCCTGTACTGTGGATATAGAACTATTAAAAGAAGCCTTTGATAGAATTGAAAAAATTCAATTATTTAATTTATAACCCATGCAAGAACAATTACAAAAAATGACTTTAATTAACTTTAAAAGATGACTTCCAATTCAAAAGGAGTCATCTTTTTCTGTTTGCATTAATAATTTAATTATAAGAAAAAAACTCTCTACAAAGAAGTTATAAATTCTTAATAGAAAGCTTATTAATATTACTCTTTATTTAAATTAATTGGTACTTTTTTATAA
>Ga0209414_1001662_pt1 | contig 10361 bp, 18 predicted proteins | sample LakVidmifraction_4_FD_181154 | JGI IMG/M metagenome (GOLD analysis project Ga0209414, IMG submission 181154) | Hypersaline microbial communities from Lake Vida, Antarctica - Brine Hole Two &gt;0.2 micron (SPAdes) (version 2) | ecosystem: Environmental > Aquatic > Non-marine Saline and Alkaline >... | reverse complement strand
TCCCGGCTAAAATAGTTATGATCTACGCACAACATTTCAGCCAAGAAGAATTCCGCGAATGGGCCGAAGACATGAGCCCTCGCCTAATCACCATGCAGGACTGTCCTGTACCCGAGAGAGCCGGAGAAACGCTAGGAGATTATTACTGGTGGGGGTGGTAATTCTGTAAGCGCCACGGGTAAGTTTATTTACAACACTGTAGTTGCAGACAACTAATAAAGGATAACAATCTCAGTATCCGCAAACGATTACGCCCTTGGCTGGGCGTAGTCCTATCACTTAAATATTACAGGAGCTACCCATGGCAGCTAAGCTAGACAAACTTGGTGAGCTGCACATGCTACTTGCCGACATTATGATTACAGAGCTGATGTGGTACCGGGATCAAGAACCCCCGATACCAGTCCCAGCTTCTGACAAGGCCGCGGTCGCCAAGTTCCTAAAGGACAACAGTGTGACCTGCGACCCAGTAGACGACGAGAGCATCAAAGCCCTGCGGGACGAGTTTATGGATCAGTCTAAGAACCGCCGCTCAAAGGCTATGGAAGCAGCTGGCTTGGCTCAGGAAGACCTTGAGGCATTGTACCACTAACACTGAGAGGAGTCCTGATGAATATTCGGGAAAGATACGAGCGGGCTTGTTTAGTCCGCGATATGTACCCCGAGTTCGTTGACTTCGCCCGGGACGCAATGCTGTTCCTCGGCTTTGAGCTGACTTGGATGCAAGCAGATATGGCTATCTGGTTGCAGTACGGGCCGGACTCCCAGATGTCTGAGGCACAGCGAGGGGAAGCCAAGAGCACCATCGCCTGTATTTACGGCGTGTGGAGTATCGTACAGAACCCCTCTTGTAAAGTACTGCTGGTATCCGGCGCCCAGCCCAAGGCTGATGAGAACGGTGTGCTTATCCACGGCTTGATTCATCGCTGGGAGAAGCTCGCGTACTTGATCCCTGATAGGTACGCTGGCGACCGGGTAAGTACCGGCGAGTTCGACGTACACTACAGCTTGCGGGGTATTAACAAATCCGCTAGTGTTAACTGCATCGGTATCACCGCCTCCCTACAGGGACTGCGGGCAGACATCCTGATACCAGACGACATCGAAACAACTAAGAACGGCCTGACCGCACACCAGCGGGGCAGCCTAGAACACTTGTCCAAAGAGTTCAGTTCGATCTGTACACACGGTCGCATCATGTACTTGGGGACGCCCCAGACTAAGGACAGCATCTATAACCGGCTGCCTATGCGGGGCTTTGAGGTACGCATCTGGCCGGGTAGGTTCCCGACACCAGAGCAGGAGATAGCTTACGGCTCGCACCTTGCGCCTTCTATACTTGAACGTATGAAGATGCTTGGCGACAAGTGCCGTACAGGCGGTGGCCTTGATGGTTCCCGTGGCTGGCCTACAGACCCTCACCGGTTTGACGAGGCAACTTTACAAACAAAAGAAATGGATCAAGGCCCGGAAGGCTTTGAACTTCAGTACATGCTGAACACTGCGCTCATGGATGCACAGCGGCAGCAGCTCAAGGTACGTGATCTGATCGTAGGCGACTTCGCACACGACAGTGTACCTGAGGTACTTACATGGGCAGCTGACCCACGGCTACAGTGGCCAGTGCCTAGCAACCTAGAAATGCTCAAGCCTGAGCTGTTCCGACCCGGTAGTATGTCCGATGTGTTCTGTGCACCGCGCAGTATGACTATGACAGTAGACCCGGCGAGTGACGGTGGCGATGAGCTAGCGTTTGCTATTGGTGGTATCGTAGGCCCGTTCATGCATTGCGTGGGCTGGGGCGGGTACCGTGGAGGCTTCGCTGATAAGAACTTGGAGAAGCTGGTAGACTTAGTGAACCAGTTTGACGTAAAGCACGTAGTAGTAGAGAAGAACATGGGTGCGGGTGCAGTAACCCGACTCATCCAGAACTACTTTAACGGGCTAGATGAGCACGGCAAGCGCCGTGTAACGGGTGTAGCAGTTACGGAGAAGAACGCTACAGGGCAGAAGGAGCGTCGAATCATCGACAGTATCCGCCCAATCCTCCAACGCCACCGCCTAGTAATGCACAAGTCCGCCATTGATATGGATGCGGAACTGATTAGAGAGTACCCGGCTGACCGTAGGATCACGTACTCTGGGTTGTACCAGATGCACAACATCACTACAGACCGAGGATCGTTGAACAAGGACGACAGGCTGGATGCTTTAGAACAACTATGCCGCGAGCTTATAGACTTCCTCGTTATCGACGAGGAGAAGGAAGCACAGGTGCGGCGCAAAGAGGCAGTCAAAGTGTTTATAGCCGATCCAATGGGAACAAGTCAATTCAAGCAAACACGCTCCAGTGGGCGGCGCCACCGGGCGTTGGCACGGAGGTTTAAATGAGAGATAGCATGGACTTCAACGTACAAGCAGAAAGCGCCCGAGGTGCTATAGCAATAGGAGGCGCAACAGTGTCTGTCGTAACATTAAATGAAGTCATAGCAGTGTTGACTGTACTGTACTTACTGGTCGTGTTGTTCAACGCAACCCCTAAGCTGCTGTACACCGTGAAGCATCTGCGACAGGCTTGGAAGAATCGTGGAGGCAAGCGTGTCGATTAAGCAACGGCTAGTAGCGGTGGGAGCTAGTGCAGTCCTAGCCACTGCCGGTGCGTTCATAGGCACACATGAGGGAGAGGTGCGGAGTGTGTACGGGGATGTCGGAGGTGTGAGTACGTACTGCTTCGGCGGTACACATCGCATCACTAAGTCTGAGTACACAGCCGCGGAATGCACAGAGCAATTGCTCATTGATGTAGACCACGCCCTACAGGGTGTACGTGGTATTGTGGGCCGGGAGATGCCCGGTTCAGTAGAAGTCGCCATGACGAGCACAGCGTACAACGCTGGAGTTCATGGCTTCAAGTCTAGCCCTATGCTGCCTCACCTGAAGCAAGGCCGCTGGGAAGCCGCCTGCGCTGCTATAGTAGCCCCTTGGAAGACAAGCAAGGGGGTAGCAAGGGGTTGGCGGGCTACAGTGAATCTGGTGCCCCACAGGGGCTTAGAGAACAGACGCCAAGCGGAGTACAAGGTATGTACACAGGACTTACGAGCGGCGCAGTAAAGCTGGCCCTCGTGCTCTGTGCAACGCTTTTGCTCGGGGCTGGGGGTTGGTTCATCCTGAATCAGCAAGCCCGGTTAGGGGCGCTCACAGAGCGCGTACAAGCTACCGATCAATTACTGGTATGGGAACGAGAACGCGCAGACAGGTTCCGGGCGCAAGTCCAAGCCGTACAGCGTGAGTTCTCCCCAGTCCGAGAGGCAGTCCAGAATGCAGTTCAAGCGAATCCTGAATGGAGTACTTCTCCTGTGCCTAGTGCTGTCCGTGACAGCCTGTGCATCAAGGGGAATTGCGCCGGTACAGGGAGTACTGTGCCAGCATCCAAAGATTGATGTGAGCACAAACGGCGGACTCAGCGCAGCCGTACAATCGTACCAAGAAGCCTTGGCCGGTTGCAATGCACTGAACTCAACTTATGAAATCAACTCTAACATCGAAGGTATTTGAAATGGCTATTGAATCAGCAACCCAAGCAGAAATCCAAACCGCCCGTGACGAAGTGTTCAAGGTAGCGGTTATGTTCCAGAAGTTCACCCAGAGCGAAGGCGACCAAGCCGGTACTCTGGCTGTAGTGAACGCGCAAATCTCCGCAGCTAACGCCGCAATCGACGCTGTAATCGCCGCAGTGTAATGTTCAGGACTAGGGTGGTACGTACGTACCACCTTAATCCTCTATGCAGTACAGCGCCTCACAGGAGGTTGTATGTCTGTCTTTAGAAACATGATAAACGAAATAGCGGAGGCTCTGCGAAGTTTCCGTGGCGCCCAGCTGGTGCACATAGGTGGCACCGGATTCTGGGAAGGCAAGCAGTTCCGTTCGTTCTTTGAGTTCACAACTACTGGCACAGAGCTAATTGTACTAAGACTCGTGGCTACCCAGCCGTTCCTGCTACAGTACGAGGCCTTGACTGTGCACAAAGGGGAGGCCCGTGTAGAAATTAGAACAGGGAGTGCTCCCGGAGGTACGTGGGTGGCCCTGCCGAATAACGTGCAGAGTAAGTACAGGATTGGTGTAACCCCGGTGAGCACAATTTCGCTGAGCACTGGGGGTATTGCAACCGGTGGTATAGTCCGGGAACCTATCCGTATCATCGCCGGAACAGGTGGCTCTGTAAAGGCTGCTACCTCGGTGAGCAGCAGTACAGGGTTGCGGGGGCTACCCGCTAGTACGTACTACATTCGCATTCAATGTACAGGAGCCACTGAGGGTATGTTTGTACTTGAGTGGGAGGACTTGAACTCTGATGGTAGATGAGCAGGCTTGAGAGGACTTGAGAGTGCTTGAGCAGAAGCCGGTACTAACTGGCTCCTAAAAATACCTCGCGTAGTTATGAAGGCTCCCCTACTCCGTCACGTGCTGATCCCCCCGTGGGGTGGTCGCTGCTGCTGTGCGGCGGTGCCTCCTTAGCCGGGTTGCTGCTGTACTCACTGATGCTGTGGTGGGTGATCCGTTGCGCTCTCCTTTCTGTATGAGTGAGGTTGAACTATACAGCGATGCCGCGGGTTGTCTATACCTAATGCGGATTAATTAACGTATTTATTTACAGGGAGCCATGCAAAGGGTATGCCATGCCGTACCATAGGCTGTGGCGCTCTGTGGTGGCCTGTGCTGGGGTTGGAGTTAGTAGGTATGCCATTGCATAGGGTACAGGGAGAACGTGGCACACAGTGGATGTGCTGGGTACAGGGTGCGCCGTTGCTGGGTTGCGCTCTGGGGTTGCGCTGGGGTTGCGGCATGGTGCTGGGTTCCCACAGTGCGTACTCCATAGAGTTGCTAGGGGTTGACCGTTCCGGTCTAGTGTGTTACTTGCGCGCCTGTTTCCTTATGAGGTTGCGGGGTTGCTCTGGGTTGTGGCTGGGTTGGTGCCTGCGGGTGTGGCCGCTTGCCTATTCATTCTGTGGGTTGCCTGTACTCCCTTGGTCTGGGGTTGGCGCTCTGGGGTTGCTCCCTTGGTTCTCTGGGTACTCTATCTATACCTATCCTGTATTGCTGGGGTTGGTGCCTGTATCCCTTGGTTCTCTACCTTGCGGTAGGTCGTTCATTCCGGTCTATCCCTGCGGTCTGTACCTCATTCACTCCTTTCATTAGTATGTAGCAATACCCTATGTTATTGTATTCATTACCTTTAATAACTCCTGAATAACTCAATTAGAATACCTTGAAATTAACGCTTGCATTCCCTTGGTTATCCTGTACATTAGGCCACCTAGACAGGGAATAGCCCAACGCCTTGCACTCGCTCTTTAACAATATACTGCCTTGATTGCTAGACCTATTGACAGTGCCACCTACGGGCTGTACAGTACGATCCCATAGCAGTTGGTTTGCTTGCCTAGTGAGTTGCTAGGTTATGCCGCACGATACGTAACAGAGCGAACCAAGGTTAACCTAGACACGGAAACGGATACAGGTTGCCAAGCTAACGGGAACCAAGTACAGCACGAGAACTGGTAGCACTTCAACCACCAACCCAGACAAGCGGGTTGACAAGGGAAAGCAACCAAGGTAGTATAGGCCACCTACCAGATCAATCGGTAGCGCCAAACCCCAGCCAGAACGGGGTTGACAACGGAACCAAGTAGCATTACACTAGGCTCCAACGAATACAGAATTGAATCGGCAAACGGGCCGATCTGGAAGACCAAAGGCTCACGCTGGAGGTAATAAGGCGAACTGTTCCGGGGATTGTCCTGAGATGATTACGCATACCATTGTAGCGTACAGGTTCCGGCCACGATAAACCGGCGCACCGCTAGCAGGCCCTTAGCACGGCATACCTGCTAGACAGCGAAAGAACGGCGTGAGTACCCACGTTAACGGCGAACTCCAGACACGGCTGCAAGGGCACTGAGTTGGAGCAATAACAGGGTGATAGCTCCCTGTCTGATGAGGCCAGAGCAGGCCGAAATTGTACAAGCGAGGTACCCTTATGCGGATCACGGAATCAGCAGCACAGGATCGGAAGCTACGCCGCAAGGCTAACCGCCAGCAACGGCGGGAAGGTGGGTACCAGATCGACCTGTCAGTACAGCAGAAACGTGCGGAGCGTAGCATGGGTATCCGTGCCACACTCTCGGAGATCACAATGACAGGCAATGCCGGAGAAAAGCAGGCAGCACGTAAAGCTAAGAAGCGGCTGAATGACAGCACTGTCACGAAAGAATTTGACCGGCAAGGGCTGCGGGGCTTCTGGAACTACGCTGAGCAGGGCTGAGAGTCTGTACTCGCTGCTCGATCACGGTATCGTCGATAGTATTCACTTGAGTACTATCCGCAATGCCACAAGGCATTACTTTGAACTTAATCACGAGGCTATACCATGTCAACTACACTGAAGCTGTACACCACTGCTGCTGCTATCACCAAAGCAATCGGATCAATCGAGCGCCGCGGCAAGAAGCTAGACGCTGACATCCAGATCACGGGGCTGTCTTGCTTGAACCACAACCAAGAGCACGGTGATGTCACCCTGCTGTGCAAGCTGTTCAACGCCATGCCGAAAGGCTCACGCCGCAACGCTCTGGCTGACTGGGCCTTGAAGTTCGGCAAGGTAGTACTGAATGAGGACAAATCCACGGCTAAAGAGCTGCCGTTCCTGTTCAAAAAGACAGGTAGCACTGATCTGTCTGCTGCCAGTGAGACACCATGGTATGACTGCAAGCCAGAGAAGGAGCTGCTTGAGGAGTTCAATTTCGAGGCCCAGTGGGCTAGCCTAATCAAGAAAGCCATGGCTGCCGGTCAGGCGGGTATTCCGATCAAGGGCGCTGAGCTTATGAGCCGCTTGCAGGCTGCTATGATCGTTGAGCACGATCCGCTGGCTCCGGTACAAGACGACGACAGCATGATCTAACAGGCTGATCTGGGTATTGTCTAGCGCCTTCACTGAGGGCGCTACGCAAACCAACGAGGAACACGCTATGAGTATGTACACAGAAATAAAGCTATGCCAGTGCTGTAAAACACGCACAGTGCACTATATTTGCTTAGGGTTTGCAGACTCTGGCTTTTACTGCGTCACCTGTAACCTAAAACACTGACCAACGAGGAGCACAGTATGCCGCAAATTCTAGGATGCCTGACCGTTCTGTACGGTCTGTACAGTCTGATCTGCTGGATTGCATAAGCAGTCTGCACTCGCTACCGAAAACAATCACGTCACTTGAGAGAACTATTATGGCTATTACATTGCAAGGTACCATCCGTGCCGATAAGTACGATCACGCAATCCTTGAGGCGCTTAACGGCATCCGTGCCAGTGTGCGCTCTGGGTGTGTGCCAAACAAGGGCATTTGCTTTATGCTGGAGAATGTACCAGCACGAGGCCGCGTAGTTCAAGTTCGGACACGAGCAGCGTACGACACATGGGCGCCGTATTCCGGCAACCCAGTGTTCCCTGTCCCGGCTGTACGAGAGCCTGATGAATGCCGGGAGTTCCTGAATACCATCGACAAGTGGGGTGGCGAGTACGGCGCCCTGCGTATCTCCCTGCTCGATCACCTAATCCAGCACTTTGAGGACATCGCTAATGCTTAGCGCCGCGAACGTGACCATGCTGAATGACCTTAGTACAGTCGTGCAAGTGTTGTTCCGGCACCGGGACAGTAGGCACTTTTGTGCTGATGATCTAAACACTGTTCTGACTCAGATCATGGGCGTGGCGCCTATTGGTCAGGGACACTTCGGGTGCATAGTGCCAATGGGTACCGATAAGGTGCTGAAGCTATGCTTCCGGCCTGAGGATGGGTACCGCCTGTTCATTCAGTGGGTGCTATCACAGCCTGATGTTAAACACCTGCCTGAGATACTGCACGTTCAAGAGTTCGGCCCTGTGCTGGCTGTGGTGCTCCCTAAGTACGTGGAGCACGTCGAGGGAGAATACTTCTGTATGTCTGAGCAGGAACAAGGCGTACAGGATGTGGTAGACCGCTTGCGTGATGATGTTAATGAGTACGCTAACGTAGACGTGCACGGTGGGAACTGGATGTACCGCGATAGCTCCCGCACTGAGCCGGTTCTGATCGACGGGATAGGGTACATGCGTGAGAAAGACCCAGAGGCAGTGGCCGAGCTAATGCAGGGCGCAGAGCACTTGCTAGACGAGCGGTACAACGGGCCTTGCCATGCTACTCACGTACGACTATGTGAGGGGCTGGCACACAAGCGGGAGCAGTGTATTACTAAGTTTCGCAATGCACTATCTGAAGCTGCTGCCTGTATCAATATTGGCACAAACACACTCTACCATTTGGCGAAAGAAGCATGAGCATTCAAGAGGGTACGTGTGTACTCGCAACCCGTGGCCGCTCTGGTCAAATGCAAGCGGAAGCGCGATACATAGGATCAATCGGCATTGTCTCTGAAGTAGTTCGGGATGGTGCCGGGGAGTACTACCACGTCGAGTTCCTACACGGAAGCGACCACATTGACAAACACTGCCTACAGGTGATCGTATCATGAGCGAAGGTAAAGTAGCACCCCATGAAGGTAACGAGATCAAGCTGATCTTTAAGGGCCTGAAGCCGCTGGCAGTGATCGAGCTACGCAAGAACGAAGCAGCGTATCGCCGTGCGTTTGAGTACGATGAGCTGGGGTACCTAGTAGCCGTACGCCGTAACGGCACGGAAGGCCCAGAGCTGATTGTAGTCATGCACAAGAACACCCACCTAATTTCTGAGTACCTGTTCCTGCTAGAAAATGGCGTGAGCAAGTACGGCATCAAAGAGTACCACCGCCGCATGGGTAAGCTGTTCGGGTACAGCCCAGCAGACATCGAAGCATTCATCAAAGCAGACGTGCAATGCGACTGCGCTAAGTGCACAGGGAGTTCAGTATGAGCCGAAACACACAACGGGTGCTGGTGCTATGCCAGCCGGGGCGTGGTAACGCTGGTGCACTCTCTGCACTCGCTGCTGCCAGCGTAACGTACGATCACGTCGAGGGTACATGGGGTAATGAGCAGGCTGTGTTCTTGCTGATACCTAGCGAGGAAGTAGCTCACGAGCTTGCTGAGATTATGCAAGAGGAGTACAACACACGAGTGCTGTACATTGACGAGGGACAGGACGTGCTGGATTACACCGACTGCCGGTTCTTCTGGCTGGGCAGGCTGAAGCCATACCCGGCTTGGTTCCAGCAGAACGGGCACAGCCTGCTTAAACATAGCGGGCGGGCTTACTTTATTGAGTTCAGGAGTAACGTATGAGCACAGTTAGCACAGAGTTCACAGTACAGCAGTGCCTGTCCCTAGTCGGGGCGGCTCTGCGGGATGTGCTGGCTGGGGAGGTTCTTGCTCACGAGGGTATATGTGCCGCTGTAGAACGCCGGTTCGAGGAATTCCGCATTGCCCGGGGTGAGGAGCGGCACGATCACGAGGAGGACTGCGTAGAGGAAGCGTGGGAGTCTCACAAAAGGGCTATGTTTGAGGGGTGGGATGAGTACAGCGGGGATATTGTGTTCCCTGTGGATGGTAATAGTAGACAGAATGCAAGCTCTGCGTACTTTAACGCAGTAGACGACGATGGAATGTGGGATGGAGAGTACGGTAAAGCCCGTTTCCGCCTGCTGAAGTACCTAATCACGGAGTTCGATGAACTCATAGCACTGGAGAAAAGCAATGACGAGTAAGACAACAGCCCTGCAAGACAAGCGGAATGCCAAGTTCAATCAGGTGAGCAAGCTCAAGGCCGAGCTTGTTCAGCTGGACACGGCGCTTGCCTTAGCTAAACGTGTGCAGGTGCTGGAACCTAATGACGTGGTACAGTTTGACTGGGGCCGCGGTGAACAGCGCAGCACGGTTACTGGCACCGTGCTCGGTACGGTGGGCACCGGCACCGGCCTTCGTATCAAGGTGTTCATTGGCTCTGGGGCAAGCGCCGACATCAAGACAATCCAACCACGTGAAATCACTGAAGTCCACACAAACCAAGTAGGGGTACAAGATCATGAGTAATGTAAAGGTAGTTAAGTTTGATTGTGTAGAAGCTGACGGAACGCTACAAGTGGCGTACCATAACAAAGAGCGCCAAACCGATGGAATTGTTGCTGGCGTAATGTGCGACTCATCTATCTCGCTGAGCCTAGAAACCGCTACAGCATTGCGGGATGAGCTGAATGAGGTAATCGCATTGTATGAAGACGCACTACCACAGCGCCATTGAGCCTAGAGAAAAGGTAGCACTGGAGCAGCACAAGGCAGGCTCAAGTATCCCGTGCAGCCTGCTATGTAACACACGGTACCGGGTAGCACTAACGC
>Ga0209414_1001661_pt1 | contig 10362 bp, 7 predicted proteins | sample LakVidmifraction_4_FD_181154 | JGI IMG/M metagenome (GOLD analysis project Ga0209414, IMG submission 181154) | Hypersaline microbial communities from Lake Vida, Antarctica - Brine Hole Two &gt;0.2 micron (SPAdes) (version 2) | ecosystem: Environmental > Aquatic > Non-marine Saline and Alkaline >... | reverse complement strand
ACATTTACTGCTCCTGAAAACACTCGTTTCCATCTACCTGTAGTAATCGCAGTCGCCTGTATAATAGTTCCACCGTTATCTGCTTCTGTACTTGCAGCATCCCAATAGAACAATCCACCACCTCCATCGCCTTTAGCGTAGTAACCTAAAACATTTATAGCTTTACCTTCAAAGTTTACTGTTTCAGCTTTTAGGTTAGTAATAGCAGTAAGGTTTTTTGTTATTACTTCCCACTTACCATTTTTGTAAACTTCTAGTGTTCCATTATTTTCTACTATAGTGTTTTCAAAGATTTTTAGATTTCCTCTTCTAAGATCATTTTTATTTTTTATAGACATCTTTTTATTTATTTATGATTATTATGAAAAAAAAGGGTAGAGGATTTGAAACCCAATACCCTTTTTGTAAAGTTAATGATTATTACTATTATACCTCACTCAATGCTGCAACACTTTTTCCAGTTAAAGTATTTACTTTAGCTACAAGATTATCAAGTCCTGCTGAAAGAGCTTCTGTAATTGCTATAGTTACTTGCTTTCTCATGTACACTGGGTTGAATCCTTCATGTCCTCTAGAATGTATTAAAGTTAACATATTGTATCCATCTCCTACATTTGCATTAGTTTGTACTGGGAAAGTATAAGGCCATCCTAGATCTCCGTAGATATCTCCTCTATTCTTTCTCAAATCATATTCCATAGCAGCTACCAACTTACCAGTTCCTTTTCCAGGATTATAAGGAGTTAATACTGTGCCTTGAATTGGATCAACCAAATCAGGAGTAAAGTCTGCAAATACTGCGAATGGATTAACTCTTCCAAATTTCTTACCTCTTAAATAAGGCTGAAGTTTTTGAGTTATTACCAATTTAGCAGTTGTTCCAGTACCAGTTCTTGTGAAAGTAAACAATGGATTACTAGTTGCATTAGCTCCAGGGCCATTGGCAAATTGTCTGTTTAAAGAAGCAATTAAACCATCTACTATTGCATTTTCTGTATCTCCTGTAACAGGACGATATGATCCAAATTTAATCATTGTATCATTTACTGAAAGAGAACCATGTTCGAAAATATGAATTTTCACAATATAGTCAGATCCTACTGTAATATCAGCAGCTGCTGGTGGTGTTACTGTAACAACTTGAGCCACTTCAAGTGCATCAGCTGCAATAGTATAATCTTTTACAGAAGCTGCTTTAATTACATCTGATACGAAAGTTGAGTCTGCTGTTTTTTGAGCAAACACGAAATCTTTCCCAGCTGCGACAGCTGTTCCATCATATACAAATACTCCAATTTCTCCTACAGTTGCAGATGTCATAAAAGCATCTAATGTAGATTCAGTAGCTACTGCATTACCTAAGATAATTTCATTGATTGTGTTTTGTGATTGTGCCATTTTAATTTTTGTGTTTTTATATTAAAGATTTATTTGTGTAATGACTTTATAAAATTAATCAAATTATTTACTATATCAATGATTAGTTTTTATTTTATTTTTTGTTAGATAATATACTTATAGCACTTATAGCTAATTGTACTGCTTGATCCAATATTTGTTCGTGTAGTAAGAAAGAATCTAATTCACATTCTGTTTGTGCTGATATTCCTTCTATTTGAAGATCCCCCAGATTTGTTAGAATTATAGGAGAAGGATTTTTTATGTATCTTACAGTATATTTATTAAGAGTAGTTAACTCTGGCAATACTATTTCAACACTTTCCTCACTTTCTCCAGTATCCAATCTCCAAGCATTGTTTGTAAGTCCTTCTAATTTAGGCTTTCTGAATGGATTATCTTTTTGGGTGTTGTATTCATCATGAGTAACAGGTACTACTGTTAAATCCACTCCGTTAAAACAAGTTACTGAACTGTTTATTTTGATATTTTCATAAACAATTCTCATCAAATTTGAAGGTAATATAAAAAAGTTAGAATTTACAGAAATACCATTAATAGATGCTGTACTAGAAGTATAAGAAGTAGTTTTAACAAGTGTTGCTAATTTCCTTCTTATATCTTCATTTATTTCATATTCCTGAGCTAATCTATTAATTATACTGTTTTGGCTCTTTGTTAAAAATACTGACTTTTCATATTCATCGAAATCTAATATATCCTGTCCTATTCCTTTATCAAAGACTCTATAGGATTGTACTAAAGTATCAAATCTTTCTGAAAATTCTTTTGTAGTCATTATTCATTTCTTTTATTTACTTCCATGATAGATCCTAAATCACCATTCTTGTACGAAGCTAAAGCTAATTCAACAGCTCTGTCCAATATTTCTCTATGTACTATTGCATTTAATTCACATTCAGTTTCCGCTGTTATTCCATTTATAGACAAAGCTGATGCTGTTAAATCTGTAAGAATAATAGGTTGTGGTCTTTTTACATATCTTACTTTGTAAGTAGAAACAACTGTTCCTGTTTTAGATATAATTTCAGACACCATTTGTTGTGGTACTCCTGTTACAGGACTTGTTGAATTTCCCTGAATCATTCTCCAACATTGTCTTGGAAGTGGTTCTTTATAAGGCTTAGACATCAACCTGTCATACTCTTTATAGTTTATAGGAATTACTGTCACACCAAATGTAGCAGATCCTTCTGTCAATATTACTCTTTCATTTACAATAAGGAATACATTTGTTGGGAAAAAGAATAGTTGTGATCTAGCATCTAAAGAATCATATACTCCAGGTGTAGGATTTGAAGCAGTTATATTCGCTACTCTGGTAATTTCAGAGAAGTCTATCTGTCTTTTTTCATTATCATCAAATCCTTGTTGTAACTTATTAGATCTAGGATTAAAATAGTTTTTAACTATTTCTTCCTGTGCTCTTGTCAAAAATACAGATTTTTCATATTCATCAATTCCTGGAGCCTGATTTGAAGATATATTATTATATAGTGTATCAAATTCAGTACTAAATTCTGGTATATTCATTATTTTTGGATTTTAATTCTTTCTTCAATAAGTAATTTTAAGTCTTGATTAGTAGGGTTACTTAAAGTTTCAATTGCAGCAGATAAATCTTCTCCAATCTTTTCTTTAGAATCTGCTATTACGTACTTCAATCCATTCTTTTCCAATGTTCCAGTTTGAATACCTTCAGCTATTAATTTTCTAATATTGTAATCTTTATGTTGTACAATTTCAACAAAATCTTTAATTCTTGTTTCAATGATATCAGAAACTTCTTTTTGTAAGAAACCAAGTTTAGTATCTTTTGATATCTTTTTGGTAGCCTTACCGAATGATTCATTAAATACAATTAAGAAAGCTCTTAACTGAGATGAGTCATTCTCCATTTTACCATACGTTGACCAAGCAATTTTATTGATATTAGCTTTAGCAGTAGTCTCTCTTTGTACATCTTCTAAATCTTCTATGTAGTATTTGGTTCTTCTTTTTCTTGCATTCTCCTTATTATCAGCAACAAGAAACTTATTTACAAGTGCTATTTTATATTTAACGTAATCCATTGGATCACTTAAATCTAATGTAATTGTATCTCTACCTAATGAAATAAATGTTTCATGCCAAAAATTATCCTTTTTCTTGTGAATAGATAATTGATTTTCATCCATTAATAATGCTTTTTCTAGAAACTCTTTTTCTTCATTTGTCAATGGATTGGATAATTGTCCAGTTCTTAATTGTGGACAAACCAATCTATCATATGTTCCTTCCATTTTAAAAAATGCTGGACTTTTTGGATTCTTTACCCATCCTGGATTAGCTAAATTAGGTTTTATAAAAACCTTTTTTTCTGGTAATTTAAATGTAGTCATACTTTCTTCCTTTAATGTAATTGTTTAACTGTTATTTCTCTCTCAAAATAAGTCTCGTAAGACTTAAAGAAAATAAGGGAGAAATAAATCTCCCCTATTTTTATACTAGGCTGCTAAGATTGATGGAATCAAACTTGCAGTTCTACTCGGATCTCTTACGATAGCACCAATTCCAAAGCAAGCTCTGTGATAAGTTGAACCATCGACTGAATTTGCCATTAGGTCAGTATTAGGTGCGCCTGTGAATGGATTTCTCAATCCAGCTTCCCATCCTCTAACTTCTTCATTTCCAGTTACCATTGCTTTTTGAATATTTGGTTCACCTTCGATAGTACCAATATCCATGATATCATATCTGTAAGATTCAGCTACTCCACCATTAGGGTGAAGAATTTTGTTTCTTACTTTGCTGTCATAGAATGGATCTACTTCAACAGATACTTTAATGTTATTTGGTGCAATGAATTGTGTGAACTGATACCCAACACTTAATGCATTTGGATGTAAAGGAGAAACTACTTTTTGAATAGCATTAATATTTGTGTTATCAAATCCTAATGCTACAGCATCTTTCATCCAACCTGAACCATCTGCACTAATTGCTTTGTGGAACTGAATAGCTCCTCTTTCACCAGTCTTTAAAATGAAGTGTCTTTCATCCATAGAAAGTTTACCTTCACTTAATTCAGTTAACATATCTTCTAGGAACTTCAATGAGAAGTTAGTGTAGTAGAAAGTGTTAGATGATTCCATCTGCTCTCTAATACCAGCACCTTGCTTTAATACGTGCCCTGATTTACCAATGTTACTGTAATCACCATTTTCATCACGGTTACTTCTAGCAAACATCAATACTTTGTTCTTTTCTTGTGCATAATCATATTCGAATTTCCATTCTACATGTTGCATCCATAAAGGCTGCTGAACAATAGCACCTGTCTTAGGATCTTTTACTGCCAACATTGTACCAATACGTCTATCTTTCATGTTACCAGGAGCAGTGTGCTGCATTCTGATTGAAGAGAATTCGTTTCTTAGTGCAATTGGACTAGAGAACCAGATGTCACCACCTTTGATAGATAGAGTATCTTCAACTAAAGAGAATTCTTTAGAGAATCTTTTTCCACCTACTAGTTCACTTCCTGGCATACCAAATTGGTTACCACCCATTAATTCAACTTCGTATTCCCAAAGTCCACCTGCAACTAGTACTGGCTCTTCTAAAATTCTGATTTGATATAATTCGTTTCTTTCTCCTACGATGATGTTAACATCAGAAAATGCTCTTTCTGAAAAGTATAGTTTAAAGGAACCTCCTTTACCTACACCATCAGTAGAATCTGTTACTACAGATCCTTTCCATACAGCTTCTACTAGTGGAAAATTTCTTTCATATGCTCCAATCAAGTCCCAAGTAAAGTCATCATCGGTGTCGAAGTACTTTGTTGGAAACTTAGAAAGCATACTTTCAAGAGTTCCACCATAATTAGAAGCTAATAATTTTGTCATCAAAGATGATGCTTTTTGTGGACTAAAGTTATAGACTGACGCCAAATGTTGTTTGGTGGTCATTCCACTCCAGTATTGTCCCTCTACCATCTGATACTTACCTACTTGTGAAGCCATGATTTATTAGTTTAATTTTTGGTTTGTGTGTATTAATTAATTGTTGTTTTTATAAATTTTCCAGTACTGTCTTTAAATTATCATCTATGTCATAATTCATATTCTTTTGAGCTTGACTACCAGAAGGTATAAAAGTATTACCTTTTAATAGATCATCTAAATCTTGAACTGCTTTACTTTTACTTGATTTTACAACCTTGTCAAAGTTTTTAAATCCATTTGTTAAATGGAATAGGTAATGCATTTTGATTGTAAAGTTAACTGGATCTTCTTCTCTAGCTTTCATTACTGCATTTAAAGGTTTACCATCTTTAGACTGGGCAACTGTTTTAGTCATCTGTGAATAGATTTCATTTTTTACCTTCTCATTAATCTGCATTCCTGGGATAATTTCTTTTAAATCATCCACTGTTTTTTTAATATTCTTAAGCTCATCCTCCTGTCCTTTAGCTATATTCTTCTGGACTTCTTTTTGAGCTTCTATTCTTTTATTTAAAGAGTCTTTTGTAAACTGTTTAACTCCCAACAATGCTTCTTTTGCATCTGCTAAATCTTCGTTAAGATCAATACTTCTTTGAGCAAGTTTAGCAGCTTTAGTTTCATCAATTCCCTGATTCATATAATCCTGCGTAATAATACTCTTTCTCAGTTCTTCATTATCAGATAATGAATCTTCTGTAATACCTTCCAGTTGTTGTTCAAAACTTTTTACCTGTTTAAACTCTTCTATAGGTACTCCAACTCTTAATGCTTCAAGATATTGTTTTTGAGTATCATTTAAATCTGAAAGCTCATTGGTCTGAATTTCAGCTTTGATAGCATTAAATAAATCTTCAGATGATTTGATATCTTTAGAAGAAGAAAGGATTCCGTCAGTAGCAAGTGCCGAAGCTAAGGAAGAATAGACATTTTGAGAGGAATCATCTTTACTTGAACCTTCAGAACCTTCTTCATCTTTATCTTTTTTATCAGCTACGATCTCTTTCTCCTCTTCAGAAGAATCACTGTCATCATCTTTATTGTCAATGTCTTTGTCAGAATCTTTATCCTGATCATTTGTTGGAATTTGTGGGTCAAAGTCTTCTACTAATTCAAAGTCTTCTCCAAAAGCATCCATGCTAAAATTATCTTTGTCTATTTTCATATTTTTATTATTTTATTCCTCTCTCTACAAATATAAAATGTTATTTTATTTATCTCCTATAGTTGTCTGTTAAGTAAATAGCAACTAAGATTAGGTATTATAACACTTATTTATAATATTAATTATTAGTCTTATTCTTACTTATTCGTGATACTGCTATCTTCTTATCTTCTTTATCCATTTTATCATTATGCATAGACATTTGTTGTTGTAGATTTTTCATCTTAACCATAATATCATCCTTATGTTTTTGTACATCGAATGCTATTCCATCATCATCTTCTACTTCACCATCCTGTACAGCTGATTCTGCCTGTAGTTTAAGCATTGCTATAGTCAACATAGTTTCGTTGTCTCTAACATTTCTAGACTCTTCACCAGCTTCTTTAGCCTGTTCTGTCTCAGCTTTAAGAGCTATTTCTTGTGTTCTAGCCTCTCTTTCAGCTTCTCCAGCTTGTGATTCTCTTTCAATCTTTTCTTTTTCTTTACCTTCAATTTTTCTTCTAATATCAGATATAGAATCTGAAGTATAAATACTCATAAGAGTGGAGAAGTCCATTTTATCATTCTGTATACCTGCGTGCGCAAGTTCTCTTAATGCTTGATCTAACTCTTGATACTTATTATTCATTGATACTAATATACCATAATCAGCTTCTGCAAAATCATTACCTTCTAAATTAAGAGCTGCAATTGTATCATCTCCCAATATATACTGCACTTTCTTAGACTTATTCTTAAGAGCTATTTTAGCTGTTTCCAAGAAGCAATTAAGTACTCTGGCTTTAACTGTATCATGTTTCATAAACAAATGTTCTGTAATGTGAGAAGACTGATTAACAGCTCTCTCAACTCCACCTACAGTTTCTCTGTTGGATATCTGTCCTTCTCTTTGTTTATTAATACCTACAATTTCTCCCATCTCAGCTTTTATATATTCAAGCATACTAATGTGTTGCTGTATATAATTACCCATATCAAGGTTCATAGCCTTACCTGTAGTATTAAAAGATCCTGCAAGTTTACCCGTAGCAGCTCCTTTATTACCTTCTTTAAAACTATCTGTTACTGCAAGTCCTGTACTGTATGCATAATACAACCATTTATCTATCTCCCAGTTTCCTGGAACTTTAGCTAAATCCAATTCCATTAATGGGCCCAAATATTTAGCCATAGCTTTATTGAGTCTATCTTTGGTAGCATCATATAAATATTGATATTGTTTCATTCTATCCATTACAGATACAGACTTTGTCTGATTTGTATTATATATCAATCCTATAATTCCAGGATGACATCTGGATGGATTATCCATTTTATTATATTGAATAGGTCTTGGTCGCATATTGATATATATATCTTCTGCTATTTTACAACCTTCCCACCATTCATTAACCCAAAGAAAACTAGCTTCTTCTCCTTTGTTTACATTTTCTTTATAATCTTCGGGAAAAAAATCTACCTGCTCATTACCATCTTCATCGTAATGTTTTACTTTTTTTATTCTTCTTAAACTTCTCCAAAAAACTCTTAGTACTCTTACGTTTCCATTTAAATCATAGTGATGATTAAATGAACTACCATTCATTTCTGCTAAGTTTATATATTGATCCACTTCTTCAGTTTTAACCCAAAGATCTGGTTCCTGATGTATAAGACCTACGTGTTCACCTTCACTTGCTGATGTAAATCCACCTTCAAGTCTGGCTGTTTCTTTATCTGTAAGTTTGTCATAATAAGTATCTATAACTCTTCCTGGACTCCAATATTCATCTATAAAAATAAGATCTGAATCTTCTATCCAATTGGATCCACCACTTCTGATAACATGTAGATTTAAAGGGTTGATTAAAGTAAGAATTGGCTCGTTACTAATTATGTCACATTGATATATTTCCTCTCCCATAAGAAGAGCATTTTTAAAACCTTCATTGAATTTGTATTTGAATTCCTGCTCTTCAGAATAATGCTTTAATATATTGGTAGACATCAACTCTCTGATATCCTGCCATTCGTATGACATATATTTAGAAAACTCTTGAGACTTGGCTTCCATTTGTTTTTCATCCAAATCTCCACTCATTACAATTTCCTGTAGTTTTTCCAACCACTTATTCTTTTTTTCTTCCTCTTTTTTAGAAATTGCATCAGGATTGGTTACTACTACTTTATAATCAAATCTTCTGTTATATTCTTCTCCTACCAATAAATCTATTTTGGGAGCAGCTATAGGGTAATGGGGAATACTGTCTGGGATAAAACTACCTTCAAGTTTAGAAGGGTTTATTGTTAACTCTAAATCAGATCTGTCCAATATCCCATTATAAAGATTTAAATTAATCAGTTTATTTTTTCTACTTTTTCTAACTCCTTCATGATGTAAGGCTGTATTGTTGTCAGCAGAATCTACACATTGCTTAGCCCAAGCTTTAGTTTTCTGAGACTTAGTTTTCTTTTGTGAAGGAAATCCGTTTAGATTTTTATTATTCATTATTATCTTTTTTACAAAATTATCTATTTATTTCAAACCTACCATTTTTGACTTGTACTGTTTTAACATTATCTACAGGTTTTTTATAACTTTTAAGTAAATCTTCTACATTATTTTTTTTCCAATTTTTCTCGAAGAATGGATCATCAGCATGGGAATCTCCTACTACTTTCTGATTGTCATTAGATTTCATGTGAAGTATGTACTTATAGTATTCTTCTCTCAGGATTAATAACATACCCAGAGAAGAAATTCTGTCAAAGTTACCATCAGGATTCCAGTTAATAGCTTCTTTAAGATATCCAATACTTCTTATCTTATGAAGGTTCATTAAGTTTTCATCTCCATAAGCTTTACTCAACATCCAGTCAGCTTGTAATCTTCTTCCCCAAGCATTAATCTTTTGTCCCGAGTTGGTTCCTTTGGCTTTGTTACCATAGGCATTTTGGACTTTAGTCATTTCCATATCTTTAAGAATCTGAGGATTATCAGCTAAATAAGATAACCCATTTCTATTTGAGAAGTAAGAAAACAAACCTTTTTTATCATTTTCATAATTAGCTATACCATTATAAAATTTAAGTATTCTTAAGCAGTTTTCATAAAATATATTAGCCATGTTGGGTCTACCTGTATATTCACAAGCAAGTCTGTCAGTCAATACATCCATTACAAACATAGATCCCAAAGAATTGGTAGTACTGAAATCATCATCATAGGGATCTATTCCAGCTATATATCTAAATCTTGGTACTTCTCCTTTAAAATCTTTTTTAGGTAGTTCATATATTTCTATACCTCCTTCTTTGTTCAAATTATCCTTTATTGGAAATTCTCTTATTATTTTTACATCAGCATCAGGTTTGTAATCTACCAATCCTGTTTCTGTGTCTACTGTAAGTCTACCTATATAATGTGGAGAAAGAAATGATTGTAAATTAGGACTTATGTCAGCCAAATAATCTTTTAGATCCCCAACTGGAAATAAAGTACCTTCTTTTCTCATCACTGATTCCTGTGGAGTAATGGGTCTATCTGCTTTTTCCTGAGTTAATGTGTTAGGATCACTTGTATTTAATCTAATATTTTCTCTTCCTTCAATTACCTGACTAAGTGCTTCAATAACATCTGAATTACCATTATGATCATAACAGTTCTTTCTATTCATATACTCAGGTACAAAGAAAGCACATACTCCTTTACCTCTTATCTTATCAAATATATTTCTTACTGCAAGTATTCTATATCCTTTAGGATTATAGAAAAGTTCTTCTGCTCCTTCGAATGCAGCTCCTTCAGTA
>Ga0209414_1001660_pt1 | contig 10365 bp, 4 predicted proteins | sample LakVidmifraction_4_FD_181154 | JGI IMG/M metagenome (GOLD analysis project Ga0209414, IMG submission 181154) | Hypersaline microbial communities from Lake Vida, Antarctica - Brine Hole Two &gt;0.2 micron (SPAdes) (version 2) | ecosystem: Environmental > Aquatic > Non-marine Saline and Alkaline >... | reverse complement strand
GTGAGCTGGTAGGAACTTTGTTCTTATTTATTTTACCACGGGTTTACACCCGTGGCTACATTCTGTCGGGCTGTCAGCCCTTTCGGCGATGAACCATCGCCGCTACAGATTAACGCATGACGAAAGATGAAGGAACAGTCCGCGCCGAGGCGACGCAGCTACAGATGAGTCCGCGCCGGGGCGACGCAGCTACAGATGAGTCTTGCAGATTAACGTTTAAATTGCAGTTTCACACTATAGCCGAGTCCCAAGGGCTCGGAAGACTGAAGAGTCCGCGCCGAGGTGACGCAGCTACAGGTGACGCATGACTATGGACGAAGGACCAATCCGCGCCGAGGCGACGTGGCTACAGATGGACTCAGTGACTCAATGACCAAATGACTAAGGACTAAATTTTGCGAATACCAACATTCGACCAACGATCAACGAATTCCAGCATTTACGATTAGTAATTTGGGTTCTTCGCATATTTTGAAGAAATCTGTTTGTTTTATTCGACCACGCCGCCACTTCTGCTATCGCATAAAGTGGTAGCGGGGTCGTTGCATTAATGATGATTGATTAACCATGCATTTCATACATGCTATTAATATTGAACAGCTTCCCCACTCTAAGACTACGAAGTAGTCAAATTGGGACGGTCTCGAAAAGTTCATCGTCCTGGCTTACGGAGTGTTCAATGGGTACTTGTCGTTGAGGTACTCGAGGACTTGAGCGGCAACGGTTGGCAATCCAACCCCATACAGTGTGCATCATACTTGTTTTTTTCATTTAAACCTTTCGTTATAATTATGAACTTCTAGAGAATGAATGGTCAGCCACCACAATGGCGAAACGACGACTGTCGTTATACGAGGTAATGGGGCCGAAGAGAGGCAAAACTTTTGAAGCATTGGGAACGTGAACCATTCCCTGAAGCCGGAAGGCTTGAGCAGGATCGAGTCCCATCTCCGCCAGCGGCAGCAGTGCCGTCAGGTCATAGCCCGAGCCAACTCGCGACGTGACCTTCCAGTCGATTTTGGGCAGCGCACTGCGTTCAGGACCCACCAGATACCAAATATCGCCGCCAGTCAACCCGACCGGGAAAAAGACCAGTTGACGAATGCTTTCGGGAATCATGGCATCAAAAAAGAGACCGACCAATGGACCTTGCCAGAGATCCTCGGCATCCCGCCATTGTTCCCGATCCGGGACGGCGCGCGAGTCATCCACCGAAGACAGGAGAGCCAGTCGATCTCCGAATAATGCGAGACGCCATTCCGCCACCGCCACCCCCGCATCGTTGCGAAATATCAGCGGTGGCTGTTCGAGCAATCGACTTCCAAGTTGATCGAGTGTGTCTACGGCTTCATAACGCGGAACCGTATGGCGATGCTGAACGACTCCCTGAGCGAAAGCCCGGACGTTCGCATCGGCTGGATTGCTTGCCTGCAGATACAAATCATGATTGTGCGCAGGCCGAGCCGTAAAGGGAATGACACAATCCACAACATCATCAACGTTCAAGCGATAAGGGATTGTATCGGGTTCTTGGTACGTCACAAGCCCCTGATTTGACAATAGCTTCAACACACCCTCGGTCGGCTGGCCACTGCGGTTTTCAACTAGAACTCGCACGGAACCCGTCGCACAGCTTCCAATCGCCTCCATTTCCGGCCGGCCAACAAGCGTAGTTGCCACCTCCACTCGGGCACGCACGTTCGGAACGGTATGACGAAAGGTCTCAACACGCAGTCCCATCTCTCGAAACAACACGGGCTCAAATGCGGGAATATGAGAAAAGACCGGAGCCTGATCGCACAGGAGGAAATCCAGATGCGAGCCATCACAGAAACCAGGATTTTCATCGGTCAACCAATTGTCCTGAGCATCTTGCCGTTCAAGACCCAGAGCAAATTCTTCGCAGCGAACGACCACGTTGCGACAAATTCGATTGCGGCTGGCATTTTCTTTCAAGCGAGCTAATTCTGGATAGCGTGTGATGAAAGGCGGTTTCGTGATATCGACATCGATGTAGAGGCATTTCCGATAATACGCACCCATGGAGCTCGCATCATGGTCGATGTCGCTCATGCCATGAGCCCATCCTTCCTGGGTCGTCAGCGCAACTCCAACAGCGCGCGGACACTCGATGAACAGGTTGTTTTCGATGACCTGGTCTTTACCGCTATTAATATAGATGGCTCCAAATCCCAATATTCCGCGATTGCCGACACGGAAAAACACATTACCCAGAATGTGTAACCCGCTGGCACCATCATCCGCGTAGACGCCGGCCGTCCCACACTCGTTGCCACTCCCGAGATGATGAAAGAAATTGTGGCGGATGACGTTCCCACGCTCGCTGGGATTGCGACCCATGTAGAAGGCTCCAGCGTCGTCTGATTCCAAACAAACGTCGCAGATCTCGTTCAACTCAATGATATGGTCGTTACCATGCAGGTACAAGCCGAAATGGGTTGCCTGCCTGACCAGATTGTGCGAGGCACGCTGACCGACACCGGTAAAGAGAATCCCTGGCTTATACGTACGGACGAGCCGATTGAAATCGTGGATGTGGTTGTTGCAAGCGTAGTTTCCAGCGGGGGTCAACGTCGGTCGATCACCCCCGGTGAGAAAAACGCCTCCCTGCCCAGTCTGATAAATGTCGCAACCCGTCACGCCGTTATTCGCACCTCCGACCGTTACCGCATTCCGCCCGAGATTGCGCAACACGCAATCGCTCAGAACGTTATCGGAACCGCCCATCTCGACGCCAATCCCACGAGCACACTCAAAGATGAGGCCATTAAAAGTGACCCGGGAAACACCGCGCAAAGCAATCAAGGGCTCTTCCAACATGGAAACGTCGATCCGCATCCCGGCCATTTCATCCGGTGGCCAGAGATAAAGGATGCCCGTCGAACGATCCAGATACCACTCGCCTGGACGTCCGATCTCCTCAATCAAATTCATGATGAAGAACCGCTTGCCGGACTTCACCCCATAGGTGCTGTGGCCTTGTAGCGCAATGGATCCGGTTTCCACCTCGCCGACCCGACAAAGCATCGTGGACGGCGCCCAGTCATGATACCAAGATCCGAACACCAGCGGGTCGGGCGCGGTGGCCCAACGGGTCGCCCGTGCATCGTCACAGATAAAGACGGCTCCGCGCGATATCGGGTCATCGTAGCACGTACCCGGATCACGGATTGCGCCGATGTCGAGAAATCCCGTTTTCGGCCATCTGGATAAGGGCATCGGCTGATCCTGAATGAACAACTCCATCTCGCTAGGATGATCAGCATAGTTGAATCCACGGGCTTTTAGAGTGCCCGGATCGGACACTCCAGACTGCCTCAGATCATAACACAGCACCTTCCCGACCGCCGTCGGGTCGAGGCGTCGCAGGATCATCGGATCGGCAACTGGCTGGAACGCCGCAGGATCCAGTGCCCGACCACCACTGATGCGAACCTCTTCACCTGGATAAGCGCAGTACTCAACCAGCACATCCAGCGAATCCTCCGCTTCCAGAACAAAGGAGCTGTCCAGCACGTAGGTTCCCCCGCGCAGCCAGACGGTCACAGGGTTCTGCCCCAGCATTCCCGTACGTTTTCGCAGGCGCAACAACTCGCGACAACCCGTCAGCGAGGCCAGTGGTTGATCCTTGCTGCCCGGAGCACCATCAATACCGAAGGGGGCGATATAGATTTCAAGGTCGAGTAGGTTCATGGCGTGGCTTCTCCTCCCGAGTCGGTATGCTCGGGGTCAAACCATTGTTCCCAGGTTGGTGCAAGATAGCCCGGTACGCCCCGTAGCGTGATGTCGACGTCGATCCGGGTGTGCTGGGCAGGATCGCCCTCCGCCACAAGAAAGCGAGTCGGGCTACCTACCTCGGTACGCAGGAACCAGACTCTGTCATCAGCCCCGGGTGGCACCTCCACGGTCACGGTCCGCGGGTGGCCGCCTCGGACATAGACAGGTTCGATGAGTCGGTCCGGCGCATGCACCTCGAGCGACAGCACATGGTTCGGATCGGCGACCGCTGCGACGATGGAGAAGGTTGTGGTTCCCTTCGGCACCCGGAAGAACCAATGGCGGGCGATGTTGAGTTGCAGCGGGAAGCGGTGCCCGCCCTTGGCTGCGGGTAACCCGGCCAGCACCATGGGAACCGCCGGCTCGGTCCAGGCATACCAGGTGGGCGAATCCACATTCACCCGATAAACCCCAGGTCCGGCCGCCGGGATCGACACGCGGTAATCGGTCTGGTGAAGGAAGGTGGCCGTTTTTTCCGTCACGACCTTACCTCCCGGCCCGAACACGGTGTAGCGGACCGGCTGCCCCTCCGGGGGAGGCAAGTAGCTGCCCGCCCCGAAATCGATCGGACGATTTTCCGGATTAAGCAAAAACACCGTCGCCGCGCCGCGGATCCCATTGTAATCCTCATCGCCCAGATAGGGTGCGGGCGACCACTTGTAGAAATCCGTGCTGAGTCGCCGGCCGTTCACCGGATCGAGCGCCGCGTCCGGATCCACATAGCGAATCGGTGCCTCGTCGTAGACCAAAGGCGTGGGAGCCGCTCCGGTCGCGGGGTCGAACCATTGCTCCGGCGCAGGGGCCAGATAAGGCGGTACACCCTGGAGCACTATACGCAGATCGCTGTAGCAGTGGGAATCGCCGCCGGTCACCCAGATCGACCAGAAACGACCCGTGGTTCCAGCATCCGGCTCGATGGTGGTAGAGACAATTTCGCAGGCCGACTGGAGACGCGGCTTCGAGGGCGATAGCCCCCCATACAAGGCCGCCACCCGCTGGCCGCGGGGATTCATGACCATCAGTCCGAAATCCTCACGCTGCGTTTGATACGTGCCGATCACGGTTTGCACAGCGAACGACCGCGTGCCTGGAGGAACGTAGAAATACCATCGCCGCGGTGCGATGGCGTGGAGCATGAGCACTTTGTAGTCTGGCTGGTTTTCGACGGTCGTGCCAATGTCCCCCGCCCACGCAACCATCTGCTTCAGATCGGACTCCACCCAGAAGAGACTGTATCCACCCAAGCGAGCCGACAAACGGTAAACCCCGGGAGTTCCGGCCGGAACCTGCAAAGTCGGCTGGTCCGCGCTCAACGCGGCCTCGGCGACGACTGTACCATCCGGTGCGTGCACGGCCAGCGCGAGGCCAGCATTGAACCCAGAAACAGGCCACCGGTAACGACGCACGGTGACCGTGAAAGCCCGGCCGGTGGGGTTGTTCAAGCGAATGTCCGGCATGAACTGAGAGAGGAAGTGCCCGCTGTCGCCGAGCGCACTACCCGCAGAGACAGGTTTTTGGAGATCCGCCTCCTGCTGCGCGAAGGCTCGAGCCGCCGCCGGATTGGTGCCACTCGTCGCTTTCGTCGCGACGCATCCACCGCCGACCAGTCCCACGAGCAACACCAAAAAGACCTTGAAAAGGCAGTTGGCTAAGCGCATCGTCGGATTCATTGTTTTCATCGTTTTCTCTTTCATTGTTTTCATCGTTTTCTCTTTCGGTGTTTTCATCGTTTTCTCTTTCGGTGTTTTCATTGTTTTCTCTTTCGGTGTTTTCATGGCTTGCCCTTGAGCGGCTCGGACACAAGGTCCTCTTGCGACAACTCACGCTTCGTCTGCAACGGGGGCACTTGGTAACCTGGCAGCGCGTTCTTGCCCGCGAATGGCGCGTAAAGCGGATCACCGATCAGCACCATCATCCAACTCACGTGCGGCAAAGACGACCAGTAGGCTTCGGCCACGGAGCGGCCTTCAAACAGGCGTGGAAAGAAACACTCCGTGTGAGGAAATGCCTCCAAAAAAGGCTCAGAAACCGGCCCGATTGTCACGGTGACGCCAGCGTGGAGCAACGCCGTACACCAGGGTCCATTCTGTCCCTTACTTTCCTCGGCAGGCTTCCAGCGGAGATTGGCCGCCTCGAAACTGGCGATATGACAAGCAATAGCACCGTCGGGGAAAGATCCGTTGAAAGCGTCTGTGTAGTCGAAAACCTTATACCAACCCCAATAGATTAGCGCATTGGTACATTGACCAGGCTCGAACAACTCGGGGCGGGTATCAAGTACGGCCTCAAGACCTGCCTTGCAAGTTTCCTCGTATGCCCGGTGGATCCACCAGTTGCCCTGCCCCATTCCCTGACGATTATCTCCTGGTCCACTAGCGTCGAAATAGGCTTTACCGTGAACGCCGTTGGTCTCAGCCCGCATGGCTTTATCGACCAACCCCTTGGCAATCTCCACCGTCGGCCCGTCCAACCTGGCAACCAGATAAAGGAGTCCGCCCCCAGGATCAGCCAACTGGCGTTTACGGAAAGATCGAAAACTCGTGGTGCACCCCAAAAAGGGATTCGGACTCCCTTGCAGATAGAGGCGTTTGCGCTGGAGTTCGCTCAATTCAGGGCGGTCTACGTCGGGGCGATATAACCAAGCCAGTTCGCTGTCGAACGAAGCATTGGCCTTGCGAAACGCCAAGTCTTGCTGGGTCGGTCGCTTTTCCGCAAGCGAACCTAATGGTTGGGCTGTCGGATCGGCGAGTTCGGCGTCCGTGAGTTCAAAGCCACCGACCCGATAAGGCGTATCAAAAGTGGTCACGAAACAAAGAATCGTCTCGCGAAGCGAGTGCTCCTCCAAGAACTTTTTGAGCGGCGCGGCCATCCGGTCGCGGAACTCCCCATGCGATAACCAGGCGGGATTGTCATCCAGGGTGTCAGTTTTCCTGTATTCGGGATAATCGAGAATAAACAAATTGCCCGTGGGGATGTCACGCTTCTCCATGTAATGGTGCGCCACCGCTATCGAATCCGGGGAGGCCTTGTTGGCAATCACCAGCACCTCCCCCGGCCTCAGGTTCCCCGAATCCTCGGAGGCCCACACGCCCGTCGCACTCACGATTGCTAAAAATAGCAGACCCCGTGCGACGGGACTGAAGCCGATGCGACCAATGATCGATGCTATCAGCATAAGGCAACCCCGCTTCGCTTGGTTCCCCTACCATTTTTTTCCGAGACTGACTGATCGATCTTAACCCGGACGAGGCTCGACGAATTCGCCCAGTTGTTGGGCACGCCCCAGCGCGGCAACCTGAGCAGGTTCTGACCCTGAACGGGCGAAGCAACGTTGCAGATTACATCGAAGCGGAAACCCTTGGACTGAGGCGCAAGGCCTAGATCCGCCAGGGGAAGCCGCAAACACGCCCGCCACCCGCCTGGCACGCACTGAATATCATATTTGGGGGGCGGTCCAACCTGTTGATGAGCCGGTCGCACCTCGCCCGACCCATGGGCATCTGGAGGAATAACGTTCCATTGTTTAGGAATTGCGATCACGCCGGGCATCGGCTCGGCATCAGCGAATACCTCAAGAGAAGCTCCCTTCCAGATCAACTCACGATCCACACGCATCAGGGCATCACACACCGTGAGATCAAGGGCAATGAACTCGCCCACAATAGCCGCCCACCCTCTCAAAATGGGAACTCCGGTATGGTCGACACTAACATCCAGCCCTTCGCTCAGCGACAAATCCGAGCCTTCCGGCAAAACGGGCAGAATCACCGTCGGCTGAACCATCACAGGCGCAGCACCTGAAAAACAAGTACGCTCGTCGCCTCTCACTTGCACCCACTGTCGACCAAGGGCGGATTTCAGATGAACCCGCAGCGTCTTAACCACCGAAGAACCGGGAGCCAAATCCGCTGAGAGTTTTGGTCCAGGCTCGCACACCGCCAGCGACCCATCTCCCATGCGCACCGTCCAGCGACCCCGAACCGGTTTTTCCGACGGGTTGGTCAACGTGACCTGCAACGGAAGTTCCGCTCCATCATCCGTAATGGTAAGTGCTCCTGCTTCGAGACTCGCCAGTGCCAGCGCACGGGGCGGGGCAGATGGCAGGCGATAGTCCGACCACGATACCGGCCGCTCGTCGCACTTACGCACACCCGCTTGACTCCAGTCGAACGGACGGAAGCCCACCGCAAAAGCCGGCGAATCGGCGCGCAGAGCGAAATCGCCGCTCCGAGCGTCGGCAAACAAAGGGTCTGCCTCCACCGAATTCTGCCAGCGTCCGGCCGCCTGTTCGGCTGCCAACGTTCCCCGAAACCACGGCACCCCGCCAACACTGTCACACCACACGAGGTTGCCCCGCGTCTCACAATGCATCGGATGCCAGTCCGCAGCGGACTTCAGTCGATTGCAATCCACCCAAACCATCAGGTTGCTCTCCAGCTTCTGTCCAAAGCTGAGATCGACCCGACCCGGATCCAGAACGCCATCGCCCATCACCATCAGGATGTTGTTCCGGAGCGTCAAATAGCGACCGTAATGCACGGAATATCCGTAATAGGCCACGTGGTGGATGCAGTTAGCCTCAAAAAGGATGCCGCTGCTGCCCTCGTCAGGATAGATGCCCTGACCGCCGTAATGGTAGCTGGAAATGTCATGCACATGATTACCAACCACGGTTGAACCCGGTTGAATGCCAAGAGTATAAATGCCACCATTGTCAGACAGCACCTTCCGGTGGTTGATGTGGTGAATGTGGTTGTGTTCAATGCGGTTGTCCCAGGTACGCGTCGGCGCATAGCCCCAGGACCAGCCGCAGGAGATGCCCGTGTAAGCGAAATGGTGGATGTGGTTGTGCTGGATACGGTTCTGCCCAGCGTTTCCGATCCAGATGCCCACAGCACTGGGATAGATATGGCCGCCGTCATGGAGATGGCAGTCAACGACGGTGGCGGTCTGCGGCCGCAACCAGCGAGCGGCGGTACGGATGACGCTCCCGACCTCGCCGCTGTGTACGTTGGCCAGATCCTCATGACCGATCTTCACCGCACCAGCGCCCAAATCGCGAATGGTGCTGGCGGCGACAACATTGCCCTGACTGCCGGCGAGCATCTCAACGCCATATCCGGCCAGATGCGCCAGCTCGCAACCGTAGAGGATGCAACGCTCGGCGCGCTCGAAAATCACGGCTCCTGGCACATCGAAGGCGGCCTGCACGGTGCCGCAGAAATCGATTGCACGCGACCACTCGTTGTGAGCCATACCGAGGTTCTCGAGCACCACGTCGGCGACCGCCGTCGTGCGCGTACCTTGGAATCGCACAATCTCTGCCAAACGGGGAGCCACCACTACCACCGTTTCAGGTGTTTCGCCAGGCAGAGGCAAATAGGTGAGCGTTCCCGTCGTGCGGTCCAGATACCATTCCCCCGGCTCGGTGAGAGCCTCGCCGACATTCATCAGGAAGAAACGAGCGAACTGCCCACTCTCGTCACAAAGACTGCCAATCGACTTCGTATAGAAGTGGACCACGCGCCGAGCCTCGTCCAGTTCCTTGATATGATGGTGGGTATCAAACCACAATTGATAAGAAATTAGGTTCACATCTTCTAGGTTCCGGAAACGGACGAGCGAACCCTCAGGATACTCGGCGCGATCCGGCCCTATCAGCCAGTTCATGCCGGAGTCCGGCTGACCGTCCATGCCCGTGAAACGGAAGAATCCCGTCTTTGGCAGACGCGGTCGACTACGCCTCTGGCCGTCGACCCAAAGCTGGGTGAAGTGCCATGCTCCACTCCGCACCTCGGGTAGCTCAAGAGTCCACACTGGAAGCCCAGCGTGTGTACCCACCGTCCAGCCAGTCAGACGGCGACCACCGCTGAACACGGGCCGAGCACCGGCTGTGGCTGACCAACGTTGGCCGTTGTCGGCCGGCGTAAAAACCAGCGGCGCATCCAACTCATAAACACCGTCCTGAACGACCACCTGAACAGCACGCTTGGCCTTACGTGCCACCATTTGAGCGCGCCGAGGCGTAGCAAAAGGCCTATCAACCGAACCGTCACCACGGTCGTTACCGTGTGACGCAATGTGAATTTTGATCATTGCTTATTCTCCAAATTATTTTTGGTTCTGTCAAAAGCTTTATACTTCTTTCAGACCTATTTTGTTCTAAATTAATCCCGCTTCCATGCTTCGCCTTCGGCTATGCAGGACACAGTCGCCCAAGGGCTATGCAGGACAGGTTGGGATATAGGCATTTCTATCTTATCTCCCCTTTTTTTTTCTATTAATTTTTGTAACTTTTCAACAAGTCTTTGATCAACTGCTGACCAAAACTGTCAATAAAAGAACATAATTTAGCAAAAGTATTGGGTATATACAATAAAAAAATGACTTTTTTTGATATTTATTCTTACTGTGCTTTGCGCGAATAATATCAGCCAATGGGGGGATTTCGCCTAATCCGGAGGCAGGGGTTGCCACTGGCACTGAACCAGTGACTACCTAGGGACGGAGGCAGGGGCTGCCACTGGCACTGAACCAGTGACTACCTTAGGGACGGAGGCAGGGGCT
>Ga0209414_1001659_pt1 | contig 10368 bp, 7 predicted proteins | sample LakVidmifraction_4_FD_181154 | JGI IMG/M metagenome (GOLD analysis project Ga0209414, IMG submission 181154) | Hypersaline microbial communities from Lake Vida, Antarctica - Brine Hole Two &gt;0.2 micron (SPAdes) (version 2) | ecosystem: Environmental > Aquatic > Non-marine Saline and Alkaline >... | reverse complement strand
AGCCTTCTCGATACGTTTCCGCAAGCCATTTATTGTGAAGACAACCAGGGCGATAACGGGCGAGCAAGCTACTGGCATTTAACGAGCCTAAAAGGCCTGTTGCCGGAAACGCTGATCAACAACAGCGACGCCGCTTTGGCGCTTACCCTGCTAAAACAGCAGGCTTACAACCGATTACCCCGCGGCGTTTACAATCGCCTCGACTCCCTATGGGAACAAGCAACCGCAACGGCTGCTCAAAACCGCGACACTCAACAGTGGATGCAGCTGATCCAGTACCTGCCTGACCCCATGCGCCCGGAGTCTCCGCCCATTGATGCAACAATCCAAAGCATTATCGAAGATGCGCTTAGGGACACCGATGCACTGGATCTGACAGTCACAACGCTGAATGGCAAGACAACCTACAGCAAACTTCAGCCATTGCGCCTGCTACTGCAAGAAGAAGTTCTGTATCTACTTGCCGAAAACCCCAGCGCCAACACCATCGACGACAGCATTAAACTGATCCCGCTGCACCGCATTACCCAAGCAAGCGCTAGCCTAAGCTTTAACGACAGTTCACTGGAGCCGGATCTTGCGCAGCAGTTCGCGCTGGGTATGGAAGGCTCGTTTCGTTTAGTAATACGCGCAAATCAGCCCTTGGCAGAAGCCCTGTTCAACCGCCCCATTGGCCGGGAGCAGAACCTGGAGCGGAGCAGCGACAGTCCGAGCCATTACATCGTCACCACCTATATAGAAGACAGCCCGCAACTACGCCGATGGTTGTCGCGGCGAATAGAAACAGAGCTTGAAATTCTGGAGCCGGCGGGCTTTCTGAATCAATGCTGACCAGGCGCGGGTTTTAGAAGGCGCTCTTCAGTGCATTTACTATTCAAGCTCAGATCAACCAAGCGTTGCGACACGAACTGTCGCAAACATCCGCTATGATCGTTTTGTTCTTTGAAAAGCTGGCAATGAATAAGGCAAGCCAGTCACCAAAGGAAACAATATGAACGATTTTGCAGCCATTCTTGCCGGTAACGGATTTACGTCTGCCCGCTACGATTTTGATTCCGCCATCGCTGGATTTGATTACGACCTGCAATTTGCACTGTTCGACCAAGACACCGTTTTTGATATTGAGCAATCAAAAATAATACGACAGCGGGACAATCCAACCGCCTACTTGCGGTGCGAATTGGTCACCCAGAATGCCAGCCTGAATGACGCTTTGTTATTGTTCCTGAAGCGTTGGGATTCCGAACTGAGGTACAACAACCTAACACGGGAGATTCTAAACATTACCCAGCAGCGTAAGTCCATTGAAATACACGCCCTGCTGATCAGCCCACAGAACGCGATGACCTTTCATATCAGCATCAAACAATCTGCCAAGGAAAGCCTATGAACCGCTTTAAAAAAGAAGAAGCCCGCGCGTACCAAAAAGCACGCGAGGGCTTGAGCGAAGCTGACATCAAACGGGTGAACGAAGAAGATGCTCGTAACCAGCAAATTTCACAACTTTCACGTACCCTGCATTTTGAATTGTTTCCAGAAGAATCCGATAACCAACTTGACTCAATTTCCGACGCCGCCGACCGCCGGCGGGGTATTAACCCAATGAATGCTGAATACACGGCAAAAGTAAACGCGCGTCGTGAAGAGCTAGGGGCAGGCCCACTTGGACCAAACGGAGTGCCAACCACCGATGCCAGCTGGGATGTCGCTTATCGTGAAGCTCGGAAACGGGTGGCAGAATCAGAGACAATCTGAAGCCATAAGCAAAAATATTCACCACCGAACGCGGAATCAAAACATTTACTCGTATTTGGCGCGATTACGCTATGTCCGGCCAAACCCCTATGCGTATCTGTTGCTCACAGCCGCAAAGACCCGCCAGCGGGATCGGAAGCTTGTTTGTTTAACTGCTGAATGTCTTCCCTTAACAACCCAAATCGACAAGGCCTGTGAATATGGAATATCTGAAACCCCTTCCGAACACCTCCAATGGCGCTAAAAGCGTGCACAGCTAGCACGACGGCCCCATCATGCATACAATTGGACTCCCAAATTATCCAAACAAGGACTTAGCGTGAATAAACAGCAGCTTGCAGCAAAAATCTGGGAGTCCGCCAACCAGATGCGATCAAAGATCGAGGCCAATGAATACAAGGACTACATCCTCGGTTTTATCTTTTATAAATACCTCTCAGACAAGCTGGAACTGTTCGCAACAAGTCAGGATTTTAGCGCAGAGGATATTCGCGCGCTCTCAGAAGACGATACCGAGACTGTCGACTTCATCAAACGTAATCTCGGTTATTTCATCGCCCACGAGCACTTATTTTCGACCTGGATCAAGCAAGGCGGCGACTTCGAAGTCTCCAATGTACGTGATGCCTTATCTGCATTCAGCCGGCTTATTCATCCCGATCACAAGCGCCTCTTTGAAGGCATATTCAAAACCCTGGAAACTGGCTTAAGCAAACTTGGTGACACGGCCGCCAAACAAACCAAGGCCATCAGCGAGCTAATCCAGCTCATCAAAGTGATCCCCATGGATAGTCGCCAAGGGTACGATGTCCTCGGCTTCATCTACGAGTATTTAATCAGCATGTTCGCCGCCAACGCGGGTAAAAAGGCAGGTGAGTTCTACACCCCACACGAGGTATCCGTCCTCATATCTGAGATCATCGCAGACCATGTCAAGGGTAAGGAAAAAATCGACATTTATGACTCTACGAGCGGATCTGGGTCGCTTTTGCTCAACATTGGTAAATCTATCGCCAAGCACATGGGCAACCAGGGCACGATCAAATACTTCGCCCAGGAATTAAAAGAAAACACGTACAACCTAACTCGCATGAATCTCGTTATGCGCGGCATTCTCCCCACGAATATTGTTACCCGAAACGCCGATACGCTGGAGGACGACTGGCCGTATTTTGACGACAATGACCCAGTCAATTCTTACAACCCGCTCTACCTTGACGCCGTGGTATCGAACCCACCTTACTCACAAAATTGGGACCCCGAGCATAAGGACAGCGATCCGCGCTACTCCCGCTTTGGCCTCGCGCCGAAGTCCAAGGCTGACTACGCGTTCCTGCTCCATGACCTTTACCATCTAAAACCTAACGGCATCATGGCAATCGTTCTGCCCCACGGCGTGCTCTTTCGCGGGGGGGAGGAAGGCGAAATCCGCAAGAACCTCATCGAGAACGACCACCTTGATACCATCATTGGCCTGCCCGCCAATATTTTCTTCGGTACCAGCATCCCCACCGTCGTCCTGATTCTCAAGCAGAAACGAGAAAACAGTGATGTGCTTATCGTTGATGCCGCCAAAGGCTTTGCCAAAGAGGGGAAAAACAACAAACTACGCGCCTGTGATATCAAGAAGATCTGCGACACCGTCATCCAGCGTCAAAGCGTGTCGCGCTACAGCAGCGTCGTGCCCAAGGCCAGGATCCGGGAAAACGAATATAACCTCAACATTCCGCGCTATGTTGATTCCTCCGAACCAGCTGAAAGCTGGGATTTATACGCATCCATGTTCGGCGGTATTCCGCAAAGTGAGCTCGATCCACTGGATGATTATTGGCAAGCCTTTCCCGGTTTGCGTGAAGCACTCTTTACCGATGATGGTACGCCCTACGTTAGCCCGAAGGTCGAAGACCTTGCCCAGACCATCCGCGGGCATGCCGAGGTGCTGGGCTTCGAGGCGAAGTTTGCGTCAGCGTTTGCCGACTTTCCCGACTACTTAAAGACTGAGCTGATTGATAAAATGCTGACTCTTTACGTACCGCGCCAAGAGCGGCTTATTGGCGACGAAATTTTCACCCGCCTTGAGCCACTTGCGCTCATAGACAAATACCACGCTTATCAGTTGCTGGACGATCAATGGCGGCAGATCGCCATCGATCTTGAAATTCTCCAAACTGAAGGCTTTGCCGCTGTCCGTGTGGTGGAACCGAACCTTGTGATCAAAAAGAAAAAAGGCAAAGACGTCGAAGTACAAGAGGGCTGGAAAGGCCGCATCATGCCCTTTGAAATGATGCAAACCATCTACCTTAAAGAGCAGCTGAACGCGCTACTTAACAAAGAAACCCGCCTAAGCGAAATCAGCGCTTCTTTTGAAGAAACACTCGAAAGCTTCAGTGAAGAAGAAAAGGAAAGCGAGGCCGTGCACGAATCCGGCGATAAGTTTGTCAATGTCGTCGCCACCAAGGAGGCGAAGCAGTTAAAAGCTGAGGCGAAGAAGACTAGCGGTTTTCTTGCCGATTCTTACGAGGCCAAAATCATTCAGGTCGCCGACTGGATAGAAGAAGAGAAAACCCTCAAGGCCGCAATCAAAAAAGGCGCCGACGCCCTGCATCTTCAGACTAAAGAGACCATTGAAGGTTTGGAAGATGCAGAGGTGAACGGACTGCTGGAACGCAAGTGGATCACGCCGCTCAGTGACGCACTCCGACGTCTACCCAGTCATCAGGTCGATACCTTAACAAGCAAGCTACAAGTGCTGTCGGAAAAGTATCAAATCACCTACGCTGATAACGCCCGTGATATCCAGCAGACAGAAGGCGAACTGGCGGCCATGCTCGATGAGCTGGATGGCAATACTTTTGACCTGAAGAGTCTCGCTAAACTGAAAACTCTCCTGAGGAGCGAATAAGATGGCGAGGCATAAAGATATCAATGTTCCAGAAATACGATTTAAGGGTTTTGCAGCAGCCTGGGAAACATTCGAGCTTGGTGAGATAACCACAAAAATCGGTAGTGGAAAGACTCCCAAAGGCGGGAGATCGGGCTATCTCTTGGGCGGTATCCCGTTGCTCAGATCACAAAATATAGTCAAAGATACAGTCGACTATAAGGGCATCGTTTTCATCAGTGATGATATAGATGAAGAAATGAGAAACAGTCGGGTTTTAAAAAATGACGTACTCCTTAACATTACAGGTGCTTCGATAGGAAGAAGTGCTGTTTACCGAGTGGACGAACCCGCGAACGTAAATCAGCATGTTTGTATCATTCGTGTTAACCAGCAGCATCATTCTGACTTTATTCAGCTAAGCCTAACATCAACTAGAGGCCAGAAAGCTATCGATCACAGCCAAGCGGGTGGCGGCCGAGAAGGGCTCAATTTTCAGCAAATAGGTAATTTTTCTTTTCAATTTCCTTCACGCATAGAACAAATCCAAATCAGTACCTATTTCAAAGAGCTGGATCAAATGATTGAACTGCACCAGCGCAAGCATAACAAGCTGGCGAAGCTGAAGCAGGCGATGCTGCAAAAGATGTTTACACAAGACGGTGCCACAACTCCCGAAATCCGTTTTAAAGGTTTCTCCGAGCCTTGGAGCACAACGACCCTTAAAGGCGTATGTGAATTATTTACCGATGGTGATTGGATTGAATCAAAAGATCAAAGTAGTGGGGGTTTAAGACTTATCCAAACTGGGAACATCGGTGTAAACCAATTTATAGATAAAAAAGATAAGTCAAAATGGATATCTGATTTCACTTTCCAAGAACTTAAATGTAAAGAAGTTTTTCCTGGAGACATATTAATATCCCGTTTGCCCGAGCCTGCGGGGCGAGCATGCATAATTCCGCTTCAGAATGACAGAATGATCACATCTGTGGATTGCAGCATAGTAAGAACCGCTGAGCACTGCGACAGCACTTTTCTTGTTCAGCATCTTGCACTGGACTCATATTTTAAGGCCATCAACAACTTTCTTGCAGGTGGGACTCGACAAAGGGTCTCACGGAGTAGTTTAGCTGATTTCTTAATTCAGCTCCCATCGTTCGAAGAACAACAAAAAATCGGCACCTACTTCCGCAAGATCGACGAGCTGATTACCCGACACGCCACTCAATTGGAAAAAATCAAACAGATCAAATCCACTTGTTTGGGGAAGATGTCTGTTTAGATCAAACGCAATTAAAGTAAAACAAGGACAGTGTACATGACCACTTTTCCCACAGAAGCCGACTTTGAGCGCTCCGTGATCCACGAGCTAACCCAGCGCGGCTGGGAATCGGAAGTGATCAACAACCCAAGCGAAGAAAACTTGCTGGAAAATTGGGCTACCATTCTCTTTGAAAATAATCGCGGGGTGGACCGGCTCAATGAAGTTCCTCTGACCAAGGGAGAGATGCAGCAGATAATGGAGCAGGTGATCGAGCTGCGCACCCCTCTGAAGTTGAACGGCTTTATCAATGGCAAGACCGTCGCCATCACTCGTGACAATTCAGAAGACACGCTGCACTTTGGTAAGGAAGTAAGCCTGAAAATTTATGACCGCCACGAGATCGCCGCGGGTCAGAGCCGCTACCAGATTGTGCAGCAGCCGCGCTTCGTCCGTGGTTCAAAGATTCTGAATGACCGGCGTGGCGACCTGCTGCTTTTGATCAATGGCATGCCTTTGATTCATCTCGAATTGAAGAAAAGCGGTGTGCCGGTAAGCCAGGCATATAATCAGATTCAAAAGTATTCCCGCGAGGGCATTTTCAGTAGGCTCTTCTCCTTGGTGCAGCTCTTTGTTGCAATGGAGCCGCAAGAGTCGCTCTATTTTGCCAACCCAGGGCCAGACGGGAAATTTAACAAAGACTATGCCTTCCACTGGGCTGACTTTAATAACGAACCGATTAACGATTGGAAGGCTTTTACCTCGGGCTTGCTCTCCATCCCTATGGCGCACCAATTGATCGGATTCTATACCGTGGCAGATGAGTCCGATGGCGTACTCAAAGTAATGCGTAGCTACCAATACTACGCTGCCCATGCCATTTCTGACCAAGTAGCTAAGACCGATTGGAAAAACCCTAACCGACTTGGTGGCTATATATGGCACACCACAGGTTCGGGCAAAACCATGACCAGTTTTAAGTCCGCTCAGTTGATCGCCAACTCAAAAGATGCGGATAAAGTGGTCTTCCTGCTCGACCGTGTTGAGCTCGGCACCCAGACTCTTGAAGCCTATCGAGACTTTGCAGGCGATGGCAACGCGGTGCAGGCAACAGAGCACACTGGCATCCTTGTTAGTAAACTCAAGAGCACTGATCCTGCCGATACATTGATTGTGACATCCATCCAGAAAATGAGCCGCCTTCGGGATGAAGAGGGTGGGTTAAACGCACACGATCTAGAAAAGATCCGCGCGAAGCGCATCGTTTTTATCATTGATGAATGCCACCGCTCGACCTTCGGCGATATGCTCATCGATATTAAGAAAAGCTTTAAAGGTGCAGTGTTATTTGGCTTTAGCGGCACGCCCATTCACAAGGAGAATGACCGCAAAGACAACACGACCACCGATGTCTTTGGCAATGAGCTACACCGTTACAGCATTGCCGATGGTATACGCGACAAGAACGTGCTCGGCTTCGACCCTTACCAGGTATCCACCTACCGCGACCGGGATGTGCGGCAAGCCGTGGCACTGGAAAAGGCCAAAGCCACCACCCCGCAAGAGGCCTTTGCCGACCCCAGGAAAAAGAACATTTTTAATCGCTATATGAACCAAGTGCCGATGGCGGGCTATCGAGATGTTTCAGCCGTTTACCAGAAAGGGATCGAAGACTATCTTCCCAACAGTCAATACAACCGCGATGAACATCGCGAAGCAGTGATTGACGACATTGCGATAAATTGGATCACCCTGAGCCAAAGCGGTAAATTCCACGCGATTTTTGCCACCCACAGCATTCCAGAGGCAATTAAATATTACCGGCTAATCAAAGCACAGTGCCCGGATCTCAAAATTACCGCGCTGTTTGACCCGCATATCGACAATGATGACGACAGTGCGGGGGACGTGACGTTTAAGACCAACGGACTTGTGGAGCTGCTGCAGGACTACAACCATGCTTATGGGCAAAATTTCGACTTGGGCAGTCACGGAAAATTCAAGAAAGATATTGCTGCCAGGCTTGCCCATAAAGCGCCCTACACTCGCATTGCGACCGAACCAGACAAACAACTGGACCTGCTGATTGTGGTGGACCAGATGCTGACCGGCTTCGATTCAAAATGGTTGAATACGCTTTACCTAGACAAGATGCTGAAATACGAGAACATTATTCAGGCCTTTTCCCGAACCAACCGCCTCTTCGGACCAGACAAACCGTTTGGCACTATTCGTTACTACCGCAAGCCTCACACCATGAAGCAAAATGTGGATGCTGCGGTGAAACTCTATTCAGGTGATAAGCCCACTGGTCTCTTCGCGGATCGCTTGGCGAGTAACCTTGAGCGGATGAATGCCAGCTTTGCCGAGATCACGATTATTTTTGCTGATGCGAGTATAAAGGATTTCAAAAAGCTACCGGATGACCTGAGTGAGTGCGCCGCCTTCGCCAAGCATTTTCAGGCATTCAACAACGTCCTTGAGGCGGCGAAAATACAGGGCTTTACGTGGGAGAAAACCGTCTACGAGCTTGAAGGCGACCCAGCAATAACGGTTACGCTTAGCATTTCTCACCAGCAATACCTTACTCTCCTGCAACGCTACAAAGAACTTGGTAGCGGCGGTGGCAGTGACAGTGGCGATGCCATCCCTTTCGATCTTGATAGCCATATCACTGAAATCGACACTGGCAAGATCGATGCCGACTATATGAATTCGCGCTTTGTAAAATACCTCAAAGTCTTGCAGACCGCCGTTGATCATGACGCACGAGAGGCAACACTCCTTGAGTTGCAACGTTCGTTTTCATCACTCTCGCAAGACCAGCAAAGGTTCGCTGAGATTTTTCTACGTGATATCCAGCGCAGAGATGTAGAGATCGACTCTGATCGCAGCTTCCGCGATTACCTAGCCGACTACCAGGCGAAGGCAAAAAACAAAGAAGTCGAGGCCATTGTCGTTCACCTTGGCATCGATGCTGAGCAGCTGATCGCCCTGATGAACAATACCACCTCGAAGGCGACCCTGAACGAATACGGTCGCTTCGATAAGCTGAAGGCAACGATCAACAAGCAAAAAGCCAAGGCCTACTTTGAAGCTTTCGAAGGACAAACCATTCCGACCTTTAAGGTGAATATCAAAGCCGCCAACTTGCTGCGTGAATTTGTTATTCGAGGGGGCTTCGAGCTCGATGATTCTGGTGGTGCTCACAGGGGCGCAGTGGAAAGCGATCCCATTTAAATAATATCAATATGTATCTGGAGCTTCGCTAACTGTTTGCCTTGGACAATGCTTTCAACCGGTCGATGAAACGACGCAGCGGATGGTGGGAATGTAGATGCTGATTAGCACGGAGAGCCCTTTGATAGCTCTCTGTGCTAGTCAGCTCCGAATGTACTTGAACTCTATGAGGTAACGTAGACAAAATTTTCTTGTTTCAGCGTGGCACTCCCGTCCCACCTATAGGCGCAGAGTTTTCCTCCGTGGTCGCCCGCTATGCTGTAGTCCAGACAGGCAATGTGGTCAGTCAGCGGCGCAGGCTCTCCTGTCCTCCAGTAGTGCCCGATAAAAACAGGCTTTTCGCCGTCATAACCAGGTAAAATATTGTTTTCAATCGTCTTATCGGGAATAAGCTCAATAACGTCATCGGGCACCATAGCAAACTCTCTGTAGGTTGTGCACTCATGAGCCCACCAGCGCGTCCGGATCTTTGTTCTTGAGTTACCGTCTTTGTCGGGGAAGCTGCATCCTTCGGGGAGGCTTATCTCAAGCCCTTTGAGCAGGGTTTCTAATGATCGGAATGGTTTTGTGTTTTCTCTGGCTGTGGACTCCCAGGCTTCTGCCAACAAGCAGTTTTCACCATCGAGGTAGGGTTTTATTTGTTGGATATGATCTGGGTGCCAGCAGGCGTGCACCACTCGTAATTCCGGTAAATCCAGATAAATCGGCAAAGTTTTGAACCATTTGATTATGCTCTGGTACATTTCAATGTCGTCACCTATCTGCTCCAAAAATTCTTTGTGCTGTTTCAGATTTTTAGGGATATGCGGGCGAAGGTATTTGCCGGAGTTTTTAGGGTCAGGTGTTGCCCAAGCGACGGCGTTGTACTCATGGTTTCCCATCACGGCCAATGCGTTACTCTTTACGACCATCGCTTTGGCAATATGAACCGTTTCAACTTGCTCTGGGCCGCGATCCACAAAATCACCCAAAAAGATAACTTTGCGTTCTGGATGCTGCCAAACGCCATCGATTTCTTGGTAATCCATTTTGGTGAGTAGCGCTTTCAGCTCTGTGGCGTAGCCGTGAATATCGCCGATGATGTCATACATAGTGATTCCTCCATGAAGTATCATTTAGTTAGTTAGCTGACTCTGCCAGTTCTTCGACCAGATTGGTAATAGCGACAAGCGGACAGCTCAGGCTTATTTTTCGTTTATGAAAGGGCTTTATTCATGGCCTCAATTAC
>Ga0209414_1001658_pt1 | contig 10369 bp, 9 predicted proteins | sample LakVidmifraction_4_FD_181154 | JGI IMG/M metagenome (GOLD analysis project Ga0209414, IMG submission 181154) | Hypersaline microbial communities from Lake Vida, Antarctica - Brine Hole Two &gt;0.2 micron (SPAdes) (version 2) | ecosystem: Environmental > Aquatic > Non-marine Saline and Alkaline >... | reverse complement strand
GATAGAGTATGGTTTGTCCCTATCAATGCAAAGATGGGATTCCTCTCCAAACAGGAGAAAGAGCCATGTATAGTAAACTCCCATTTCTTCCTGATGGACCCCACCGATATTGACTCCCCCTATTGCCAGCTAGGCACCCCCTACGGTCTTGCTCTGAAGGATGGGGTAGTTATGATGCCACCACTCAACCATCGCCCTGTGCTGCTTGTAGACAAGCAGGGAGCAACATCTGTGAAGCATATAGAACTGACCAGTCTCAAAGTTGAGATTGATGGAGTGCACTACATCCATAACAAGAATGCTGTATTCCATTACAGGCCCGAACAACGCCATACCCCAAAACATACTGGGACTGATATCATCATCACAGAAGACCAGGTCATAGCCATCAAAAGAGGTGGTGAATCCATTATTCCTATGGCAGGCTTTGTCATTAGTGTAGATAGTCTTCTTTCCATTCGTGAGGCAAAGGTTACCTATAATGGACTGGAAGGGTATAGTTTTGGGATACAGGTAGGGCCTTCCATGATGGAGGACCACAAGATGATAGGATCATTATGCTGTCCTTTCTATGATAAGACAAAGGACAAGGTCCCCTTTCCCTCTACGGTCTATCCCTTGCCGTTTGAGACGGCAAGAGCCGCCCGTATTGCAGTGGGAACCAATGCAGTGGGGGGCTCTGTCCTTATCTGGGGTGAGGGTGCAGGGAAGTTGAAGTACAAGCCTAAAGAGGACAGTACTGGCTGCTCACTCTTGGAGCTTGCCCTGTTTTGTGCATTGCAGGGCTATGACGATATCCTCAATCTTGATGGGGGAGGCTCTGCACAGATCCTCTGGGAAGGTGTCCGAAAGATGCAAATATCTGATAGGTATGACCCTTCGGACCTTGAAGCTGAACGGCCTGTGCCTTCAGCTTTGATCTTACGATAAGAACAAACTAGGTATAACAGTATGGTAAGAACAACAAGTCAGGATAAGATGAAGATCAAGAATTACACCAAGATTCTTGAGGTTGTTATAGCCAATCCAGGGATTAACCGGAAGAAGGTATCGCTCCTGACCAAGCTTTCCAATCAGACCCTATCGAACCTGGTCAAAGATCTGAGTGATTTTGGGTATGTCTTGGAGTTCCCTCTTGAGGATACTCCTGGCTATGGAAGAAAGCCCATTGGCCTGAAAGTGAATTACAAGGCTTTTTTAATCATCTCCTTGGAGTTCACCTACAATAGTCTCGGAGTGTATTTGAATACCTGTGATGGGGAAGTGCTGCACTATGACACATACCTGTTAGACAAATCATTGGATGTCATCACCATCATAAAGGAAGGTGTTGAAAATGCCCTCAAGTATGCCAAAGGTAGGGTGTTTGGTATTATAATGAGTGTTGAGGGCATCATTGATGAGGAGAACAGGAAACTGACGCATATCAAGGCCTTGAACTTGCAGGATGTAGATTTGGGAAAAGAGCTCTCATATCTGAAGCTTCCCTTCTTCCTGCTCAATGATACGAATCTTATCTGCAATCATGTAAACCTCACCAATCCCAAGCCTCACAACTTTATGGTAGTCAAGCTTGATACGGGTATTGGTTGTTCCATTGCCTTGGACAGGCATATACAGAAGACAAGTGCCAACAATATGCCAGGTAAGCTTGGGCATCTCAAGGTGACCAATGCCGATGAGGATGTCCTTTGCTGGTGTGGTGGGAAGAACTGCCTTTCTGCATTTTTCTCCAGAGACTTCATGGAAGCTAAGTTTAACCTTCCCTATGAAGATGCCTTGAAGCTCATCCGTGATGGGGGGGCTTCTGACTTCTATGGAAAGATTATATCTTACCTCTCTCCAGTCCTAGCAAACATCACCATCCTACTGGGTATTGAGAAGATATATGCCTTTGGGAGGATGGTGGATATATTGGGTACTACGTTCATACAGGATCTTGAATCACACATCGCTCCTGAGATTCCTGGTTGGATCAACTTCATGGGAATAGAGGAATCTCCTATTCCAAGCATTCCCGAGCAGTGCTCAAACTATTTCATGGACTATTTCCTGAAGAACATTCTCACGTATTTGGAAACTGTTGAGGAGACGCCGTTTAAGGTGGGGTAAAAGAGGGAGGAGATCAAGATCACCAAGGGGGAACCTGTCTCCAGGTTCCCCCTTGGTGAATATGGAGGGAAAGTGACAAATGTGTATAAAAAACGAAGATTATGTTTGTTTGATGTACTTGATGTTATAAACAATCTATTTTGCTGTTTTCTCGCAAAATTAGACTATATTTTACATTTTTTGCTTGTAATACAATTCTAATTGCAATAGTATTGTACTAATAAGTATAGGATTTATAGGAGGTCAGCATGTTATTATCATTTTCAGCAACCAATTTCAAATCATTTGTGCAGCCTTTTATTTTTGATATGAAACCAGCACCCAAGCAAAAAGACCTAGAATACAGCATCCTTAAAGAGACTGTAGGAGGTAAAACTCTGCAAGGACTCAGTACTGCTGTAATCTACGGACCTAATGCATCTGGAAAATCAAACATCATTGGGGCGATGCACGTCATGAAGATGATCGTTGAGAGGGGACATATTAGGAACAACCGTGAGGAAAACAATCCTGATCCTGCTTCTGGCAGCCTGGAACTGATACCCAACTGTTTTCTTAAGGAAGCAAAGCCCGTTGAACTCTCTGTAGAATTTACTCATGCAGGGAAGGTATTCAAATACTGCATGGCTTTAGACCTGGGAACCTTTTTTGCTACTGATCATCCACGAAAGATTGAAGAGGAATCCCTTTGGGTAAATGGGAAGCGGTTGTTCTTACGGAAGTCAGGCAATGCTATTGAAATTGATGCAAAAGCTATATTGGCTTTTTCTGAACAAAACTATTCAGCAGCACAAGTGTCTTTGTTGCTAAACTTAAGTAAGCGCAACTTGGACAGTCAAGATTTGTTTTTGACCAATGGGTTCAAGACAGTGTTTTCTCCTAATTTGGTAACCAGTGTAATGAACTGGTTTGAGAATAAATTTATGGTATATTACCGTGTCGATATCCTTGAAACTGGGAAAAAAGTGTTAGACCCAAATGATGAAAATATGCATATCAATGCACAAGCCAATGCAGTCGCCCATGCTTTTGGAGTTACTTCTAGTAATCTAGGATATTTTGCACCAAAGGGGGAAACTGTTGCTAGGTTGTATTCTGTCTTCGAAGACAAGAAGAAGATTATTCCAATTGAAGATTTTGAGTCGTTTGGGACCGTCAGGTTTATGAATTTGTTTCCACTCTTACGGGATACTCTGGAAACTGGAGCTACGCTTGTGCTTGATGAGTTTGATGCTTCGATTCACCCAATGGCAGTCATGAGTATCATCAACGTTTTCCACAATGATGAAATTAACACTAACAATGCTCAGTTGATCTTCAATACACAGAATCCAATTTTCTTACATGCTAATCTCTTGCGAAGGGATGAGATCAAGTTTGTGGAAAGGGTGGAAGAGACAAAAGAGAGCCAGCACTATTCACTTGCTGATTTTAGCACTAGCGGTGAAAATTCTGTTCGTAAGGGAGAAGACTATCTTAAGAACTATTTCATTAGCAAATATGGAGCAATTTCTGATATAGATCTGGCTCCCTTGTTCAAAAAAGCAGAACCTGAAGATGACTGAAAGAAAAAGTTCTAGGAAGTATTATTTCTCAGTTGAAGGCGACACTGAGAAATGGTATCTAGATTGGCTTCAAAAAACTATCAATGACTCAAAAAATGCAACTGCCCATGTGAAATTTACGGTTAAGGTTGAGAAAAATCCTTGTGCCTTTGTAAAAAGCCTCCCATCCCTGCAGGAGTCTACCGAAATAGTTCATGTAATTGATATCGAAGGTAATGACTCCAGTAACAGAAAAACCCTTTTTAAGGTATTAGAAAATCTGGCAAAAGCAAAAACCGTGAAATCAGGCATAAAATATCAATTGGGGTATTGTAACCTCTCTTTTGACCTTTGGATTATTTTGCATAAAAATGATTGTTTTGGTGCTTATTCATTTAACCATAACTATCTACTACTGATCAACAAAGCATATAATACCAATTTTGAAAATATGGCTGATTATAAGAAAAAAGCTAGTTTTGCAAATGTCTTGGATAAATTGGTATTGGAAGATATCTTTAGTGCTATAAAGCGAGCACGTTTTATCCAATCGAAAAAAAGAAAATGATGGCATTCAGCCCAAACAAGCATTTGGTTATGAATATTATGAAGATGCCCCATCTTTGAGTTTGTATCAATATGTTGAACAAGTTTTATATGAGTGTGGCCTTATGAGAAGTGGGTAGGACATTCTTTCATTACATTGAATAATCCAGAATCAAGATTGATCACTTTCACGTTGTGCTAAATATATCTTTCTGTTTTTTAAAAAGACACCTATTACAGAAGTGGGCATATTCACCAAGGGGAACCTGGGGACAGGTTCCCCTTTGGTGTTATTAGGGTAGCAACTAAATCTTTGGGTGAATGTTATATTTGTTTAGGCTGGCTAGCTTTCTCTTTTATTCGTCTCTATCAAGAACCTCAGCTATTGCGATATCCATATCGTTGTATAGACTATGTAGATCGTTTTGATGAGCTTTCATGTCAGATTCATTGGGAGCATTAGAGAAATTATACTCTTGTAAGGTTCCAAACAAATCAATGTTTCTAGCAATTCCTTCCAAGAGGCTTGGTGCTGCAAAAAGATAATCGTTCATTGGTTAATCCTTATCATTCTCCTATGATAATGGGCCGGTCATACTATTTCAATCCAAATATAGAAGATAAAGAGGGTAAAGAATTGGGTTATATAGATGATATGAAAAATATCATGTATTAAACCTGTTGACTTGATATGGTATGATACGTATCATACGAATAGGAGTGTCTTATGAAAGTTATATCACAGGAGAAACTTGCTTCTCTAGTTAAACAGAAGCGAGAAGGTCTTGGTCTGACTCAAGAAGCCTTGGGAAAAGAAACCTCAATAAACAGGCAGGTAATAGGTAGAATAGAGAGTGGATCCTATCTTCCATCCCTGCCTCAGCTCGATGCGTTGATCACCACCTTGGGATTTATGTTTGAGGAACTGTGTATTGAGGAAGAATCAACAGGAATGGAGCATTTATATCTTAGGGGTAACATTCATACTCTGGAGGCACAATCACAATTTGACACCATGTTTCACATGATGATGACCCTCAAGCGAAATGTGATTCTTCATGATTTGTATAAGGATACTATCCATGGCTAGACCTGTTTGTCTTGATCAGGCCAGTCGAAAGAAGATTGAGCTGATGGTAAAAGAGAAAAGATCCTGCATTGGCGGTATGGATCTTCCTGTTGCCAACAATCTCTTAGCATATTGTGAATCCTTAGGACTCCATATAATTCAAGCACCTGTTTCTTCTTCTGAAGAGAATAGCACCCCGCAGTTCTCAGCACTGTATCACCTAGCTAGAACTGGAGGAGAGGATCATCATTTTATAGGTCTGAATACAGCTGATTATCATGATCGACAGCTATTTGCGTTAGCACATGAACTGTATCATTATTTTTTTGCTTCTACACACGACAGTGAGTATCGGATTTGTATGACTGATGATTTCACTAACAAGGATGATATTGAGGCAAATTATTTTGCCTCGGAATTTCTGCTCCCTTCTAGTCGGTTGATTTCTCTTATTAAGGAATGGTTTGCTGGTGATCTATCGAAAGAAGATATACCAACGATTCTTCGTTCTATAGCAAGAATTCACTTAGTTTGGTGGTTGCCGTATAAATCTATAGTAAGAAAACTTCTTGAAAACAAACTAATTGATGAAACACTCTTTGATCGTTTGTATGAAGAGGATACCAGGTCACCTGAAGGTCAATATTTCAAGATTGCATCTTCTCTTGATGTTTCGTCTATTCTTCTGCTGAATTCCCGTACTTCATTACTCTCTTTGGATGCCGCAAGTTTGGAAACTGTTATTTCCAATTACCTTGGCGGTATTACTGAAGCAGAAGACTTTGTGGAAACGCTCAAGATGTTTGGGAAAAAGCCAGAAGACTTGGGGATAACCTTGGTCGATGAAAATGAGTACGGTGAGGAAGCGAGTGAAAGTAGACACCAATATAACCAACAATAATTTTTGTTCTTTGTTGAAAAATTCAGAACTTCCAGTCTTATTGGATGCCAATTTTCTTATTTCTCCAGATCGGACAAACCTATCTACTAAATTTAAGCCGGTATCCTATTCAGAGTATCTGGCAAATTGGATTGAACCTCTTACTCAAAGATTTTCAAATCTTTGTGTCCATGAAGCTGTTCGGGATGAGATTTGTATGAAAGCAGAAAAAGAAGCTCTTGAGACGTTGATACATAAGGGTTTCATAAAACTTGTAGTTGATAGCTCATTATCGAAATCACAGCGAATTATGAGAAACACGGTAGAAAAAAAAATTATACATACTGGTTTGTTTGAATATATACCCGGTTTTCACTCTTCCAAAGACAAAGGTGAGGTTAAGACACTTTCCTATGCTGCGGCAAAAGGTATCCCTCTTTTTTCATCTAAAGATCAGATGGCATTACAAGTAGTATTACAAGCAGAAAAACTACATTCTGGACTGGATTCCATAGGAATGATTTATTTTTATGAATTCATTTATGCCTTACACAAGGGCACAGGAAGCAATAAAGATTTTCTCAGAAAAATTTATAAAGATGTATATTTCTTCACAAAGAACGAGAAAATTCACAATCCTGAATGGGGGAGTTTCGTTCCATCAATGGATTTATTGTATTCTGACCTAAATTTATCGTAAGCCTCTAGAAAAATATCAGTACAAACAATTGTAAGCACCAAGGGGGAACCTACAACAGGTTCCCCCTTGGTGTCATTAGCGTTTAAAGCCAACTATTTCATATTTCGAGAGCCTACAGCAGCATCAGATCCGCCTCAAAATCCCCATCCATAGGATAGATCGGTCTCTTCAGCTTCTTATACGGAAGCCGGTGGAACAGCTCATCAGTGGAACCTGTAGTCAAGGCCATCATCGAGCGTTTGGCAATGGCTCTGATCTCAGGCTCCAGATACCCAAGCTTCACCACGATGACCTTCCGATCCTCTGGCACCACACCAAGGGCGCGCATCATCTCAGGATCATAGCAGCCCACGTGCTTGCTCGTGACTATGACATCAACACCTGCAACATCTAATAATACTAAATCACTGTTGTATGCAGGCTCCCAATGCTCTGTAATTGCCTTAATCTTTGCCATGATTGCTATAGGCTTGCTTTTCAGAGTATCGAACTTGGCTCCGAGGGTAGTTTCAATGGTCTTTCCCACGCCAGCCTTCTTGGCCAGTTTCACTACTTCAGGATCATAGAAACCCTGATAGACCAACGGAGGGTTAAGGTTTGAGAGCGTCTTATCCTTAAGGATAAGGGAGAGGAAGTTCGTCACATCCTGACTCGATCCCGCTGTAGGATTGTCACCACTGTCACTTATCACCACAGGGTATACATTCTCTTCCAAGGAAGCCTTCGTAGCCTCAAGGGCATCGTCGGGCATCCTGGTCTCATTGTAGAAGGCGAAAGTCTTGCGCTTGTTCCAGAAGATCTCTGCAAGTTCCTTACTCAGCTTGTCAGCAAGAGCCTGGTCCCCATCAGTGGTAACCACCGCATGCACACCATTCTCCTCGCCATCAGCCCAAGGGAAGCCCAGGAGGTAGGAACAGGCAAGCACATGAGAACGCCCTTCCATCTTCCTCAGCTCCTTTATGAGGCTTATCATCGGCTCTACAGAGGTCTCGCTCTGCTCGCCTGCAACCAGCATGGGAATGCGGTGGGCACTGCTCGTAGGCATGAAGCCCTCTTCCAAGGTGCGGATCATCATCAAAGCCGCATGGATGCCTGTCTCATAGGTATCGGTATGGGGTGCGCACTTGTAGCCCACCATGCCGTCCAGTGCATGGAACATCCTCTTGGTAAGGGTGGCATGCATGTCCAGGCTTGTGATGACAGGCAGCTTTGGATGGATCTCCCGTATTGAAGCTAATAGGTCTTGTTCAGCTTCCCCGATGCCATCGACACGCATCGAACCATGTAAGGACAGGCTTATTCCGTCGATATCCCCAGCTTCCCTTAACGCTGTCAGAAGCTCTTCCTTCAGCTCCAGATAATACGCCCTATCCCACACACCATTGGGCACAGCCCTGGCGATGAGGGAGGGGATGACCTCATACCCTGCACAGGTAAGGGTGGCGATGATGCCATTGACGGAACTGCGGCCTTTACTGTCCAGAAGAGCCTGACCTCTGGTAACCCAGATGTCATCCCTACCTGTTATGATGGGGTTGAAGGTGTCGCTCTCATGGTGGAGCCCCCCTACAAATATTCTCTTCTTCACAGGGAGCCTCCGATCTTAGTGACATTCTTCACTCGACCTAGGTCAGTATTACTGATAGCAAACTCAGCCTGTCTGAGCATCCCACCCATGTAGATGTGTTCCGGTCGGTAGGTCATCTTGGACTCGGTGGTGCCGGGAAGGAACACATGGTACTCCTTGGCCCCAACCTTGCTGTCAAGGAAAGCGAAGTTGCGCTCGGTGATGCCGCATCCCGGCATTATTATGATCCTGTCCCCAGCCTGCTTCACTAAATCGGCAAGGACCTCAATGCCCTCGATCACCGTAGCCTCAAGGCCGCTGGTAAGGAGGCGGTCAACACCAAGGTCGATCAAGGTCTCAAGTGAAGCCTCTGCATTGGGTGTCATGTCAAAGGCACGGTGGAAGGTCACCTGCATGGGACGGGCAAGATCAACAAGCTCTTTGTTTCGTTTGACATCAATCTCCCCATCAGGGGTAAGGATACCGAATACCACACAGTCAGCTCCGGCTTCCTTGAAAAATCTGATGTCTTCCTTCATGGCAGCAAACTCCAGATTGGAGTAGCAGAAGTCCCCGGCCCTAGGCCTGATCATGACACTCATGGTTATTTTGCTGTTTGCCCTTGCTACCTTGAAGGCACCAAGGGAAGGGGTGGTGCCACCTTCAAACAGGTCGGCACAGAACTCCACGCGGTCAGCGCCACCTTTTTCAGCAGCGATGACACTCTCTATCGACTCAAGACAAATCTCAATTTTCATAGTGGTTTTCTCCATAAAAGGTATTCAGCTCAATTTTACTATACTATCTGTATGTTTCAGCACCTTTATGTTTCTATTCTTTTGTATGACCCCCACTGTCTCCATCAGGGAAGCAATGAGAAGACATGAGGAATAATATTTTGCGCCAGAATACTTATCAGAAAAACTGCGCAGAATAGGAACTCTATTCTACGCAGTTTACAACTTCAATCTTGCTTATTGCCAGCACAGGCACCCGTAAGGGTACTTGTACTGGTTACTCTTTCTTTTTTTCTTCAGATTCAGTTTCAAGTTCTTCTTCCAAGTAAATCAGCTCTAGGTTAGGGAAGCCTCATAGATTCCCTTAATGGAAGTGCCGAGCAACTTGTTGAAATCAGCGTCACTCATCTGATCATGCAGATCCTGGGAGAGAGCCCTGGAGAAGCTTGCGATAAGGCCATGGTTCTTAGAGAGAAGGGTGTTGGCCTCAGAGCGGCTATAGCCACCAGAGAGGGCAACCACACGTACCATATGCTCTTCTTTCTGAATGTCAGAGTAGAAGTTGGGTAGGGTAGGTATGGAGAGCTTGAACATAACCTTGTCTTCGGGCTTCAGAAGGGCGAGCTGTTTGAAAAGCTCTTCCTTCAGGATCTTTTCAGACTCTTGCTTGTCCTTGCTGTGGATATCTACTTCAGGCTCGATGATGGGAATCAGGCCAGCCTTCATTATAATCTTGGCAATTTCAAACTGCTGTTCCACAATCTTCTTGATGCCCTTGGGATTGGCCTGCTTGATGACTGAGCGCATCTTGGTACCAAAAACGCCTTGTTTGACCGCACGGGCAAGCAAGGTCCCAAGCTCTGGCATGGGTTTCATCAGCTGGACTCCGTCAGTTAGGTCGGCGAGGCCTTTGTCTACCTTCAGGAAAGGAATTACGCCTTTGTTCTTCCAGAGGAACTCAGCTGTGGGTACCCCTTCTATGCTACGGCCCATCGTGTTCTCAAACAGGATGGCACCAAGGATATGGTCTTGGGTAAAAGCCGGGCTGGTGATGATCCTTGTGCGCATTGCATGGACAAGGTCAAACATCTCCTCATCATTGGTGTAGGAGTCCTCAGCAATTCCATACTGTAACAGTGCTTTGGGGGTACTGCCACCACTCTGGTCCAATGCAGCAATAAAGCCTTTTCCTGTTTTCATGCGTTCTAATTGTT
>Ga0209414_1001657_pt1 | contig 10372 bp, 15 predicted proteins | sample LakVidmifraction_4_FD_181154 | JGI IMG/M metagenome (GOLD analysis project Ga0209414, IMG submission 181154) | Hypersaline microbial communities from Lake Vida, Antarctica - Brine Hole Two &gt;0.2 micron (SPAdes) (version 2) | ecosystem: Environmental > Aquatic > Non-marine Saline and Alkaline >... | reverse complement strand
CCGCTGCCGACTTGTAGAAATCAGCGTCTTGGCGCGAGTGCAGGTCGGGGTCAAGCTCGCCACGACTAAAATCTGATACGTCGAAAAAGCGGGTCACGCGGAGGCCAACGGGTTGTAGCTCTGCCGCAAGTAAATCTGCATCAACTCATAAATCTCAACGGGCGTCTGCTGTCCGTTGATGGCCCTCGCCATGCGCATGTGCTCGCGGGTGTACGCTTGGTACAAGTCAGCGCGGCTTGTGGTGTCCGTTACCGCTATGGCGAGGGCTGCGGCAAGTTCATGGACCACTAAGTCCTCAAAATAAGGTGCCCAGCCGGAGGGCGACACGTCTGCAACGTAGACAAGGGCAGGGGTCTTGTCGTTCGTATACAACCGCTGTCCGGCCAGGCGAAAACGGTCGTAGCTCTCTAAGCCGAGCACCCGCACGTTGTCCGTCGGGAGCTGGTAAAGATACTCGAATTTATTGAACAGTTTGTGCTCGCCCGTTGGGAGGCTCACCCGGCCAAGTAGCGCGCCTTTCAGGGCGAAGTACCAAGGGTGGGAGGCCAGCATCCGGCGGCTAACTGTGGTGTACAGCTCGCTCACTGCGAGGGCTTGTGCATCTTGGTCGTTGAACGACGCAATGGGTTCTGCGCCGATGCGTACTAGGGCTTGGTTCACGATGCTCAAAACGTCGCTCATAGTACGTCCTTCAGTAAAGCCCCGGCGACCGTAGCCGCCGGGGTTGTATCATTCCACGCGACTGCCTTACGCGGCGGCTGCGATAGACGTGGTAGTGACGGCGTTGGTACTGGGGTTCTTCGTGGCGCGAAGAATCTGCCCAGTGTTTTGCACCGTGATCTGGTCCCCGGTTTCGATCTGGCCTGAAAGGCCGTTGAAGAACCCGCTGGTAGTAACCGTGTCGGTGCCCGTGTTGGCATAGACATACTCGCGGAAACCCGCGGTGCCTGCGCCGGAATAGCCCAAAAGGGCCAACTCTTGTTTCGCTAAAGCCATGTCATTTGCTCCTGATCGGGGTGGGTTTAGGCGTCAGCCAGTTCGATAACGCCGGTTTCATCAATGATGATGGCACCGTCGGACATCCAACTGTTTACCAGCCAAGACACTTTCTCGGCAATCCAGTCCACGGACGTAGTGATGTCTTTTACGACACCGTGCCCAACGGACGGCATGTGGTAGAAGAAGCCCTTGGTACCGGCGGGAATGCCGGTATGAACCATCCAGTTAAAGCCCATCCAAAAAGCCGGTTCGCGGCCAGTCGTCAGGAGTTTTTGCATGGCGAAGTCGGAACTCGTCGCGCCCGTTATCTGGAGCAGCTCGCTCAAGGTCGCGGGGTTGACCACGGCATAACGCAGCATATCGGCGGGGACGTCAGCATCGTTCAACATCTCACTGATTGTCGTGACCGATTGCAGGACTAGCTGGTTCGCGCTGGAGGGCGTGCCGTTAATGGAACTGGCGTCCACCGAGTTCGTGGTGGCATCCAGGGCCGTTATAATACGCTGGTCAGTCTCGCGGCCAAGCGCCCAAGCCGAAGCCCGTGCGTAATCGGTGCGCAGCGACCAGTTAATTTTGGCTTGGTCGAGGTCGTCAATGTACTCGGGGGCGTAGGAGTCTTCCATTTCAGCAAACACACGGTTGTGTTCGAGGTTCATGGGGACTACATCAGCGTGGCGTGCCTTGGTAGTGGCAACACCCTTACCGAGTTTGGGGAAGTAAATACGCTCGGCACCCACTTGGGTACGTTCACGAACGGTTTTGCGTAGCATAGCGCCTTCGCGCTGGTACGCAGCCTTGACTTCAGCTTCGTAAAGCTGGATGAAACTTGTTTCTACGGATGAACTCATGGTGACAATCCTCTAAATTTGGTTCTAGCAAATTGGGTTGTCATTGCCACCAAGGCAAGGCCCGTAACGGGTAACGTACCAACGGACGTTACCCGTTGTCAACTAACGGTCGAACACCTGCTGGTATTTTTTGTTGACCTGATTGCGAAAGGCCTCGTCTTCCCAATAGCGTGGGTCGTTGACCTGCTGTTGCAATTCATCCTTGGTAGTAGGCTGGACAGGGCCACTCGACTGCGGGCTTTTGGTCTTGGACTGCATCAGGCTGTACAACGAACGCATCCCGTCGGCGGTTTTTGCCATCTCCGTCACAACGGACGGTGGCACGTTCTTATCCGCCCACGTTTTGACTTCCGCCAAGCGCGTTGTCAGTGCCTCTACTTGGGGCTTGCCATCTTCGCCCGTCATTTCCCACGCGCTCGCGAGCTGCTGACGCTGGGCCTCGTGCTGTTGCTCGGCCATTTGCGGCACCACCTCCTTGTGGAAGTAGTCCATCAATTTCTGTGCGTTGTCGTTGGATAACCCCATCTCCTTGAACGTGGCAGCGTCGCCCTCGGGCAGGCCATCTACGCCCTCGGGCAGTTCCAGCTCGTAGGCTTCTGGCGGGCCGTCCTTGCCATCCATCTTGCTGCGCAAGTTCTTGTAGCTCTCGGCCAAGTCCTCGGGCTTTTTGAACTGCTCCGGCAACCACTCGGGGCGCACGTCCCCGTTGGCTTCCTCCGTTGAGATACCGAGCACTTGCATCAGCTCTGCGCGGTTGGCTGGGTCTTGGTACTGGCCGGGCAGCCAGTCGGGCAAGGTGCGCCCATCATCGGGGATTACTGGTGCCGCGGGTTCTTCTACCATGGGCGGGTCTCCAAACCAAGTATCTGGCTCCACTGGCGGGGTCTCCACCGGCGGGGTCTCCGTTGGGGCTGGCGGGTCTGCTACGACTGGTTCACTCATGGGTAACTCCTGCTCTTGTAAGTAATTCTACGGCCAACGCGCGGTAGCCTTCGCTCCACGCGGTGTCGGCTGCGTCACGTCCGGGGCGGTAGCTCCGGCTCATGGCGATCTTCTGCAAATAGCGTAGCAACGGGCGCTGGTTGTCTACGGCCAAAGCCCGAACAGCGGCGCTGTCGATCACGCGCTGGTCGTCCTCGGCACGTTCTTGTGCTGCGGGGTCGCCCTGCGGGGCAGTGCCCTCTAAATCTTCCCAGCTCATTGTGGTTGCGGCGCTTGCGGATTGCCGCCCTCCTGCGGTGGCCCTTCGGGCTGTTTGGCGTTGGCCTCGTCGATCAACTCCTGTACCTCCTCGGTGCTGCGTAGCAGGCTGGTTGGGATGTTGTCGAGTTCCGCCACACGGCGTATTGCCGCCTCAGTGTTGATTGTCAGGCCCGCTCGGGGGTCGAACTGGCCGAACTGTGCCGCAATGGATGCGAGGTTAAGCAGATTGCTCTTTTCCTCGGCCCACTGCGCCTGTGATAACCGGCTGACGTACTGCACTTGGCCGGCTTGGCCGTCGGCCTTCAACTCCGCGGAGACTTCCCCGCTCTGGCGCAACCACCACAGCGTCCATTGCAGCACCGGCGTTAGTACCTCGTCTTGCAGACGCGCCAACGTGGCACCCATGTCGGAGGCAATAACCCGCGTGCGTTCTGCGATCTCGGTCGCGCTGGCCGGCGTACGTCCGAGCGGTTGGAACTGGTCAGCCATAAAGGCCTGCTTAATACTGTTGCGCAGGTCGTCCATCACCAACATGCCCACGTTGAAGTCGGTGGACGTTGGCAGTGCTTCGATGCTGCGGTCGTTGGGGTTATTGCTCATTACCGGGATGCGCGCGCCCGGCTCAATGGTCAACGTGTAGGGGTTAATTACCCCGTCGTTTACCACGGTGTAGACGCCGGACACTGCCAGCGCAGCGTTCTTGATGGACAGCTCTTTGACCTTGTTCAACATGCGCACGTCGGCCAGCACGCGTAACGCGGGGCCACGCCCGTAGGGGCTTCCAGGCATCTTGGACCAACGGGTAACGAGCAGGCGGGGCAACGGGTCAACGCTGCGTTCCAGCTCGATGCTCGGGCCACCCTTGCCGGGGTCTGCTTCGTTAAGCATCTGCGCCCACTGCCATTGGCCGTCAGCTTGGCGCTCCGTGACATAGATCACCGGATGCCGCGCGAGGGGTTTGTCTTTGTACTGGGCTTTCCAGGTGGAGGATAGCTTGTCGCCATACTCGTCAAGCAGGCTCTTGGTGGGCCACGTTGTACGTCGGGCCACCATACTTACCCGCCCGTAGGCGTCCTCGGCTATGGCAATCTCGGAAAGGGACACCGCTTTGAACTCAAGATGCCCGTTGACAGGCGTTACCTCAAGGCAGCCAGTCCCGCCCACAATGCGGTCGATCAATACAGGCTGCATCTCCTCGTAGAACCGGCCTTTGCGCAGCAAGTCTGCCATTTTGAGCTGGGCATCCTCGAAGATAGGCCGCAACTTCTCGCGGTCCGCCCGCTCAGTGATGCCCAAGCCCGCTTGCAGGCGGAACCAGTTCTGCCACGGCGGTATCAACCCGCTGATAAGCAGGTTGGTCAGGCGCTCCGCGGCGTCGATAGCCGTGCTGTCGAACACCTCCGTTTGTATCTCTTGCGGGGACAAGTTATCTCGGAAGATTGTCGCCCGTTCAGGCGCAACGTAGCGGTACACGGTATCCCACAGGGCTTCCCATATCTTGCGCTCATTGAATAGTGCCTCAACGCGCGCGGGCAGTGTCTCCCGCGCCATTATTTGTTACTCTGGGCGGAGCCAAGGATGTCAAAAAGGCTGTTGTTGTCGGCTCCCAACGCAGCGCGCGTGGCCCCTTCTCGTTGCTGGACAGCCTTTTTCTTTGCGGCCTCCTGCGCGGCCTTCTGCTTCACGGCGGCGCTGTTGGCATCCGCGCCCTGCTTGTATGCAAGCCCCGACCCCGCCACTGCGCCTACTGCCCCCACTACTGCGGCGATGCCGCTAAGTGTTACTGTTGCCATTATCTGTCTCTCCACAGTCTTGCAAGCAGCTCGCTTGCGGTGTGTAAGCCTGAATCTTGCAACCCTATTACCTTTTTTGCAAGCGTTGTGCAAGTCACCGGCCCTATCACGGGCGTCCAACGGGTCGGCACGTACTGGCAGGGGACATAGGCGACGTGCGTCGGGGCCAGGTGCTCGTTTATCCACGCCAGCGGCCCGCCGGGCTTGGGTTCCATTGGTATCACCAAACTGGCCCTACCCTCTAGGTTCACCCATATCCACACGTTGTCCATTACCAACAGGCAGGTGGTATTGAACTTGTTGGGCAGCTTTGATGTGTCATCTCGCCATGCAACATAAACGTGATGATCGGGGTCCGTTGCGTAGCCCCGGCACTTAAAGTAGACCGGTATGTGCCCCGTTGGTGGCTCTGGCCGTAGCAACATAGCGGCCAACGGCATCATCCGGGCGAGCCAGTTACTTAGGCCAAGGCGGAGTTTTCTCACCACGGCTTCCACTTGTCCTGCACGACGATGGGCTTGAAAAAGCCGCCTGCCATCTGCTTGGGTTTGCGCGCGTTGGCCCCTTTGAGTGCCGGCCCCTCGTATGCGGCTAGGAGGTATTGTAAGGCGTCGTGCGGGTGACTAGCTGCGTTCTTCCTCGCCTGCGGCTGCATCTCCCCCTCCGATGTCCGTTTGTACGCATACTCACCTGCGAACCCTCGTATCAGCATCTTGCACGTTGGGGCAATGGTAAGCCCTGGCTCCCCGCCGTCGAGTAGTCTCGACAGGCATCTGCGCACGCTGCCCGTGCGTAGTGTGGGTTCTTGGAAGCTCGCCCGTGGTGTCAGCCCCGCGGCGCGTAATATCTTAAAGCATGTTTTCTCGTCGGTCTCCTTCCCGTACTGCCCCGACGGGTCTCCCCATAACTGCCAGCTTGCCAACGAGCGATGCGCGGCCTCTGGGAACCTCTGGGCCATCCACGGCAAGAAGCGTTTAAGGTAATTCTCTAGCCCTGTGTTCTCCGACACGAACTCGTCAAGGATTACCCACTGACCGCTGGGGAACTGTTGCCCTATCACCGCGGCGGGACTCCGGCCAAAGTCCATCCCAAGGCATAGCGGCTGCCGCTTGTTGGCGAGCAACGGACGCGTTGAGGCGTGCAACGTATGGCTGTATTCTGGATACACCGGTGCGTTCGCCGGGTCTTGCCCGTACTCGCCATCGACGTGAACTTTTACCCAGTTCTCGCCCCGGTCGGCATTGGCTGCGATCAGCGTGGTGTAGTAGTTCTTGGGCAGGTTCTCTATATTCTCTGCGTCGGCACCGCGTCCCCCCGGCTGCTTGAACAGCTCGAACAACGGACGCCCCGACTCCTCCTCGTATGCTGCAAACTGTTCCTTCTGCTCCTCGCTGGGGTTCTCAAACAGCGAGTGCCAGTAGGAACCCAACGGTGGCGGGTTTGTGTCCATCAAAATGCTCGGGTCTACCGCGTTGCGCGGATACCGCCCGACACGCCCGAGCAGGTTGGTCAGCACTTCTGGAAGTATCTCCCGGTACTCGTTGATCCACGCGCCGGTTATTTCTAAGGAGAGCAAGTTCCGCACGTCGTTGGGGTGCTCCAACGGACGGAACATCCACTCGCTCTCCACGTCCCCGAAGCGCAGCGTATAAATCGCCTTCGTCGCTTGCCACTGGCCTGCGTGTCCTGGCGGCAGCCAGTCGAACACCGTTTTTTGCGTGGTGTCCGATAGCATCCTCGCCGTGTTGCGGATTACCGCGAAGCGGCTCCGGCGTACCCCATCCTTGGGGTCTTTGGGTTGCTTTGAAGCAAGGTGGACAAGGCCCATTACCGCACCGACGGACTTGCCAGAGTTATGGTGTATCGCCCCATCCACAGTCACATAGTTGTTGGTGTCGGGAACCTGCATGTCCCAGTAGCCCTCTTTACAAGGCTGCCGGACTACGGATATAATGGCCCTCTCGCCAATGGAGTATCTGTATGAACACCAACACCCGTGCCATAATTGAGCTATCCGACGAGTCAGTATGCTCGCGTGAAATAGCCGAAGAACTGGGCTTGTCCCGCCGCTACGTTGGAAAGGTGCGTAAGCGCTTTGGTCTCCCCCACCCCGCACAGGCGCCGCCCTCGGGGGAGCGTAATCCTGCGTACGTTGGTGGCCGCTCAGTTGCCCGTGATGGTTATGTGTATATCCAGCGTGGGGGCCGTCGTGTGCTTGAGCACCGCCAACTGATGTCAGATATTCTGGGCCGCCCACTGAAAGCAAGCGAGGTAGTAGACCATATTGACGGGCTAACGCTGCACAACTCCCCTGGGAATTTAAGGCTCTTTGCTTCCAACGCCGAGCGCCTTGCAGCCACGACAACGGGTAAGCCGCACCGAGTAAGCGAGGCTGGTAAAGACAATCTGCGAGGGCTGAACAATGTGCGGCACCGTGGAGCGCAGCCGCTAACCTCTCCACTCGTCGATACTTACCGTCAGCGCAAAGAAGCTGGTGATGTCCGGCTGCGTCAAATTCTCCTCGCCGCGTTGTCACTCGGTACAGATTGTCACTACCTTTGGGGAACGCTGCACTGGCTAGAACAAGCCGGAATTGACTGGCGCTCGCGTCCCAACTTAGAACACGCGTTGGCTGCCGTAGAAGAGCGATGGGCTGCGGCCCTCGCTCGGTGAGGACGAGGGTGTCGCCCGCGAGGCAGCCCAACGGGCCTTGTAGGCCGCGTACCACGGCGCGGGAGTTTATGAACCGCTGAACCGTCGGCGGTGGGGTGTAGTCTATTTCTTCGGCCATTTGCTAAAAAGGCTTTCCGTCGCGCCTTTCCCGCGGCTTAGGCAGTTTTGGCTTGCTCGGTGGCTGGGGCACAAACGGCGGGGTGTTGCCATAAATCATGGGGTGCTTCCTAAGTTGATCTGTACGTTGAATGAACTCCCCGAGGCCTGCTCCGGCGTTTGGTAGCCTGCAAGTCGGGTCAGCTCGCTGATCGCTTTAATGCGGTCTGCATGGGAGGCTTTGTCGTCGAGCGCGATCGCGGCCAGCTCGTCGAGAACCAGCGAGGACAGCTTGCGGGCCTTGAGCTTAAATTCCTTTCCGGTCTCTGTGATCTCACGCTCGGCCACGCGTACCGCATCCTTAAAGGCCGGAGTGCGGCACAAGGTGCCCAGCACACCCTCGGATAGATTGTACTTAAAGGCAATAACCTCCGGCGGGTCATACCGCAGGGCTACGTCAAACGCGAGGGCGGGGAGGTCGATCGATTCCGTTGGAGCCTGCATCTGGCAAGATTACTCGCAGCGCGAGTAATAAGTCAAGCGGGGTGGACATCCATAATTTCTGACAGAATTGTAAGGGGGGAACCCTGTATACCGGCCCCCCTCCCCGGTTTTTAACCCCCCGGCACCGGCTGCGAAGCAGGCTCTCCTTAAATACTGCGGAGCAGTCCTTACAGCGAGCGAAGCGAGCACATGCTATGCAGTCACGCGCCAGCGTGTCTGCTCTTGGTGTGGACGAGCGGCGTTAGCTGGTCCACTGGTCCGAACGCGCCAGCGTTCGGCGATTTTATTTCATACGTTGAACGGGTGGCGCAACGGGTGGGGGCTAGCCTTGCCCCGTTGCCCACGTGTCTATACGTTCAAGGTACTCAACTAAGCTTTCGTCGGGTAGCTGTGGCCTCACACTAAGGGTGTTGAAGGCTGCATCAACGGCTGGTGCCGAGCATGTGCAATGCGGGCAGTCATGCAAGGGCAGACCAAGGTGCTCTCGCAGTTGTTGCGCACTCATACGGTTAACGCGGGCGAATGTTTGCCCATTACGGGCGCTGTGGGCCTGTTTGCGTAGCTGTTTGAACGTGTGCATGGGTGTAGACTCCAGTGGAAAGAGCGCGAAGTGTAGCACACGCTGTCGGACCCTTCAAGTTCGACAACCTGTAGAGTGCCGGACTCTTTGCGTTCGGAACGCATCGTCGAAGAGTTCGGAACGCAAAGAGTTCGACAACCTGTAGAGTGCCGAACGCAAAGAGTTCGATAACGGGTTAAAAATGTGAACCACGGGCGCAACAATCAGCGCAAAACGTGCAACGGGCGCGACATTTTGGTAAATGTACAGCGCGCTGTCCATACGGGCTGTAAGCCTTACGGCACAAGGCTTTGCGGGTTCCGTGTATGTCCGCGTATGAAAATCAGCGCGCTGTACATACGCGGCAAACCCTTGCGGCACAAGGGCTGGGGGGGGTATATATATATAGAATGTACTTTCATATATTCCAGTGCAAACCCTTTTTTTCTTTTTCCCTCCGCTCCTGCGCGCGCGCTCGTGTGTGTAGCTCTGAAATCGGACATACGAGCATACGAGCATACAGCCTTGTTTGTAAAGGGATTTCTGCGTAGGCGACAAAACGCGATTACATACAGCCTTGTTTATAAAGGGGTTTTCGTGTATTGTCCACCCCACTTGCAATTTATAAATAAAGCGCGCACAGTACACCCATGGCGGCACCCCTTGCCGCCTGCAACCGGAGCACAAAATGGAAACTCTACGCTTTACACTAACCCACAACGGGCGCATCGTCCTGACCTGCGGCGACACGTTCCCGGCCAACATGCCCGCGGCTCGCCGTTATGGCGGATACTAAGCCATGCGCGATGGCATCACCTACGACCCGAAGAACAAGGCGCGGCCATACCGCGCAACGGTCGCGGGATACCTGCGCACGTTCAGCACCCGCACGGCTGCCGCCTACGCCCTGGACCAATGGACCCAGCAAGGCATCGAGCACGCGCCAAGAAAACACTTTCCCACCCAAAACCAATAGGAAGTATTAAAATGCAAGACCTACTAAACAGCAGAACCGTCGAACAGCTTAAGAAAATCACCGCCACACTGTCACCCGGCGGGCGGATGGGGTTCGATTACACTCGACACGCCACGATTAACACGAAAGCGGCGCTAGTCGATTATATCCTCGGCGCTCTGATGCCGCTGGCAATGCACCACCAGCAAGGCGCGTTTGATGACGCGGAGGAGCTGCTAGCCTACGCCATAGCGAACAACGCGCTTTTGGTGCAGGTTCCGGAAGGCTCCACAATACGCAACGCGGGGGGCGACGTGGTGCAGGCGCAAGCGCCAACACCTACCTACCGCGCGTTCGGTGCGGCTATGGCCGCATCCTACGCCGCAACGATGCAAGCGGAGGCGGATCCGTTCGCGCCAAAACCTGCGGCCAAGCCTGCGCCTGCAGCAACGGCTGACAAAACCATAGCGGCACTGCGCGAGCTGCTAGGCTCCGCAACGGACGAGGCGCGCGTAGTCGAGCTAATCACTCAGCATGCGCCAACTGCTACGCCGTCGGGCTTGGTTATAACGGGCAAAGGGCGCGAGTCAATCACGGTTGACGGGCACACTCATGAACAGTTCAAGACTGTTCTCTCGTTCCTTTCCTCCGGTCTTAACATCTGGCTCGCTGGGCCTACAGGCTCCGGCAAAACTACTCTGGCCGAACAGGCGGCAACCGCGCTGGGGCTGACGTTCTATTC
>Ga0209414_1001655_pt1 | contig 10380 bp, 7 predicted proteins | sample LakVidmifraction_4_FD_181154 | JGI IMG/M metagenome (GOLD analysis project Ga0209414, IMG submission 181154) | Hypersaline microbial communities from Lake Vida, Antarctica - Brine Hole Two &gt;0.2 micron (SPAdes) (version 2) | ecosystem: Environmental > Aquatic > Non-marine Saline and Alkaline >... | reverse complement strand
TTTCATTGGCGGCACGTTTACCGTATGTTTTAAGGGAGAATACTCACCGTTTTTGTTGATAACCCTAAAAAAATGACCGTGCAAGTGCATAGGGTGGTGCATCATCGTAAGATTGTTGTAGGTAATTCTGGTTATTTCATTGTCTTTTATCTTTATCTTATCGGTTTCACTCAACGGAACACCGTTCATACTCCAAATGTAACGGTTCATATTTCCTGTAAGGTTTAGCAGTATTTCTTTTACGGGAAGATTTTGATCATAGGAAGTTTTTTCGGGTGCTTTTAGATAATCATAATTGTATTCTGAAAACATACCCATTCCATCCATTTGCATACCGTCTTTTTCTGCCTTGCCGGCCGGCAGGTTCATGCCTTTCATATTGGAATGATCCATATTCATACCAGCCATACTCGTGGAATCTTTCTTCATTTTCATTTTGGGATGTTTCATTTCTGCGTTGCCGGCAGACGGCTCTGAATGGTTTTTATTCATCTTACCATCATCCATATCCATTTCATCCATCTGCATTCCGTATTCCTTTTTCATTTCAAATCGCTCATCTTTTTTTGGTTGGAATTTTAGTGCGTGCGCACCCATTTTCATATCCATTTTTGCCATTTGCTGCATCATCTTGATTTTATCAGGTTTCGGGACAACTTCTGCAGGAAGTGTTTTGCCCTTACCGATATAAGCTGTGGTTGTCCCCGAACCGTCTTGCGCCATTACGCGCAACTCAATTTTTCCATTTTGAGGTATGGTAACGATAAAATCATAGGTTTCCGCAACGGCAATAAAGGTTTTATTATGGGCAACGGGAACAACATTTTGACCATCGGCGGATACCAACATCGGCGTTTCGCCACCGAATGTCATCCAGAACTGGGAAGAGGCTGAACCATTTATGATACGCAACCGAACCTTTTCTCCTGGTTCAAATTGTGGATACTCAACCGATTCTTCGCCATTAATCAAGAATGCAGGATAATAAACATCGGCTATGTCTGCACCTTCCATCCGTTGTCGCCAAAAACCCAGCTGTGCGCCAAAGGCTCCACGGGCAATAACTTGATTTAAAGGTGTGGATGTGCCCTTCTTCATTTGATACCATTCATTACCACGTTTAAGATTACGCATCACATTTTTAGGCTTTTCATTGGTCCAATCAGATAGCACCAATACCAAATCTTTGTCATAATCCAATATTTTTTCCTTCGGATTAATTAATAGAGACCCAAAAACACCACTTTGTTCCTGAAACATCGTATGTGAATGGTACCAATACGTTCCCGATTGTCTTATGGGAAATTCATATTTGAAGGTCGTTCCGGCTTTTATGGGAGGGGTGGTCAAATATGGCACACCATCCATAAAATTGGGCAACAACATTCCGTGCCAATGGATGGAGGTTTCGACGCTCATTTCGTTTTTTACATAAATAACCGCGTATTCGCCTTCCGTAAATTCCAAGGTTGGCCCAGGAATACTGCCATTGACGGTCATTCCCTTAACCTGTTTGCCAGCTTTATTGACCATTTCTTCCTTGAGGGTCAATGTGTATTTGTGCACCGGCAAATTGTTCACATTGCCTTCTTCTGGATGTGCGGTTTGTGCTTTTACATTGAAAAGCGCAAACATTGCCAAAAATGTCAATAATAATTTTTTCATTGATTTGATTTTTAACATAAAAATACTGGTTCTCCTAAAAATATTGTTTAATAATTATGACTTATACTTATATAATTCGGTCTAAAGGATTCCTAAAATTATTATCTAGTGCTTTGTATTCCGTAAGGCTCATCCCTGTCTCTGTTTTGAATTGATTGCTCAAATGTGTTAGGTTGCTATAATTTAATAACTGGCTTATTCCGGTAAAATTATACTCCTTATTCTGTATCAACTCTTTTGCTTTTTCAATTTTCAGTTTGATAAAATACTTTTCAATGGTTATTTTTTCGCTGTAAGAAAATAACTTACTTATCTTGGAATACTCCTGGTTCATTTCTTTTGCAAGTATCTCAGAGACTTTATCATTACTTAGCGGTAAATTATTTAATAAACTGATTAAGAACAATTTAATTTGCTCCGCCATTTTAAAATTCTCATCATCAATGATGGAGAAACCATTTGATTCAACTATTTCCTGAAGCGTATAAAACTCCTTTTCATCATCAATATTTACCCTTAGTTCTCCCAATTTAACCTGCAACACCTCAATTCTTTTATCTTTTAGTTCATTGGTCAAAACCTTGATGCAACGATCACAAACCATATTTTTTATATAAAAAATCTTTTCCATCTTTTTAGTTGGTTAAATAGTTAATAATTGCCGATTGCGTGTAGTATTCCTGTATAGCTTCTATCTGATTAATCCCAAATTTTAATTGCAACTCTTGAATATCCAGTACATCGTTGAAGTTAATCGTGCCTGTTTCATAACTCCTAATCAAGATTTCTTCGGCATTTTTGGCTTGCTTTAGGTTTTTTTCCTGAATGTTGAATTTTATCCTAGCCTGATTCCGCTCTGAAATTGCCCTGGCAAATTTGGATTTTAAAGTATTTAAACGGTTGTTCCTTTGCGATTGAATTTCCTGTTGTCGTAATTCATTTTGCCTGGTAGTAGATTTATACTTGTTATTAAAAATGGGGATGGAAACCGAAACCATGGGCATCAAAATATTCTTTCCGTTATCGCTGAAGTTCATCTCTGGGCGTTCTTCAATGGGGATAAAATCCAACCCAACCCCTAAACTTGGTAAGCTTTCTTTTTGATTGAGTTTTTCTGATTGGGTTACAGATTCATATAACTTATCGAATTTAATCAACTCCGGATTTAAAGAAAGAGCTTCAAAACCAGGGACGGGATCATCTTCTGGAATCTTTAAATTAGTTACTACTCTAGTGGACTCGTCATATTTACGATCTAACAAACTGTTCAATGCGGCCTGGATTCCTTTAGATTTTTGAAGCAGCACTTCTTTTTGTTGTAGTATTTCGTTTTGTCGTATTTGCAATCGCAATACATCTACAGCACTTGCCTTACCAACTTCTGTTGCAGTTAAAGCTAATTGCTCGTAGGTTTCCAGAAGCTGGATATTATCATCCAGGACTTTTTGTTTGGCCCTAATCCCATATAATAAATAATAAAATTCTGATACTGATAAAGCGAGTTTTCGTTTGGCAATGCTAATCTCCACGTACTCGGCTTCTGCCATCGAAGAGGCATAATCTTCCCTTGCTGTGATTGTTCCAAACCAGGGCAACATTTGCTTTACAGAAAATTTAGCGCGTTGAGCCCCTGTTCTGGTTTCTGGCTCACTTACAAAATAGGCTGCGCCGAATTCGGTATCTGGCAATGTATTCACTTCATTTACTTTTTCTTCGGCTATATTATAACGCAATTCAAAAGCTTGTATTTCTGGATTGTTCAATTTAGCTTCCTCAATATAAGATTGCAGTTGCTGTCCATTTACAGTATGTAAAGTCAACGAAAAAATTCCTATGATTAAAAAATATCTCATTTGTTCCCTCTTTTAAGTTGAAATTCTTTTTTCATGCTGAATAGTACAGGCACTACAAAAAGCGTGATTAGTGCAATAAGCATCCCACCAAAACTTGGTATCGCCATTGGGATCATGATATCGCTCCCCCTACCTGTAGAGGTAAGGATTGGCAGCAAGGCCAGAATAGTGGTCGCCGTAGTCATTAAACACGGACGAATACGTTTCTGCCCGGCCTCTACAATAGAATTCCGTATTTCTTTCTTGTCTTCAGGATTATTGCGGTCAAAAGTCTGGGTAAGGTAGGTGGCCATTACCACCCCATCATCGGTAGCGATACCAAACAAGGCGATAAAGCCAACCCAAACAGCCACACTTAAATTGATGGTGTGCATTTGGAACAGCTCCCTTAAGTTTTCACCGAAAAAATTGAAGTTTAAAAACCAATCCTGTCCGTAAAACCAAATCATTAGAAAACCTCCGGCAAAAGCAACCGCGATCCCAGTAAATACCATAAGAGAAGTAGATACAGAGCGGAACTGGAAATAGAGTATCAAGAAGATAATCGCCAAAGCCAGGGGAACTACTACAGCTAATGTTTTTTCTGCCCGCAGCTGATTTTCATACGTTCCGGTAAATCGATAGTTGATCCCCTTGGGCACAATCAGTTCACCGCTATCAATTTTTTCTTGAATCAAGGCTTGGGCGCTCTCCACCACATCAACTTCTGCAAAGCCGTCGAGTTTATCAAATAAGACATAGCCCACTAAAAAGGTGTCTTCACTCTTAATAACCTGTGGTCCTTGCTCGTAACGAATATCAACAAGCTCCCCTAATGGCACAGGGCTTCCTTTTTCAACAGGAACATAAATATCTTTAATATCCTCTGGGTTTGCTCTTAACTCACGCGGATAGCGAACCCGCACACCATAGCGCTCCCTACCTTCTACGGTTTGCGTTAAAGGCATCCCGCCTACAGCCACTTGCAGTACCTGTTGAACATCTTCAATAGAAATTCCATAACGGGCCAGTCGCTCTCTTTTAATATCAATGAGGAGATAAGGCTTCCCAACAATACGATCGGCAAAGACAGCTTCTTTTTTTACACCTTCCGATTGTTTGAGAATGTTTTCTAATTCCATCCCAAAGGCTTCAATTTTTCGTAAATCCTGACCCTTTACCTTAATCCCCATCGGCGCGCGCATTCCTGTTTGCAACATTACCAGACGGGTTTCTATGGGTTGTAATTTAGGGGCCGAGGTTATCCCGGGAAATTTGGTCACCCTTACAATTTCATTCCAAATATCATCTGGAGATTGTATTTCGGGACGCCAGTTTCGGTAGAACTCGCCATCTTCATCGGGAATGAGGTTTTTGTTTTCTACAAGATAAGGATCTTCAATTTCTGACTCCTTATAATCGCCCTCTTCATCCACTTCACTACTGGGGTTCACCACCAGATTACCGTCTTTAAGAACAAATAACCCATCCTCATTTACCTTATACCTTTGACGCTTACCGTGTTCATTCAGCATATATTCCGACTTATACTGAATAATATTTTCATACATGGATAAAGGGGCGGGGTCCAATGCCGATTCCGTACGTCCAGCTTTACCTACCACGGTTTCAATCTCGGGGAGACTCGCAACCGCCATATCCAATTGCTGCAATACCCGTTTATTCTCCTCCACCCCAGCATGAGGTAAAGAAGTTGGCATCAAAAGAAAAGTACCTTCATTTAAGGAAGGCATAAATTCCTTTCCGGTGTTTTGCATAATTAGAACCCCAAAGACTACTATAACAGCCGGCACTGAAAGGAATAAAATCTTATTACGGAGCGCCCATCGTAGAATTCTTGTATAATAACTTTGAAACAACCAGAATACCGCTAATAAACCGAAACAAATAAACCCTACAAATAATAGGTTCCAAAATATGCTTTCATCTACGCCTAGTGGCCGCCAGTATTCTGCAAGTAAGAAGACAATCGCCAGAGCAGAAATAAGTATATTTATACTATTGGCCCGCTTAGCTGTTAGTGTAAGTCTATCGGAGATTTTAGAAGCTATAATTTCATCTTTTAAAAGTGCTGTAACTCCAAAACCAATTAATAATAGTCCTAGCCAATAGCCTAAAACTATGGCTGTAAGTCCTAAAAGGATTAATAGGCCATTCATAATATATCCGGTTGTTTTCCTGATGCTCTTTCTTTGAAACAAGAAAGATGCGAAAGGTGGAATTAGGAATAAAGCAACAATAAGAGATGCTATTAATGCCATCGTTTTGGTAAAGGCCAAGGGTCGAAATAATTTCCCTTCCGCGCCAATCATGGTAAACACCGGGATAAAACTGATAATAGTGGTCAATACCGCTGTAAGAATAGCTCCCGAGACTTCGGTAGTGGCATTATAGACCACAGTATCAATAGGCTCCCTTGTTCCGCTTTCGCGAAAGCGTTCATCTTCTTCATCCAGGTGCCTAATGATATTTTCACAGAGTATGACCCCAACATCTACCATGGTACCAATAGCAATGGCAATACCGGATAATGCTACAATATTGGCATCGACATTAAAAAATTTCATCGAAATAAAGACCATCAATACCGCAACGGGCAATAATCCAGAGATAAGTATGGAAGCCCTTAAGTTGAATACCATCACGATAATCACAAATATGGTAATGAGTATTTCCAGCGTTAAGGCTTCATCAAGAGTGCCCAGGGTTTCCTGAATAAGCTCCGACCGATCATAAAAGGGTACGATGGTAAGTTGAGAAGTACGCCCATCTTCCAGTTCTTTGGAAGGTAAACCAGCTTTAAGTTCACCTATCTTCTCTTTTACATTATTGATCACTTCCATCGGGTTTGCCCCGTATCGTGCCACGACAACACCGCCTACCACTTCAGCCCCTTCTTTATCCAGGATTCCACGGCGCGGCGCGGGTCCCAGACTCACATTTGCTATATCTTTAATCCGTATCGAAGTATAATCTTCGGAAGTGACCACGGCATTTTCAATATCGGCGATAGACTTTACATACCCCAACCCACGCACCAAGTATTCTGCCTGATTGATTTCCAGGGTTTGTGCCCCGATATCTTTGTTGCTTTCCTTGACGGCAGTAACAATATCGCCTAACCCAATATTATACTGGCGCATTTTTTCGGGATCTACATCCACTTGGTATTCCTGTACATAGCCTCCTATGGAAGCTACTTCCGAAACTCCGCTGGCAGAAGAAAGTGCATATTTCACATAATAATCCTGAATACTACGTAGTTCGTGTAAATCCCAACCTCCGGTTACGTTGCCGTCTTTATCGCGTCCTTCCAAGGTGTACCAATAAATCTGTCCAAGACCAGTCGCATCAGGTCCAAGTGCTGGATTAACATCATCAGGAAGCAATCCTGCTGGTAATGAATTCAATTTTTCGAGAATACGGCTTCGACTCCAGTAAAATTCCACATCTTCTTCAAAAATGATATAGATACTTGAAAAACCGAACATAGAAGAACTACGAATGGTTTTCACTCCAGGAATACCCAATAATGAAGTAGTTAGGGGGTAGGTTATCTGGTCTTCAATATCCTGTGGGGAGCGTCCTTCCCATTTGGTAAAAACGATTTGTTGGTTTTCACCTATATCAGGGATAGCATCCACAGCCACAGGATCGGTAGGTAGAAAGCCAGTATCCCAATTAAATGGCGCATTGACCACGCCCAAGCTTACAAAAAGCACGAGCATCAAGACCGCGATGAGTTTGTTTTCTATGAGAAATTTTATGCCTTTATTTAGCATCTTTATTGATAATTAAACAGTTATACATGGAATAAATTCCTGAGGGTTTCAGAAAATTAAACACAATAAAATGAGCCCAAAATGGAAGTAACCATAGGGCAAATCTTCCCGATCCCGAGCTATCGAGATTGGGAACTGTTTAAAATCAAATTAAATAGGTTTCGTGTATCTTTTGTACATCCCTTATGAGGTGGGGAGGTGTGTAATCTCTAAATGGAACAATGTTTTTATTCAGTCCATCAAAAAGGTTAATATAGGTATAAAAGAAAGTAGCAACAAAGGTTTGTTGCTCAAAGGTTAATTTATTAAAAGATGTCTTGAGGTCATCCTGGCCTTCAACCACTAGTTGTTTATCTGAACAGCAGTCGTCCTTCATAACACCGATCTCGCATGCAAGATCTGATTGCTCCTCCTCCATTCCGCAGCTTTCTGCAGTATGGCCAAAAGAAAATTCTGCTAAAGTTTCCCCACAAAAATGCATATTGATGCTAAATGAGGTTGTGATGAAGAACACCAAAACCGCCATAGCAATAGATAATATTTTATGTGAAAAGGATTTCATTATACTGCAAAGATATAAAAAACATTCATAAGCAAAAGACTTTTTATTTTTTCTTACGGTTAAATCAACTTTCGAATATTTAAGTGAGGTTTAAAATGCTCAGACGCCCACCCGTATCGCTCGGGGTCAGGCAGATCTATCACTTTCTATTTCGAAATGTTTTTATTTTCTCTACTTAATGCCCAGATGCAGTTTACTTCTTTATCTCTGTAAAAGTAAAAATGTTGAATTGTTCAAAGTATGATAAATGTCATATTTTGCTTATCCTTTCTCTATTAGATTTGGAAAAAATAAGGTTCAAAAAAATATTTATAATTTTTTATAAGAAAAATAAACTTAAAAGAAGGCTTAACGTTTGTTAATTTTTATATATTCGTATTATGCAAGGCTTTAATAAAATATTAGCTATCTCCTTAACACTTGCAGTAATGTTCGCATCATCGTCCTTTACTGTAAGTATGCATTTCTGCTGTAATGAGCTTGTGGATATGGCAGTTTTAACTAAAGCTAAGGTTTGTGATAACGCCATTAAGGCTCAAACCAATTCTTCAAAAGAATGTTCGTTCGAAAAAAAAGGTTGCTGTGATGATAAGTCTATTGTAAAAGAAGGCAGCGATGACTTTCAAAAAACTTCATTTCAAATGGAAAATCAAAACTTGGTTTTCCTGCACACATTTTTTTACACTTACGTAAATTTATTCCAGGGACTTGAGGAAAATATCGTCCCTTTTTTAAATTATGATCCACCCCTCATACCGAAAGACTTTCAGGTACTTCACCAGGTATATTTAATTTGATTTCTTTCTAAGTAGGTTTCTTTTCAAATAACCTACACTTCCGTGTTGGCCAGTACTACGTTCAGGCTAACTATTGGCGCGCTCATTCCTGAGCACACCACACTCTCACCTATTTGCCAAAGAGCAAATTATCAATATTTGTTAGCGTAAAAAGTATTCTAACAATAAATACGTAATACTATGGATTTACAGAAAGAATTCTGGGTAAAGAATATGGTATGTAGCCGCTGCTTAAAGGTTATACAACAAGAATTAGAAGAGCTTGGGGTAATCGTGCTCTCTTTGGAATTGGGCAAATTATTAGTGGAAGCTTCAAACAAAACGAACAGGGATATTACTGATAATGTGACTAAAGTACTTCATTCCAATGGTTTTGAAATAGTACAAAGTGAAGAGGAAATGCTGGTTGAAAAAGTAAAAATCATCCTGATCGAACTACTTACCCAACTACCCCTTCATCTAAAAATGAATACTTCAGAACACTTGTCTTCTATCCTCAACAGGGAGTATAAAATATTGAGCAAGCTATTTTCTAAAAATGAAAATACCACCATTGAAAAATACTTTATAAAACTGAAAATAGAAAAGGTAAAGGAACTCATTCCCTAAGTTCAAGTAGTAAACGCAATTTTTGCGGAGTGAAATAATATATTTTTTCAGAAGAAAGAAAGGACTTTTGCCCCTTCTCCCTATCTGAACGGATATATGCCTATATTTCCTTCGTCTAAAAATTGTAATATGGAACATATAACCTTAGGGCAAAGATACGAAATTCAATCAATGCTCAATACTGGATCCACCAACAGGGAAATTGCCGCTGCCATTGGGAAAAGCGAGTCGGCCATCAGCCGGGAAACAAGACGTAACCGGGACAAACGCAGCAATGGTTACAAAGCGGAAACGGCACAGCGCAAGTATCAAAAGCGCCAAATGGAAAAACCAAAACACATCGGCTTTACCGACGAAATCAAACAAAAGGTCGAGGAACTAATAAATAACGATCTGAGCCCGGAACAGATAGCTGGGAGAAGAAAAAAGGAAGGTCTGGCCTACGTATCACACGAACGTATTTACCAACACGTATGGGACGACAAGAAGAAAGGTGGCGAACTTTACACCCATTTGCGAAGGCGTGGGCGGAAGAACAAGAAAAGAGGTGCAAAACGAGCTGGAAGGGGGTTTATCCCGAACAGGGTGGGCATTGAAAAAAGACCGAAGGTAGTGGAGGAAAAAACGAGGTTCGGCGACCTGGAAATAGACACCGTGATCGGAAAAGACCACCAAGGGGCCATTGTTACCATCAACAGCAGGGCAACCGGGATGCTGAAGATGAAAAAGGTCAAAAATAGGACGGCAGGAGAAGTAACCAGTGCTTCCCAAGAACTTTTGGGGGATTGGCTCCCATTCCTTGAAACCATTACCGCGGACAATGGAAAAGAGTTCGCCCAGCACCAAAAAATATCTGAATCCCTGAATGTTGATTTCTATTTTGCCAATCCATATCATTCTTGGGAAAGGGGTGCCAATGAAAATCTGAACGGGCTGGTAAGACAGTATTTTCCAAAGAAAACCGATTTTTCAACCATTACAGATCAGCAAATACAAGAGGTCGAGAATAAACTAAACAACAGGCCCAGAAAAAGACTTAACTTTGAAACACCGTTGGAAGCAATGGATGAATTATTGTTTAATCAAAAAATTGCATTTGTGACTTGAATTCA
>Ga0209414_1001653_pt1 | contig 10389 bp, 9 predicted proteins | sample LakVidmifraction_4_FD_181154 | JGI IMG/M metagenome (GOLD analysis project Ga0209414, IMG submission 181154) | Hypersaline microbial communities from Lake Vida, Antarctica - Brine Hole Two &gt;0.2 micron (SPAdes) (version 2) | ecosystem: Environmental > Aquatic > Non-marine Saline and Alkaline >... | reverse complement strand
CCCGGTTGAACACATGGTTAAGGGAACAAAACATTACAGTGGAAGAGGTTCCTTATGCTGAAATTTCCAAACAGGAAGGACTTTTAAGATGTTCTACCTTGCCATTGATAAGAGAATAAGAAACAAATATTATGGAACAAATAACAAATACCGTTTTAATGGTTCGGCCGGTTGCCTTCAGGATGAATGAGGAAACAGCGGTGAACAACTTTTTTCAGGAAAAGCTTAAACTCAAAAATGAAGAAATAAATAAAAAGGCCCAGGAGGAATTTGATTCTTTCGTGAAAAAACTGGAGGCTGTTGGAGTAAATGTGGTGGTGGTGAATGACAAAAAGGAATTGGACACCCCAGATTCTATTTTTCCCAACAACTGGGTTTCCTTTCACCAAGACGGAACAGCTGTGGTTTATCCTATGTTTGCTGAAAACAGGCGGCGGGAAAGAAGAATGGATTTCTTTGAGGAATTGGAAAGCAAGGGTTTTAAAATAAATGAAGTTTTAGATTATACAAAGGCAGAAGAGGAAGATATTTTTCTTGAAGGAACTGGCAGTATGATCCTGGACAGGGAAAATCAAAAAGCATATTGTGCTTTGTCTCCCCGTGCAGATGAAGATTTGTTGATAGAGTTTTGTGAAGATATGGAATTCACCCCGCTAATTTTCTCTGCTTATCAGGATTTTGACGGCAAAAGAAAACTCATTTATCACACTAATGTGATGATGTGTGTGGCCGATGAATTTGCGGTAATTTGTCTGGATTGTATAGACGATAAGAAAGAGCGCAATAATGTAAAAAGACATTTAAAAGAAGATGGTAAGGAAATAATTGAAATTACCGAAACCCAGATTCATGAGTTTGCAGGCAATATGTTACAGCTTAAAGGCGCGAACGATAAAAAATATCTTGTAATGAGCACAACTGCTCACAAAAGTTTAACCAAGGATCAGATAAGGAGAATTGAAAAGCACTGCGAAATTTTAAGTTCAGATATAAGTACAATTGAAACTTGTGGAGGCGGCAGTGCACGCTGTATGATAGCAGAAGTTTTTTTACCGAAGGCTTAGAGGCTGAAAATTTATATAAAAAAGGGTCTGACTTTATGAAAAAATCAGATCCTTTTTTATGAACTTAAGATTCAAAACACTTAAATTTTTTCATGTGCTCCAATATCATTTGAGCTGGTTTGAGTTAGATTACTTCCGTAAAAATCGCGGGTTCCTCTATCTAAAGAAAAATTTATTCCGGCATTTAAAGCAGGAGAATCGGTTTTTAATTTATAAGCATCCAAGGAGGATAATTTATTGTCAAAACCTATAATACCTCCATTTCCAGGACTGGTTAACATTGGTTTGCCTTGATAACCAACAGGAAGATTCTCAAAGGTTTCATTGCCTGATTCTCTAAAATTCTCCAAAGAATTATAGGTGTTTCCATTATAGTTTATCCTGAATATTCCCGAAGTATAATATAGATTTCCGGCAAAATTTCCTGAGTAACCATTCGGCAAGTCAATTAAATCTGATCCATTTTCAGCAAACAAGATGTTGTTGTAAAAATTTATGTTGTTGTTCATGGGTTTCCATAAGGTATATTTAACAGTTGCAGAATTAGTATTTGTAGCTTGTTCGCTCAAATAAAAGGTGTTGTTATACACATAAATATCTTTCATAGACAAAGAATTTTGTCCATTAAATAAATTAATGCTTCCACCGTTTGTTCCTGCATCATTTTCGCTAATATTATATCTTATAATTATATTTTGCATAGGTCGTGCTCCCGTGAATTGTCCTGCAAGGAATCCCGAACCATCATTGTCATGTGAATAATTATATTGCATCACCCCATTGGTAACTCCACCATCCATATCGAAACCTCCACCATCACATCCGGTTCCGGAGCTGATATTATAGGCTTCAGAAAATTGAATTGTCACCTGGTCTGCATCCCAGTACCAAATCCCTACAGGGCCGCCACAATTGGTGTTTCCACTACCGGAGTCATAAACGGTACAATGTTCTATGGTTGAGTTTTGAACATCAGATAAAACAATGCCATCACCGGAGTGTGAATTCTTGCTATAGCCTTTTATATTGTAGACTTCACAATTCCTAACCGTGATATTAGAATGGGCATAACCTGTTTTTGTGGAGGAAAATTTTCCGTAAGAAGATATTCCCACATCAAGAATATCGTGAACTTTATTATTTTCTATTAAAACGTTGCTGAACCCCGAGTTTTCGTTCCAGGCTCCTATAACAATACCGAAATCTTTAAATCCGTATACTTCAGAATTTGTAATTTCAAGAAAATCTAATTTCACATTACCAGGAAGGTCATTGTAAAAATAAATTCCTGAATGAGTATTGGTGTTTATTCCATTTCCGGCAATTATTAGATTATCTATTATAATCCCGGAAGTGTTATAGGCATAAATACCAAAACTGCTTCCTGCTTTAATAGTTGCTTTTCCGGTTCCGTAAGATGATATTTTGATAGGATTTGCGCTATTGTTACCATCCTTATTGTCAAGGTAAATATTACCGGTGTATTCATTATTTCCTTCAAATAATACAATGTCACCTGGTTTTAGGTCAATGCTATTTATTTTGGAGATGGATTGCCAGGCATCCTGGGGCGAAATTCCGGTATTTGTGTCATTCCCCGTAGGGCTTACAAATTAAGTTGTATTAGGACAAGTTTTATCGCTGTTAAATTCTCCTTTTATTGAACCAAAATCGGAAGAAGTATATTCAAATACGCCCGATATGCCGGAACACTTTTTGCTTTCGCTTCCTTCAGCCGTATAGCGGTGTACGCCGGTCCACGTGATAGGTTCAGTTGTAAGGTTTTCACCACTTTTAATTACGCAAGATGTATACTCTTCATTGGAAGTGCAACTCTCATTAACCAACAGTTTTGTGTCGACTAAAATTCCCACAAGTGCCTGAATACTAATGTTCGTATTCCCATCAGCTGTAGTTAGCAGCATATTAAATGTTCTTTCCTCATTGTTTAACTCAATTCCATTTACAGTAGAGTTTTGATCCTGACAGTTGGTGCAAACATAGGTTCCTGTCACAGGAGTAACAGGTGAATTTGCTGTATCCTGAGCCGCTAAGATAGAGGATGCCTGGCCTTGAAAAACAACATCTGTTATCAATGGATTATTGTTTTCATCAAGAGTAAAGGTGAAAGTAAGATCTTCTGATCCAAAAACTAATTTAAAATCGGCGCTTTTTTGTATTAATTTCTCTGCCTGAGCTTCAAATACTTCACCTGTTTGCATAGTAATTGTTCCGAAAGCAGCTTTGTTAAGTTCATTGAAATCACCCTTCCCACGTGGAAGTGTAAGTTCAAATATTCCCCTGAATTTTGAATTTTGGGTTGCGAATACTCCTTTGTAAACAGTTGAAGAACCGCTAATTTCCACGACAATATTTTTCTCCGGCTCCTCGGTAATATCTGTATCTACACTACAGGAATATAGAATAAATAATAAAAACAGGAAGGAAAAATTCCTGAGGACATGTAATAAGTGGGTTTTATTTCGCGATGTATTTATTGGGGGCATAACGCGTATATATTTAATTTGTACAATTAATGCTGAGATAACAAATGTTATGTTAACATTTTTTTAATAAGATTTTTCCTGCATTAAACTAATTGCGGAAAATTTACTTGAGTTAATTACGTAAAAGATTCCATAAGCCTATGCTGATTGGCAGCAAATTCTTTAAATTCAGAACTTTGAGATGTAAAAATGTTATCATAGAATTTATATCTAAGTTCTTCAAAGAACGCTTAATATCAGATGTAAAGCAAAAATAATCGATGAATAGCACTTTTATTTTATAAATGTTTGTTTAAATAGATTGAATGTGCCTTAAGCGGAGTTTGAAGATCTTCAAAGCACTTATTAGAGAGGAAAACATGGAATTATAACAAGCGCCATTTTCGAAAAATAATGAAACAATAATGCTTTTCAAATCTGACATTCAAAAGATTCGAGGTGAAAGCAACTCCTTAATTTTTTATCCAATAAATCAGGAATAAAATGGTTACTTTCACTTCAAATATTAAAAACTCAAAAAAAATGAATGATACCAATCTTCTTAAAAATGTTCTTAGAATCGTCTTGTTAATTGTAGGTGTGTTATTGGTAGGTTATGGTTTATATACCTTGTTTACGCCAGAAGTTATAATGCAGGCCGGCCCCTTAAAAGTAGAAGCACAAGGAGATAAAACCCAATCTTATGCGATGATCGGTTTAGGGATTTTAGCTCTTATAGGTGGCGTAGCTTTCAAAAAAAGATAAAAGTCAATTAACTGAGAATTTTTCCAAATACAACTATTATCGAGGAAATGATATATTCTATCCCAATAGCAATTACAATAAAACCAGCTTTTTCACTAAGGTTCGTTAATAAATTATCAGAGTAGGTCCTCAACCTGGGTAGGGGCATTCCCGGTTTTATAATCCAGAATTTTCTTCATAAACTTATGTATGGAAGGATCATCTGCCTTTATTTTAATAAAATAATGGTCTTTATAAATAGAATATTCCTGAGATTTGCCCTTGTACAGGTTTAACTTGTAATACGGAATCACCAGGGCATATGTTTCCAATAATGCGCGGAACATGACAAGTATGCCATTTGGCCGCATTTCAATATTGCAAACATTGGTATTTTGGTCCAAAACCAATAAGTTGTGAATGTCGATACTCACACTTGTAATATGCAATTTTGGGGAGCCGATACCTTTTAATTTAAATCTTTCCATAAGGGTAAAAGCAACTCCTACTTCATCCTTTATTTTTCGGCGAATTTCGGGTTGATTATAGCTAATATTCAATAACATCGTGCATTTTTTATAAAGATACATATTTGAGGATAAAGCGCCACAGCTTGCGCCTATTTTCCACTATCTTTGCGCCTTGAATTTATAAGAAAAAGATTAAAAAAATCTATAAATGAGCATTCAGGAAACCATTGAAAAGCAGGTAAAAAACGCGATAACGCAGGTTTATAAGATCACACTTGAACACTTGGAATTTCAACCTACCAGAAAGGATTTTGAAGGGGATATTACCCTGGTGACTTTTCCTATGTTGAGGCAAATAAAAACCAACCCTGTTCAATTGGGACAGGCAATTGGGGATTATTTGGTGGAGAACGTTCCTGAAGTTGTCCGGTTTAACGTGGTTCAGGGATTCCTGAATATCGTGCTCAGCGACCGCTATTTCCTCAACGTATTTGATGAAATTAAAAGTAGTAAAGATTTTGGCAGACTTGGGATTACCGAAAATTCAAAAACCATTATGGTTGAATATTCCTCGCCCAATACCAATAAGCCTTTGCATTTGGGACATGTGAGAAATAACCTGCTTGGATATTCTGTAGCTGAAATTCTGAAAGCAAGCGGGAATAAGGTATACAAAACCCAGATCATCAATGACCGGGGAATACACATTTGTAAATCCATGCTCGCCTGGAAGCGATTTGGGAATGGGGAAACTCCTGAATCCACCGGTTTAAAAGGCGATAAGTTGGTAGGAAATTATTACGTTAAATTCGATCAGGAATATAAGAAGGAAATTTCAGAATTAATTGCAGAAGGTAAATCCGAAGAGGAAGCCAAGGCACAAGCACCTATTTTGTTGGAAGCCCAGGAAATGCTCCTCAAATGGGAAGGCGGAGATCCTGAGGTGATTTCTCTTTGGAAAAAAATGAATCAGTGGGTGTACGAAGGTTTTGAAAAAACATACAGTGCTTTAGGCGTGGATTTCGATAAGAATTACTACGAAAGCGAAACCTACCTTTTAGGAAAAGAAGTGGTGGAGCAAGGCCTGAAAAAAGGCGTTTTCTTTAAAAAAGAAGATGGTAGCGTATGGATTGATCTTACCGCTGATGGTCTGGATGAAAAAATTGTTTTGCGAAGCGATGGCACCGCAGTTTACATGACACAGGATATAGGAACTGCCATTCAACGTGTAAAGGATTTTGCTATAGATGGAATGGTTTACACCGTTGGTAACGAACAGGACTATCATTTTAAGGTGTTGTTTTTAATTCTGAAAAAACTCGGCTTTAATTGGTCAAATTATCTGTATCATTTAAGTTACGGAATGGTTGATTTACCTGAAGGAAAAATGAAAAGCCGCGAAGGAACAGTGGTTGATGCCGATGATCTGATTGATCAAATGAAAGAAACAGCAAGAACTATTTCGGAAGAATTGGGAAAACTGGATGGTTATTCTGAAGAGGAAAAAGAAGAATTATATAAGATAATTGGTTTGGGTGCTTTAAAGTATTACATACTCAAGGTGGATCCCAAGAAACGTATTTTGTTCAATCCGGAGGAATCTGTGGATTTTCAGGGAAATACCGGGCCGTTTATCCAATATACTTACGCCAGGATCCAATCTATTCTAAGAAAATCCGGTTTTGATTATACTCAGGAACTTACATTAGATCAAGGCTATGATTTACATGAAAAGGAAAAAGAGTTGATAAAACAACTTCAGTTATATCCTGAAACAGTGCAATTATCCGCTGGGAATCACAGTCCTGCTTTAATTGCCAATTACACCTACGATTTGGTAAAAGAATTTAATGCCTTCTATCAAAATGTTACAATTTTAGGAACAGAAGAAATAGAGGATAAAAAATTCCGCGTTCAATTATCAGATTCAGTTGGAAAGGTAGTTAAATCGGCTTTTCAGCTATTGGGCATCCAGGTGCCGGAGAGGATGTAATAGTCCCGAAGGGGGAATTAACGGAAAACGGAAAATAAAACTTTTCACTTCAGTATCAAATCATTAAATTTGCAATCTGCACTTTAGGAGCAGGAATATTAAAACACAAGAAAGAATATGTTTGATAATTTAAGCGATAAGTTAGAAAGTGCCTTACACGTCTTAAAAGGCCATGGACAAATCACCGAGATAAATGTTGCAGAAACCTTAAAGGAAGTACGCCGTGCGCTGGTTGATGCCGATGTAAATTATAAAATAGCTAAAGAATTCACCTCCGTCGTTAAGGAAAAAGCCATGGGGCAAAACGTGTTATCAGCGTTAAAGCCGGGGCAGTTAATGGTGAAACTCGTAAAAGATGAGTTAACCCAATTAATGGGGGGAGAGGCTGAAGGAATTGACCTTTCTGGGAATCCTTCGGTAATATTAATGGCTGGTTTGCAGGGGAGTGGTAAAACCACCTTTTCCGGAAAACTCGCGAATTATCTCAAAAACAAAAAAACCAAAAATCCTCTTTTGGTTGCCTGTGATGTTTACAGGCCTGCTGCAATTCAGCAATTACAAGTTGTTGGAGAACAAATAGGGGTTGAGGTTTTTAGCGACGAAGGAAATCAGGATCCCGTTGCAATTTCAAAAGCAGCTATTGCTCATGCTAAGAAAAATGGTCACAATGTGGTAATTATAGATACTGCGGGTCGTTTGGCGGTAGATGAGGCTATGATGACTGAAATTTCAAATATTCGCGATGCTATTAAACCTGAGGAAATCCTGTTTGTGGTGGATTCTATGACAGGTCAGGATGCGGTGAACACAGCGAAATCTTTTAATGAAAAGTTGAATTTTGATGGGGTAATCCTCACAAAATTGGATGGTGATACCCGTGGTGGAGCAGCTATTTCCATAAAATCGGTAGTTAATAAACCTATTAAGTTTATAGGTACCGGCGAAAAAATGGATGCGATAGATGTGTTTTATCCTTCGCGTATGGCCGATAGGATCCTGGGAATGGGTGATGTTGTTTCATTGGTAGAACGTGCACAGGAACAATATGATGAAGAGGAAGCAAGGAAACTTCAGAAAAAAATAGCCAAGAACCAATTTGGATTTGATGATTTCTTAAACCAATTACATCAAATCAAAAAAATGGGGTCTATGAAAGACCTTATGGCGATGATTCCTGGTGCCGGAAAAATGCTGAAAGATGTGGATATTGATGACGATTCTTTCAAACACATAGAAGCCCTTATTTACTCTATGACTCCAGAGGAAAGAAGTACGCCAAACTTAATTAATGCGAATAGAAAAAAACGAATTGCGAAAGGGTCTGGAACGTCTGTACAACAGATTAACCAATTGTTGAAACAGTTCAACCAGATGGGGAAAATGATGAAGATGATGCAAGGCGGTGGAGGTAAAAAAATGATGCAAATGATGAAGGGAATGAAATAAGCCCTCTAAGCCCCGAAGGGGGAATTTTTAAAATATAATTAATTAAGCTTTTTTCCTTGGATTGACAGAAAGGGAGGCTATAAACTGGAAATTTGAAATGACAATTCTTGACGGTAAAAAAATCAGCAACGAAATTAAGAATGAAATTGCGGGGGAAGTTCAGAAAATGAAGAACCGTGGAGAAAAAGTTCCGCATTTGGCAGCAATCATTGTCGGTAATGATGGTGCGAGCGAAACTTATGTAGCCAGCAAGGTAAAAGCTTGTGTAAGGGTGGGTTTTAAATCTACTTTGGTTAAATTGTCAAGTACTACAAGTGAGACGGAACTGTTGAATAAAATTAAGGAATTAAACGAAAATCCGGATATAGATGGATTTATCGTTCAATTACCCTTGCCGCCACAAATTGATACCCAGAAAGTGTTGCTAACAGTAAATCCGGATAAGGATGTAGACGGATTTCATCCTACAAATTTTGGAAAAATGGCCTTGGATATGACCAGTTTTATTCCCGCCACACCTTTTGGAATTCTGGAATTATTGAAAAGATATAAGGTTGAAACACAGGGAAAACACACCGTTGTAATTGGCAGGAGTCATATTGTTGGCAGGCCAATGAGTATTTTGATGGGAAGAAAAGGATTTCCAGGAAATTCAACCGTAACCCTTACCCATAGTTATACCAAAAATATCACTCAAATAACTTCTCAAGCTGATATAATTATAACTGCTTTAGGAAATCCTGGATTTTTAAAAGCCGAAATGGTAAAAGAAGGAGTCGTAATTATCGATGTGGGGATCACAAGAGTTACAGATGAAAATACTGAAAAAGGTTACCGCATTTCCGGAGATGTGGATTTTGAAAACGTGAGTAAAAAAGCGTCTTTTATAACGCCAGTTCCCGGAGGAGTAGGGCCTATGACCATCGCAATGTTGCTAAAAAACACGTTGCTGGCAAGAGAAAATCACCGGTAGGGATAAAAAGTTTTGAGCTTTTTCAAGATTAATGCCACTGGCTTTTAAATTGATCAGGAGAACCTTTATGCCATCAAGCATTGGTGTTTTTGATAAAAATACCAGTTTAAATTTGGCTAAAATTTTTTTCTAAAGAAATGCTCAGCCTGATTTAATTTTGATATATACTTAATTGGCCGTCTATTGACGGCCAATTTTTTTTAATATTTGATCATTTCTATGCCTGAGATTCCAGTTTCCAATCCAGGTAATTATGCAGATCAGTTTCTATAAATCGTAATCCGAAAGTAAATACCGCCAGATCATCAATATATCCTATAATTGGAATGAAATCAGGGATAATATCAAATGGATTTAAGATATATAAAAAACCGAATGCTATGGTTGCTATTGTAAACCAAGGCACTTTGGTATAAATTCCTTTTCGGTAATCTGTGAGCATTCCCAGCATAACCTTACCAAGTTCAGAGTATTTCTTCAGGACACTCGCATTGACTATTTTACTGGAAATGTCCTCTTGGCTGTCCATAACCACATCTACATCATCCTCTTTAATTTGAACGATGGAATCACTCATATAATCGTCATCAATGATCTTGCTCTTTTTATTAAACATAATTTTATTTTATTTAAGAGATTGTTGTTTTAATTTCATCTTCTTCATTTCCATATTCTTTCTTATATATTTTTAATATAAGCAAAAATAATGAGATTAAAAGAGGCCCGAAGATAAGCCCTATAAACCCGAACAAAGGAACACCAATTACTACGCCAATCAAGGTGATTAAAGGATGCACGCTGGATAGTTTTTCCAAAACATAGAGTCTCACCAAATTATCTGTCAACCCTACAACGGTAAATCCATATATCAGAATCCCTATAGCTGGCCAGGTTTGGCCTTGTGAAAACAGCAAAATGGACACGGGGATAATTCCCAAAGCAGTTCCTAAAAATGGGATCAAGGAACTAATGGCTGTAATAGTGAACCAAAATAAGGGTTCCGGAACTCCAAAAATAAGATATCCTATTAAAGCAACAATTCCCTGAAACAGCGCTACCAAAGGAATTCCCAGAGCATTTGAGCGTACTGAAATATCACTTTCTTTCCCTATTAACTTGACATTTTCTTTTCCTAAAGGAATATACGAATTCAAAAGTTCTTTCAGTTTTTCCTGGTTGATCAGCATATAGTAGAGCAGGAAATACATTATAG
>Ga0209414_1001652_pt1 | contig 10393 bp, 6 predicted proteins | sample LakVidmifraction_4_FD_181154 | JGI IMG/M metagenome (GOLD analysis project Ga0209414, IMG submission 181154) | Hypersaline microbial communities from Lake Vida, Antarctica - Brine Hole Two &gt;0.2 micron (SPAdes) (version 2) | ecosystem: Environmental > Aquatic > Non-marine Saline and Alkaline >... | reverse complement strand
GATCACGTTGCCGTAGGACTCGCTCTCGGCGTAGCCCCAGGTCCAGCCGACCGAGATCGCAGTGTAATAGAAATCGTGGATATGGCAATGCGTCACCGCATTGCCGTTGGCATTACCGATCAGTACGCCTGCGCCGCTGAGCCAGAGATGGCCGCCATCGGCAATCTCACTTGATTCGAGTACACAGCGGCGGCAATCATGCCAGATCTTGACGCCACCGGCGCCCAGATCGCGAACAACACCATTGCAGAAGCGCACATCGGTGGCTCCATCGGCACAGGTCAGCCCATAGCCGCCAACATGCTCGATGCGGCATCCTTCGAAGACGATGCCTTCACAGTTGGCACCGACATGAACAGCAGCCTCGGCGGTGACCGATGACTGCCCTGACACGGAATCCGTCGGCGCCGGCCGCCACTCTGTGTGCGCAAAGCTCAGATTCTCAAAATGCAGCCAGCTCGTCCCCTGCAATTCGATCAGCCGCTCTATGCCCCCAGCCACCGCTTCGACGCCATCTGGCGTTTCCCCCGGCAAGGGCCGGTACCAAATCCGCTGGCTCACGATATCCAGGTACCATTCGCCCGGCTCGGTCAGTGCTTCGCGCACATTTTCCACAATGTAATCCAAGCCGTCTCCCGGCGCATAGGCCAAGCGCAGCTCGGTATCGCGGTCAAGGAAGGCTGTGGTAGCGGCGCTATCCACAGCACTCAAGGATACCCGTGGACTCATCCATAGACCGCGAAACTGAATATCCACGCAAGGCAATCCGGTCCAGTCCGCCGACAATTCGCCAGCCCGATACTGAAACTGTTGCGATCCCCGGCGCAAGGTCCCGTTGTAACCGCCCACATAGACAGCATCAGGCGCTTCGGCAACCGTACATGTGCCTGTCTTCGGCAAACGCGCGCGCGACCGCCGTTCGCCATTGACCCAAAGCTGACGCGTAAAGCCAGCCTCTGCGTCGGCCCAGGGTACTTCGGCATACCAGACGGTATTGCCGTTGAGCGTGCCAGACTGCCACCCGCAAACCTGACGTCCGCCGCTTATTGTCACCTCTTCACCCTCTGCCGCGCGCCAAATGACGGGCCACGTTTTCGCATGGCTGTTGTCCTTACGCCCGAAGCCGGATTCTAAGGCGCCGAAATGCAGCGCCCTTGGCAAGGTGTAAACGCCACCGCGCAACACGACTTCTATTGATTCCGGTTCGGAAAAATCTCGCCTAATCCGGCGCACCGCCGTCTGAGCCGCCGGCAGCGTCCGCAGTGGACCATCTGTGCACTGCTTATTGGTTTCAGCCAATAATCCCGACCAGGCGTCATTGCCCGATTCGCCGTTAACATATATGGACTTCATCGTATGCCTCCAGTGTCTTCTGTCGCGCAAAGGGTTGCCGTCGTATCGTCCACCCGATACAATGCCACTTTAAGTTTCACGGGACGTTCATCCCGGGTTTCGCAGGTAAAGGTCACCGGTGTGCCGCGTTGCAGAACACCGCAGTCGATCTCGCCGACTGCCCAGGACAACCCGCTCCAAATCGCCTTGTCGTATGCGATTTCGACCGGGATATCCCGGCCTTTCTGTTCGGCATGCAGGACGAGCAGTTGCCCCATGCTCGTGCCGTTCACCAGAGAGCCGCCTGAAAAACGAGCCGGGCCGACACCATCACGCTGGCACATAACAATGCGCAGGCGACCTTCCGCCGGCGGATTTTCGAGTACATGCGTCAAACTTCGCTGATTTTCCTCGCTGGTGAATTCGGCCAGCAGGCAACTGTTCTGCGGAATCCGAACATCGTCCTGGATGCCCAGGTCATGTTTTGTGTCCGCATAGTCACCAACCCCGATGAGGACCATCTGCTCTGGTCCGAGACAAATCTTTCCGTCGTTCAGTTCCGGCGCAAATCCAGCGTCCCGGAAGAGAATGCGCACGGACATGCCGTCGGGTATAGGCAGCGCCAGTTCGGCCGTCAGTTGCCCCGGATTGACCACGGTCAACAAACCGTGACCGTCACGTAAAGCACTGAAACCATACGGCTTCCCTGTTCCCGGAAGTTCGCCAAAGGTTGAAAACATGGCCGAGCGCTGAAGTTCGAGGAATATTTTCTGCACCTTGGCGAACCATTGTCCCTGTGCTTTATTGAGCAGGTCGAGGTTGCCGTAATACGTATTCACCCAGCCGCCGCGGGCCAGCGACAGGATCAGCATGCCCTGCCAGGCGGCCGTGCCTCGGTAGTAGCAGGTGCCAGTGGTGCCGATCATGAAAGCGGAGTTGTCGATGCGCGAAAGCGGAATCCCGTTCCATTCATACATCCGCACCATGTGGTCGGAGTAGATATCTTTCGAGCGCCAGAAATTCATGGTCGGCACATCAGCCGGACGTGGATCGCCGCAATAGAGCGAATCGAAGACATCCAGCCAGCGGAGGTCGAGCGCTTTGACCATGGGGGTTTCGGTGCTGTGCTGCAGGGGGGCGTTTTCATAGCCGTTGTAGGCAATCAGCACCACGTCGGGATGCTCCTGGCGAAAGGCTTTCATGGCCCCTTGCCAAGCGGCCACGTTGGCTTGACGAATTTCGCTCGGCAGCATAACCCGACGCAGGTTGTCGGGGGCGGCATCAAAGTTGGCGAAATCAAATTTGAACATGCGCACCCCGCGCTCGTACCAAGCATGCAACACCTTCACGTAGTCGGCCAGGTAGCCTCCATAGAAACAGCATAAAGCCTGATTCTTTTCGTCCAGTGAGTCGCGCCAGGCTGGTGCGCATTCCATGTGGCAGAGGGTATTGGCGGTTACCCACAGCCCCGGTTTAATGCCAGCCTCCAGGCAGCGCCGCAACCAGGCGTCCGGACCGATGGGCCAATGGGGCTTGCGCCAGGCCCGGTAGCCGCCGTCGGAAGCGAACCAGAAGGCGTCCATCATGTAGTAGTCGAAACGCACGCCCAGCGTGCGCAGCCGAAGCAGCTCCTCGAGCTGGCGCATCGCCAGCTCTTCGGTCAGCTCGACCGTGTCGGACAGCTCGTCATAAGCTGCCCAGTTGATATAGACAGATATAGGTTGGTTTAACATAGTTGAATGCTTTCTCAGTTTTGGTTCATTTCGATTGACGATAGCGTGCGACGATAACGGTTGACGATTCAAGCACCCTACTCGTTATCCGTTCTCGTTATCCGTTCTCAGGCTGTGGGCAAAGCATCACCCAGGTACTCGGTGTTCATCACGGCAGCCAACGCCTGCTCGGCATGATACCCGCTGTCCATCCACCGGTCGCGGATACTGGCATGGTTTTTGGGGGCCGGCCAGGGAAAGTCCGGATTAGGCCGGTGGAAGCTCATCGCAACGACGGGCCGGTCCAGAATACTCCTCGACCAAAATGCATCCTGACGCGCCAGTCGTTTCTCCCAGTCAGGAATGAACTCAATGGGCATGGTCATGATTTGTCTCCATTTGCTAGCACCGCAGGCCGTTCGATGGCGTTGCCATTGACAACCAGTCGTTGATCCTTAAAGTCGGCCAACACCTCCGTACCGTCGGCAAAACGGGTTGAGTAACAGTCGTCAGATTCGCGGCGGTATGAAACGATCTGCTCTCGCTTAAGATGCCCGAAATCTACGACGCACAGGTCATAAACGCCCTTGAGCGCGGCAATGCGGGCGTCGTCGAGGACGGGCATGACGCCCGGTCGCACGGACCATTCATCCCGTGGCACACCACCATACAGGATACACATCATTGCATTTTGCCAGGCCACCCCTCCTCGGGCTTCAAGGGTAACCAGGCCACTCATGGCCATCTGCCAGACCGGCACAACGTGTTTCGGATCAATCAAAGTGCAAATGGGCCATTCGGGTTTGCACATGGTCAAGTGCCAGGGATCGCCGCAGGCGCTGATATGATCGGCAGTAACGGCACAGGGAAGGAAACCGAATTCAGTACCGCAGGAGCCGAAAATGCGGCGCCCTTCCTCAAGGATCAGTTTCTGGCCGCGGGCGCAGTCGGATCGCGGACCGCCGTACTTTGGGTGGTAGTTGACCTCAAGCGGCTGTTGCATGTAGTCAACGTAGTACATGCCCTTGAGCCCCAGATCCTTCATGCGCCGCATGTGCCCGGCGATGCGTTCCTCCGGCATCGCCAGAGGCCAGCCCGAAGCCTCGGGGCCGCCGGCCCAGCGACCGTGGATCAGCGGCTCACCATGGATGTCGATGATCGCATAGTCGCGATCAAAGTCCGGGGAGTTCAGATTCTGCATGATGAAGTTGTCGTGCACCTGGACATTGAAGCCCAGATCGTTGCCCGTACGGATCATCTGCCGGAACCCGCTCTCACCGCCCAGCCGTTCCTCGACAGGAAAACGTGTGGGGTACAGGCCGTCGTGGCCCTTCGTATTCCAGCCGACGCACTGGGTCAGAATCTTGTTCACCCCAGCCGCCTTGAGTTTTCGCAAGCCTTCCGCTGACTCTGCAAAGGTCATGTAATTCTGGAACGATCCCGGATTGGCGGCCGTCTTGCCTTCCATCATGTAGCCGACATTCTCGATGCCGTAGAAAAGCTTCATGACGTAAGCGTCCATGAGGTAGGCGACTTCGGGGGATTCTTCGGCCCGTTCGGTCAGTGTCTTCTTGCCGAGATCATCGATGACATGACAGCGTATCCGCTGGGCACAGAAGCCAACGGGGTCATCCTCTTTCAGCATGGGGATGAAGCGGACTTCGCGGTTGCTGTAGTCCACCGGATCAACCCAGGTGCGGCGCCATGATATGGCAAACCCAGTGGTGCCGCCTCCTTTGCCGTCAGTTTCGACGCGGCACTCCGTGTCACAAGCCCCCTGTGGGACTAAGGCCATCAACCCGCCCCCGCCGTCAAATGCGGCGCAGAATGGCAGAGAGGGGGTCAGTTCCCAGCGTTCCTGCTCACCATAGATCAGGAAACGGTCGCGCACGGTGGGTTTGTCGGCGGTGGGACAGAGCATGCCCGTGTTGATCGGCAGCAGCAGCGATCCGTTCCGGACCTGCATCAATCCTGGCAGCAGGTCAACAGCAAACAGCCGGTACATGACTTTGTCGTGTTCATAGACTTCGCCCGGACTCAACAGCACAGAGAGTTCGTCATCAGCAAAGCACAACCATAAACCGACCTCGATGCCATGCTGCTTGTCGCTGATCATGACGTGAAACCCATTGTCGACCGATTCAATATGGTCGACCTGCCAGTTTTCAATACGCTCCACCCGTTTCAACGGCTTGTCATAAACGTCAAAAGCCAGCAAAGGTACCGGCCCCCACTGCCTGCCGCAGCGGGTATCGCTGAGCGTGACCAACAGCCGCTGGTCAGCAGGATGAATCGTCATCTTTAAATTTTTTCCACAAATCATCAAGTCTGTCATATTAAGATACTCCTCGTTTTAATTATTCATTTCATCGTCGTTCCATAGAATTTATTGTACATCCCGGCGCACCCCTTCAGCCCCGCCCATATTTCAGGCCTTCATCGAGCATAGCCCAATATTTTTCAATGGGCACATAGTCCGGGATGCTATTGCCACTGCCAAGGCAGTAGCCTCCGCTGGGGGCGAGGGTGTCAATAAAGTTGCGAACACGCTGACGGATTTCGGCTTCGGACGAGCGGCAAAGAAAGTCCACGTCGACACCTCCGAGCAAGGCTATTTTGTCACCGTACGTCTCGTTGAGTTCAAGGATGCCAGGATTGATAGTGTCTTCGAATGAGTGTTTGCCGTCAAAGCCGCAGGCGACGATGTCGGGCATGATGGCGGCGAGATTCCCGCAGGAATGCAGCACGATCTTCTTGCCATGGCGATGCGCCGCCTCAACGGCGCGCCGGTGCCAGGGGAGGAAGTACTCGCGCAGGGTGTCGGGTGCCAGCATGGTTCCCGTCTTGTGTCCCATGTCGCCGGTGAAATTGAAGCCCTGGATGCATGGCAGCGAGCAGCAAAGATCAATCACCTCGACCATGATCGAGCCGACCTTGTCGGCCACCGCCTTCACGAGTTCAGGATCGTCAAATGTCAGCAGTGCCAACCGCTCGAACCCGAGCAGTTCGTCCATAGCAATCTGGAATGGCGCCGGCCCGCCAGTCCAGACACCCATTCCCTCGGGGGCCAGAGCCGCCGTTTGTGCCATCAATTCGACATTGATTTGGTGAGCGGACGGCCAAGGGTAACTCTCAAGGCTTTCCCAATCCGTGATCGCGCCATCCCCCGCCTGCACTTTACCCGCAGGATGATGCCCTGGAAAGCCACTGAATCCGCACGGATTGATGATGCCGAGATCAAACCCCATACGGGCCATGGCCTGAAAGTAGAAGCCAAAAGTCGCCAGATAGGTTGGCGAGTTATTGCTAAAATCAAGATTCGCAGGCGGTTCAACGCCGCTGAGTTCGACGAAATAGTTGGGGATCATTTCGTAGAAAGGCACATACGAGCGGTCCCCGCGCCGCTCCAATACTGCGACAAAGCGCTCGTAGTCCGGCGCTTCGCGTCGATTCAGTCTATAAGTTGAAATCATGGGTTGTTCTCCTGTGGTACGGCGACGTTCAGACGGATAACCGCCACGCCGAATCGTTCCAGTTTTATCTGGGTGCCGATCGCTCGGCCACTGATTAATTCCATGCCGCCTGCCGGCACAGAGACCGCCTGTTCCTTCTCGGAGTGATTGATAAGAAAGAGATAACGCCGATCGCCGTCTTCCCGGATAGAACTCTCCACGCCTAGAGGAGGTGACACAACCGGATAAAGGTCGGCTTTGCTCAGCAGTTCAGCCACAAGCGCGTCGTAGAACCCCTCCTCTTTGACGACGGTACCTACGTAGTACCCCCACCCCTTGCCATGGATATTCCGCGTTGCGGCGGCAAAAGGTACCAGCGACCATTCTCCGGCATAGCCAGCCAGAACTTCGGCCGTCGTGGGTGTGAGCCAGTCGGTGTACAAGTGCGCGGTGAAGTTACCCTCCAGCTCGCCGGTTCCCTTGACCGCGATTTCGGTCGATCCGTCGGGGTGTTCCAGGCTGCCGTACTCTTCGATGGTGATGCCGAGGCAATCCCCAAGCAAGCCGGGTAGCGTACGCTCGTGACAGAGATTCCACTCATCTTTCACTCCGGCACGGCAATCAGTCAGCAGAATTCCCCCGTTCGTCACGAAGGCATCAAGCTTCGTGGCGAGTGTATCGGGCAGCACGTACATGTCCGGCGCCAGCAGGATGTCGTATTCATCGAATGGACCCTGTGCCGAGATCATGTCGACATTGATGCCGGCACGGAAGAATGCCCGGTAATAGCGGGTCATCGCCTCCTGATAGCTGTTGCGACTGAAGCCGGGCTGGATCTGGAGCGCCCAGAGACTATCGTAATCGTACAGGAAGGCCACCCGGCTCTTGACGGTCGTACCACTCAGTTCCGGCCAGAGCTGGTGGTATTCCCCGGCTGTCTGCGCCGCTTCGCGATAGCGGCGCAGCGGTTTGCCATCGTGCCCCAAGAGCCCGTGCCAGTACTGCTCACGCCCGGCCGTGCAGGTGCGCCAACGAAACCACACTTGACCGTCGCAGCCGTGGGCGAGCTGCTGGTAGGCGACCTTGCGAATCTCACCCGGCTTGGGGTTCCGACCGAACGAGCCCCAGCCCGCCGGCCCCGCCGTCTGTTCCATGATCCAGAAATTCTTGCGCTTCATGCCGCGCATCAGGTCGGCGGCCGCCGCAGCCTCGTAGGGCGTGTCCTTTTCGTTGCGCACGGGGTAATTGTCCCAGGCGACAAAGTCCAGATCCTCGCTCAAGTCGAAGTAGTTGAGCATGGGCGCCAATCCCATCAGGTTATGGGTCACAAAATGGTTCGGGCAGCATTCGCGCAGAATCTTCACCTGGTCACGCTGAAATCGCACATTCAGCCAACTGGTGTAACGGTGGTGCTCCAGACACAGACTCGGGTTGTAGTCGTTGCGATTTTGCGGAACGGGGATCTCTGCCCACGTCGAGAAGTGGTGTCCCCAGAAATGCATGCCCTGGCGGCGATTAAGTGTGTCCAGGTCGCCGTGCCGGTCTTGCAGCCATGCCTGGAAATCGGTTCGACAGGTTGCGCAATGACAGAAGTAGTCGTGCGATCCGGAAAACTCATTGTCGGTCTGCCAGCCGATCACGTTCGGTGTGTCAGCAAAATGCTCCGCCATGGCCCGGGTAATCCGCTCCGAAAGCCGACGGTATACGTTTATTGAGAAGCAGTTGTTCTTGCGCACACCCCACACCACCTTGCTTCCATCAGCGCGGGTGGCCAGACATTCCGGATACTTGCTTGCCACCCATGCGGGCATCACTGCGGTGGGCGTGCAGAGAACGACCGAGATGTCGTGTCGGGCAAGCACGGCAAGGGCATCGTCCAGCCACTCGAACGTGAACGTACCCTCGCTGGGCTCCATGTTGACCCAGGCAAATTCGGCCAGGCGGACGACGTTGAAGCCGGCTTCCTGCATCAGCTTCGCATCCGTCTCCCAGCGCTCGCGGTTCCAGTGTTCGGGATAATAATCAGTACCTACATACATATTCTGTTCCTTATTTATTTTATTGTTTTGATTCAAATCCAGCGTCCCCGCCAATCAGTCTTCGGAGTCGTCAATAAAGGTATCATGAGTATCCTTTCGTTTTTAAATGCGGTACGATGCGGCGCAAGCTAATACTTCATCCACTTGCGCCTGTGTTTCACAGCCGACCTCGACCAGAAATTTGCCTTCGGCCCAGCCTGCGGCGTTCTGCATGAATTCGGCAGGGGTCGTAATAAATTGAATTGGCGTCCGCCGCGAGGCGGCGATGAGCGCGGCATCGATCACGGTCGCCAGATGAACCGTGTTCAGATCGCGATGAACAAATTGCACCCAGACCTGATCATTTTCCGCCCACACTGGAATCTGGTGGCGTCCGAGTTCATGGTGGTGCAGGTAGCAACCTCCCCACTCGGCCACGATGCGGTCAAAATACGGCCGCTCAAACGTACGAAGTGTGTCCTGCGAGACCAGATCGCCGAAGTCGCAGGAGAGATAACTGCCGCACGGTGCCCAGCAGCCAAAGGTGAATCCCTCCACGTCATAGCCATGCAGATGGTTTGCGCGCACATCGGCCTCGGTGGCCAGAATCGATTCCGTACAGCGTTCGAGCAAGGCATGCAATTCGGCTTCATACTCATAGACATCGGTGAACATTTCGTTGCCGCGGAACTGGTTTGCAAGGTCGGTCGGGCCGAAGTGGGCGAAGGGCAGGATGCCGTAACTACCGTCCCAGGCATCAATGAAAGTGCGCAGAATAATCATCTGCGCCTGGTACCAGGGATTGTCCGGACGGAAACCGATGCGCTCGATGCCGTCAGCCCAATCAGTGATCGGGGCATGAAGGTAATTCGTGTCTGGCTGTTGAACCAGGTCGGCATCGGCCACCAGCGCTGCCGCGATCATGCCAGTACCGGCAAACACCATGGCGGTCGGAATGCGGTCATCGTCAATTCGATCGGCGACCGTGTTTACAACCCGGATCCGCTCTATTTCACGCTGTGCGTATCGGCGAATGGCCGCCTCGTCGGCCCAGTCGACCTCATTGATCGGAATGGACGGCGGCACCTTCAACTCCGGCGGGCGGTACCAAATCGTCACCATCAAGCCGCGGGCACTCTGGTAGAATCGCCGGTACCGGTCAATCTTTTCGGATATAGTCTTATTCATAAGTCTTTCATTGATACCTTTTGATATCCTATTTCGCTTGAAGCTTTGCCGCCTTAGCCTCGGCAGCCTCCTTGTAAATGTCCATAACCTCTTTTATTCCCTTGTTCATATACCATCCGTTAAACATGAGAATGTCACCGTGCTTGACACCATCCAGCATCGCCTCACGCCGTTGGGCACGGACTTCGGGGGGAATGTTTTTATCGCCTAAAATCTTCGTACCGTTCGGGGCCATTGTGACCGTAAACGCCTCCGGCCATAGTTCACGGATTTTTGGAGCTGTGCGGGCGACGCCGTGATGGAACATTGAATCGAGCGGCGCACTACAGGTGTAATACAGTAGCGTCTGATTTTCCGGCATCAGCAGCACGTCGGGATACTCCCGATTCAAGCGCATGAACATTTCCGGATCTAGCGGTCGTCCATTCATGCCAAGTGAACTGTCAACATAGAATAGCGTGCATCCCCACCGCTTCCTGGCGTATTCGAGATCCTCTTTCATTTCCTGATAGGCGTCTTCTCCGCTCAGCTTTTTCTGGATGGGGTACCCGGCGTCATTGAATTCCACTTTCTGCGGACGAAAACAGATGCCGACGCGAAGTCCCGCATCCCGGAACTTACGGAAGAAGGCGTCGATAACAGGCATTTTCATTGTCTTCAATTTTCCGTTCTCAAGAACCTCGACGTCAAC
>Ga0209414_1001650_pt1 | contig 10405 bp, 9 predicted proteins | sample LakVidmifraction_4_FD_181154 | JGI IMG/M metagenome (GOLD analysis project Ga0209414, IMG submission 181154) | Hypersaline microbial communities from Lake Vida, Antarctica - Brine Hole Two &gt;0.2 micron (SPAdes) (version 2) | ecosystem: Environmental > Aquatic > Non-marine Saline and Alkaline >... | reverse complement strand
CCGCAGCAGAAGCGGCGGTTACGCTTCCCCCGCAGGTGAAAGACCGGCTTGATGAGATCGACCGAATTGTAATCACCACCCATGAATCCGCCATCCGGATTATCTCAAAAGTAGGCAAGCTGGCCAACGCAGCAGACCGCGACCATTGCCTGCAATATATGACAGCAGTACCGCTGATATTCGGGCAACTAAACGCCGAGCATTACGAAGACGACTTCCACGAGGCTAATCCCGAAATCGATAGGCTGCGGGAAAAAATGGAAGTAATCGAAGATGCGCGCTACACCAAAGAGTATCTAGAGGCAGACAAACGCTCCATCGCTAACGCCATTCAGGTGTTTTTCAAAGACGGCTCAAGTACCGAACAGGTTGTTGTCGAGTACCCGATAGGCCACCACCGGCGCAGAAAGGAAGGTATCCCTCTGCTGGAAGACAAGTTCCGGTCTAATCTGGCGACCCGCTTCCCCGCGCAACAGTGTCAGCAGATTTTTAACGTGTGCAAAGAGCAGAAGGGGCTGGAGCAAACACCGGTTCACGAATTTGTGGAACTGTTTGTTATTTAGGCAGTCTGGAAGGCTTAACGTACTGACGCATTGTTAGCTCTGTATCTGCCTCGTGAGTTGCAGATATAAACCACTCCCGGAGATATACCGTCTCGGCAATGGCGGTATTAAGGTTGTTGGCGCCGTTATTCCTGCATGTCATCAAGGTAACGGCGAACGTGCATTAGGTTGGCGACGCTGCCCTTAAGCATAACGTTCATAGCCGATTCGCCATCGAAGTCCCGGTTTTCTTTCTTAGGCCAAGCGTTTGCCTGGGCTTCCGTGGGAAACAGGAGCCTGAGGGACTTATAGACACCCATTACGTAAGAAATTCGCTCCAGGGTATCTTTAGAAATCGCCGGCCCCTCACCATTGCGCCACTTGTAGAACGTTGAGCTGGCCGGGTCGCCTAGTAAAATGCGCTCTTCCTGAGCCTTTAAGCCCCAAGATTTTGTGATGTTGAAGAATATTTCAAGAGCCGTGTTGGAGATAATCTTCGGATCTTTGTTGTCCAGGAACTCTCTGGCTGCAAGCATGCTCAAGCCTTCTTATAGCAGGGTTCCCCCGGTCTGGTGGAAACTACTTCTACTTGCGCCCCGGTGACAAGGGTTTTACGTTATCGGGCGCGCGCCTACTTTCTTGGTGACGGGGCTCTTCATCCGGGAAGATTTTAGTCAAGCGCTTATCAATCCGCTCCAGCGCTTCCGCCATACGCAACAGCGCGCTAGTTGCGCCAGCCAGTTCACTCGTATTGTGCCCATCTTTCTCTGCAGTAGGGTGCTCCGGTTTTCGCAGTTCAGTCGGCTTCGGCGATTTTTCAGACACATCATCGCCCAATATGTCTTTACGAATGGATTTCAAATCGTGGGGGTCGATAAAGGGTCGGTCTTCCGCATAAGCGCACATCATCATGCCGTCACACAGCTTGTTAATCAGCCGCGGAATGCCTTTGCTCAGCTTGTGTATTTCACGAACTGTATCGCCATCAAAAAGCTTGTTGCCGCCGTGGCCAGAAACCAAAAGCCGATAGTCGACATACTCGGCGGTTTCTGCAAGCGTTAGCCCTTCCAGGTGGAAGAACAGCTTCACCCGCTGAGCAAGCTGGGGTATATCCAGAACGGCCTGCTTCAACTCCGGTTGGCCAAGCAGAATAACCCGCATGGAAGGCCCGCCCATGCTTTCCATTCCGGCCAGCATACGGATGTCTTCAAGGTTTTCTCGGGTAAGGTTTTGCGCTTCATCAATGGTCAGCACCACAGGGGTACCTGCCGTCGCCATACTCTCCAAATAATCAGAAATCTGGAACAGCATGGCCACCTTGCTGTCGTCCTCCACTTTCATTCCGGCTTTGCGAAGAATCAGGCCAAACAGATCCTTGGATTCCAGATTAGTGTAGGAAATATTGAGCAGCTTCAAATCGCCTTCGAGATTGCGGATGGTCTTTTTCAGCAGAGTTGTCTTGCCAGAGCCAATTTCACCACTGATAACCACAAAGCCTTCCGAGCTCCAAATCGCAGAAGACATGTACACATAAGCCCGGGAATGCTGCTGGCTCATGTAAATAAAATCGTCTTCCGGCGTAATGCGGAAGGGGTGTCTATGGAGGCCGAAAAATTCCAGATACATCATCAATTCCTGTCCCTGAATTAGGCGAGGCGGATCAACTGATCGCTGCGCAGCAGGGTTTTGTCTGGTTCATAGGCGTTATAGCTTTCGCTCACGGTTCCGAACCTGAAGTCTCCCAGTAAACGTTCGAGGCGGTCGTGGCACCGATCCAGATTAGTGTAGTGACGGAAGCGGGAAAACCAGCTTGCGTTATTGTAGCGTGGCTGCTCGGGGTCTATCTCCCAAGGGTGCAGATAAAACATCTGCGGCCGTGCCCCAAAGCCCGAGGCATTGCGAAACAGGTAGCGAAATACCGGGTAGGGGAATTGGCGGAAATAACCGCCGCCGGCTGCCGGTATTGAAAGCCCTAAAATGTGAGCAGTGGTTAGAGGAAACTCACGGATAATGGCACCACTGGCGGTTTCGATGGAGTAGGGCGCAGTGGGCGAATCCGGTATGCCGTAATTATCGTGTCGAATCGGGAAAATGCTCGAATCCCAGGTAAAACCCGCTTCACTGAGAATATCCAATGCCCAAAGAGAGTCCCGGGTAATGGAGTAACTGGCTGCGCGGTAGCCGACGATGGCCTTACCCGTGATGTCCTCAAGCAGGGCCTTGGAGCGAATAGTCTCCTCCCGGAACACATCCTGCGACTGCTTGTAAATCAACTGGTGGCTGTAACCGTGGGAGGCAATTTCGTGGCCATGGTCAGACAACTTGCGAATGAGTGCAGGAAACCTCTCGGCAACCCAGCCCAGCACAAAAAACGTCGCCTTCACATGATGCTTCTCAAACAGCGATAACAAGCGTTCCGTATTCTGCTCCACGCGAGAGGGCAGAGAATCCCATTGCTCTGGACGGATCACGCCAGAAAGTGCTGCAACGTGGAAGTAATCTTCTACGTCTATACTCATGGCGTGTAGGGGTGAGGATGTTTCCGTTCCGGGCATGGGCTCTCCTTTCCAGTGGCACCAGTAACCAATAGCACCGATGGCCAGATTTTCGCCTACTGATCGTGCAAATACAATTCTTGATGTAAGCCAATTTCCGGTTGCGATGAAAAACAATGTAAAACTATGTTACCTAAAGATACAATATGTTGAGATTACATGTGGGTCAGAGCAAGATGAGCCACTAAATAGAAAAGGAACCGGCGGTAAAGGGGCGCTCTTAGCCAAATTGAGCGTGCGCTGCCGGAGAATCAGATGTAGGTCTGCCACTGGTTGTTGTGCAGGCGACAAGGAAGTTCGGCGTGTCGTATATACGGTTCAGAAAACACTACCTCCACATTCCCTATCTGGTGCTCGCTGCACTCGAGTTTGTTGTTCTATATGCTATTTTTTCCTTTCTTGGGCTGCTGCTTTCGGTTACAGGCGTCGGGTACCCTTCTGTTGAGACCAATATCCTGTCAGCCAGCCTCTTTGCGCTGGTTCTGAGCTGCGGAACCCTCGCCATGGGTGGTTATCTGGCCATGGTTCATGAAAATGTGTCAGCCCTGTTTTTTCGCACGCTGATTGCCTACTGCTTTGTGGGCGGCATCGGGCTGAAATTGCTCTATCTGGTTGCCCCATCGGCAAACCCCGGCAGCACAAACCTATTCTGGGCCGTTATTCTCGCTTCATTGGTGGTGATTCTTCTGCGGCTTATTTTTCTGCGGATTGTGGATTCCGAGCAGCTGGTGCGCCGAGTGGTCATATTTGGCGCGGGCGATTTTGCCGCTAACCTGCTCGATGAGTATGAGCGCAACATGCGCGCACTGGGTGTGCGCATCATCGGCTGTATCTCAGAAAACCCCAGCGGGGCTGTGGCTGCCGATAAGCTATTGCCCACACCCTACGATTTTTATCAGTTTTGCCGGCAAAATCGGGTATCAGAAATTGTTATCGCCCAGCAGGAGCGCCGTCGTAACGAAGGCGGTTGGCTACCGGTGCCAGAACTGATGGAGTGCAAGCTTCGCGGTATCGCCATAACCAATGGCATAGATTTTTACGAGCGCGAACTGAAAAAAGCCAAGTTGGATATGGTGCATCCTTCATGGATTGTGTTCTCAGAGGGCTTCAAAGCCTCAAAAACTCGGGACTTTGCCAAGCGATCACTAGATCTAGTGATCAGCCTTTCGCTTCTGCTCGTCATGTTGCCGTTTATCATCCTCACGGCCATTGCCGTGTTCTTAGAAACCGGGCGCCCCATACTTTACAGCCAAACCCGCGTAGGAATGCTTGGCAAAGAGTTCCGCATCTACAAGTTCCGTAGCATGCGGCAAGATGCCGAAAAAGACGGCAAAGCGCGCTGGGCCTCCGCCAATGACAACCGGGTTACCCGGGTGGGCGCCTTTATACGCAACACCCGCCTGGATGAGCTGCCGCAGATTTACAATGTGATCAAAGGCGAGATGAGCATTGTCGGGCCGCGCCCAGAAAGGCCAGAGTTTGTCTCAGAGCTGAAAGAAAAAATTCCGTTTTACGACACCCGGCATTACGTAAAGCCTGGCCTAATGGGCTGGGCACAACTTAAATACCCCTATGGCGCATCGGTCGAGGACGCCAGGGGCAAGCTGGAGTACGATCTTTACTACTCCAAAAACCATAGCCTTTTAATGGATTTTTTAATCATGATCCAAACCGTGGAAGTCATTCTCCTCGGCAAAGGCGTTCGGTAATTATTCGGTACTATAGATAGAGAACAACTAAGAGCTACAGAACAACTAAGAGCTACAGAACAACTAAGGGTTGGAGAACGTTTATGACCACTATCACGTTTGTACGGGCTGGTTTGATTGCGATCCTGAGCTTGTTTATCACCGCATGCTCGGGCCTGCCGTCGTCGGCAGAAATGCCACCGGCATCTGATCTGGAGCCAGAGCCTTACGAGATTGGGATAGGGGACACTGTCTCCATCCACGTATGGCGCAACCCAGAGCTGGGTCAGTCTATCGTGGTTCGCCCAGACGGCTTTATCTCTATGCCCCTGATGGGCGACGTAAAGGCTGAAGGCAAAAAGCCAGAACAGCTGGCTGCTGAAATCAGCGACACCCTGGGCGAGTTTATCCGTACCCCAGAGGTGACCGTAATGGTCACCAACCCGCTCAGTAAAGAATTCCGCAATCGTATTCGGGTTACCGGCCAGGTTGGCGCGCCGCAATCTGTTGCCTTTCAGCCAGGCATGACCGTACTAGACGTGGTACTGATGGCCGGCGGCATTACCGATTTCGCCGCAGAAAGCCGTGCGGTTTTGCACCGCCAGATAAACGGCGAGTACCAAAGCTTTGGGCTAGACCTAGAAGCCATTCTTACGGATGGCGACATGCGCACTAACCACGGCCTGCAGCCGGGCGACGTAATCAGCGTGCCCCGCAAACAACTCTTCCGGGGCGAGCTCTGATGGATATCCAGTTCATCCTCGATACCCTCCGTGCGGTGAAGCTTGAGCTTTACCGGCACAGGTTGGCAGCGGTTATCATATTTATGACCGTGACGGCAGGGGTATTGACGCTGGGCTATGTAACACCGAAAAGCTATACCTCCCAGGCCGTTTTGTACGCGGACCAATCTAACATTCTACAGCCACTGCTCCAGGGCAAGGCCGAGTTAACTCAGCTTGATCGCATCAACGAAGCCCGGGAATTGATGCAAAGCCGCTCATTTCTCGAGCAGATAGGTCTGGATACGGGGCTGATCAGCGGCGGCGAAAGCGATGCCGTTCGTAACCGCAAGCTCAGCGACCTACGCAAGCAAATCGGCATACGAGTATCCAACCGGAACTTTCTTGAACTGAATTACACCAGCGGTAGCCCAGACGAGTCTTTTCAGGTGCTTAGCGCGGTATTGAATCGATTTATTGAGCGCACCGTGCGCAAAAAGCGTTCCGAAAGCCAAGGCGCGTTTGAGTTTATCGATTCTCAGGTTAAAACCTACCAGCGCCAGCTCGAAGATGCTGAGCAGCGTTTGAAGGAATTCAAATCCGCCAATCAGGATGGCACAGAGAGCAGCGTGCTTGCCCGAATTGAAAACCTGCGCCGGGATATTGAAAACCTCAAGCTGGAAATTCAGCAAACAGAATCCGAAGTTAAGCTTACCCGTCGCCAGCTTAATAATGAGCAACCGGTGCGCCGCATCACCGTGGACCCAGGCAAGTCTTCCGCCGAGCGACGGTTAGTTGCCATGCGCCAGGAACTGGATTCGTTATTGTTGCGCTACCACGAACGCCACCCGGATGTGGTGAGCATTCAAGATCAGATTGGCGACCTGGAAACACGCGTCTCCACGCAAACCGACGATGATCGCGACGGCGCCGTTACCGAGGTCATGGAAAACCCGGTCTACGAAAACCTCAAAATTCAGCAGTCCGAGATGACGACACGGCTCGCCGTGCAAAAAAACCGCCTGGCTTCACTGGAGCGGCTTCTTGAAGAATCGTTCGAACGCTCTCAGCGGGTCGCAGAGAATCAGGCTCAGTTTTCAGAGCTTACCCGTGATTACGATGTTACCCGGGGCGTATACGAAGACATGCTGCAGCGCCGGGAAAAAGCACGGCTATCCATGACGCTGGATGTGCAGGGCGAAGGCGTAAGCTACAAAATTCAAGAGCCGGCATCTTACCCCACGCGCTGGGACGGGCTTCAGCTATACCAGGTTGGCCTTGCGGGCCCATTCCTAGGCAGTGCCATGGTGCTGGGTTTGTTGGTTATGCTGGTTATGTTTGATCAACGAGTGCGCTCACCCCGTGCACTGCAGTTGGCCCTGCCGGAAAGCATTGCGGTACTGACCACCATTCCCCATTACCGCAGCACATGGAAGGATCGCTTACTGCGCAAGGATGTTCTCTTAATCCTGACCGTGTTGGCGGTTTTCATGACAGCTTATCTCGCCGTTCTGGTGTTCAGTGTTATGGGTATTACCCCCGAACAGCTGATCAATAAAGTCAGCGAATTAACTGGGCTTGGGCTGGAAGTTGGGGGAGACGGTACATAATGGAAGACAACAAACTCTACAATGCACTTCTGAAAAGCCAGGATGAACGTCGCCGGCTCGAGCATGACCGCGGGGAAGCAAAGGCCGAAGAAGGCTTCCGCAAAGAGCGCCCTTATGCAGGCGCTGAACAGGAAAGGCTTACCCACACTCAAACCCAGACTCAAACCAAAGTCGAGACCAACCAGAACGAACACGCTCCAACGGTTTACGATGCATCTGTGTCTCTGGGGCTGATTGGTAACCCAAAACCCTGGAGCCGTGAACAGTTAAGGGAACGGAAGATCATTTATTCTGGCATGCCAGACAAAGAAGTGATGGATGCCTACCGAGAGCTGCGCATACAGCTGCGCAACCGAGCCGGTGAGGGCAATTTCACGGTTATGTTCAGCAGCCTGGGCACTGGCCCAGGGGGTCTTCTCACCGCGTTTAACCTGGCAGCAGCGTTTGCTCTGGATTCACAAACCTCGGCACTGCTTGTGGACTGCGATCCTTACAGTAATGAGCTAGGAGGCCTGGTTTCCAGCCCAATGGGCGCAGGCGTTACGGATTTTGTTGGCGACCGCTCAATGACCATCAAATCCATTCTCTATCCCAGTGGTCTTGAGCGCCTCACGGTGATCCCTGCAGGCACTCAGGCGTCCTCTGCGGTTGAACTGTTTTCTGCCGTGCGAATGCGGGAATTGATTACCGAGCTGAAGGCCCGCTATCCGGATCGGTGTATTGTGCTGAACGCGCCGCCGTTTCGGGAAAACACAGAAGCACGGATTCTTGAACGCTTTGCAGATCAGATTGTTTTCGGTGTTCCTTTCGGGGAAGTCACCGGAGAAATTATTACAGATTCCGTCGACGCTCTCGGGTCTGACAAATTCTCCGGCCTGATCTTTCAGGAGTAGCCCAATGGAACGCAGAGCAGGGATTGCCAACAACTTCAGCCTCGCCTCTCTTCTGATTGGCGTCGGCTGTGCTGCGTGGTCTTGTGTCGTCACCGCCCAAGGCTTGAGTGATGACATCACCTCACTTTCCGGCTCGGCCTCGGTGTTTACCAATGTTACTCACACCCGAACGGATAAGGGCACTGGCACCGACACGAATACACAGCCAGGGCTCGGGGTGTCTGGGCGAGTGGGCGGCACATTAGAGCGAGGCGCGAACGCTCTGGCCTTACAGTACGGTGGCACCCTCGAAACCAGCCGAGAAACTGCAAACGGCGAACAGAGCGATAGCAGCTCCATCACCGGTGCCTCCCGCTACACACATGCGGATCCCGGCAGCCGGTTAGATTTTAATCTGGGCCACACAGTCAGCTCGGTTCGCGACAACACAGGTTTTTTTGTCAACCCGTCCAGTTACGATACCCAAAATACATTGAGTGCCGGTGCAGGGCTGCGTTTTTATCCGGGCGAACTGTCTACCCTGCGCTTTTCAGGGCAAGCCGGCCGCAGTTTCGGAGACGACCAGCTCAACGACCAAAAATCCTTTACCGCCACCAGTGATTTTTCACGAAGATTAAGTGATCGCTCCACGGGCAGCTTGAACGCCAGCCGAAGCTGGTCAGAAGAGCGCGGCGTAGATATCACCATCGATTCTGCACAGCTGGTTTACAACCTCCAAATGGAAAACGGATCTTTCGCTATAGGGGCGGGCGGCAGCAAAGCAGACACAGAATATACCGGTGGCACCACAAGCGAAAATGAAGCGGTAACGGGCTTTTTAGATCGCACCTGGGTAACCAAAGACTGGCGTACATCGGTGCAATACAACCGCAGCATGTCCGACAGCGCCACGGATCTTTCCCTGAACCTGCCCCCTGTATTTTCGTTCCTGCCAGATACGGTTCGGATACGGGACCTGGTGGTCAGTGATTCATTATTGGTTACCCACAACAACCAACGGGCCTGTGATATCTGCGACCTTGGGGTCTACGCAGAGGGCTCCATACTCGAATCGCAGGTGACCGGCGCGACCACCCACGAATACCGTGCCGGCGTTAACCTTGGGCTTCAACTAACCGCCCTGCAAAGGCTGAATGTTGGGTATACCTGGGAAGGCGATGCAGGTGAAGACGCAAATATTGTTGTCGACCAAATACACCGCTTCACCACCAGCTGGACGCGGCAGCTAGCGGAATATACAACCTTTGGTGTTGAGTTTAACCAGTCGTACTTGCGTTCTCGCTTGGCTAGAAGCGATCAAGAACAGTTTGAACTTCGCCTTGTACTCAGTCATGGCTTTGCACTGAGCGGGCAACGTTGAGCAAAATTATGTTTGAGCAAAAAAATAATATACGGCTTCCCCCGGAGACACCACCACAGCTGGTTGTGGTGATCGATACCGAAGAAGAGTTTGATTGGAGCGCCGAGCCAGACGCCAATGCTAACCGGGTATCTGCCATGGCGCACATCGATCGCGCCCAGGGCATCTTCAACGAGTATGGCATTTGCCCCTGTTACGTTATCGACTATCCAGTTGCCAGCCAGCCCCAGGGCTATGGGCTGCTGAAACAATTTGCAGAGAAAGGCCAGTGCGAAATTGGCGCGCATCTCCACCCCTGGGTGAACCCACCCCAGGACGAAGTGCTTAACCGGTCGAACATGTACCCCGGCAACCTTCCAGAAGCTCTGGAGCGGGAAAAGCTCCGGCTTTTGCGCGACACCATTAAACAAAACTTTGGCCAGGCGCCGGTGGCTTACAAAGCTGGGCGATATGGCTTTGGGCCCAACACCACAGGCATTCTTCAAGAGCTGGGTTTTAATATTGATCTGTCGGTTTGTCCGCCTCTGGATGCTCGGGGCGACGGCGGGCCGGATTATCGCCGGTTTGATGCACACCCATTCTGGTTCGGGGGTTCGGATAAGCCCATCTTAGAAATACCCTGCACCGGCGGGTTCATCGGTTGGGCTCAGCCTGTGGCAATTCCACTGTTTGAGGCTGCGCAGCGCCTGCGCAAGTTCAAGGCACCGGGTATTTTGTCCCGAATCGGCGCCGTGGACAGGCTTATGTTGTCACCGGAAGGGTATACGCCCGCAGAGCACATCAAACTTGTAAGAGCGCTCTACAAGCAGGGCGTGCGAACATTTACCTGGAGCTTTCACAGCCCAAGCGTGGTGCCTGGCAACACCACGTACGTACAGAATGAAGCCCAGCTAAAAGCATTTTTAGACAGTTTCCGTCGGTTTTTCGACTTCTTTTTCAACGAATTAGGCGGCCAGGCGTCATCGCCCATCCGCATACGCAAGCATATGGAGAGTAAGGCATGAAGGTGCTCGGGATATCCCGAGCACCTTCATG
>Ga0209414_1001647_pt1 | contig 10408 bp, 6 predicted proteins | sample LakVidmifraction_4_FD_181154 | JGI IMG/M metagenome (GOLD analysis project Ga0209414, IMG submission 181154) | Hypersaline microbial communities from Lake Vida, Antarctica - Brine Hole Two &gt;0.2 micron (SPAdes) (version 2) | ecosystem: Environmental > Aquatic > Non-marine Saline and Alkaline >... | reverse complement strand
CTGCGACAGCAGTGAAGCGAAGCGGAACGTCCTACCTCTTGCTTTGCAGCACTTTACCTTTAGCGAACTAAAGGCGAAAATGCTTTAAATCAAGATTTCACGCAATCTCACATTAAACAGTAAGCCCCAATTATGAATGCAAGACACTGTCGTGAGCAGGAACAAGCATAGCTTGTATTTTATTCCCATGGGTTTACACCCATGGCTACATTATGTCGCACCTACGGAGCTAGCCATGTAGAATCATGGCTCAAGGGGGAGAACGTTACTCCATCCGAGCCCATTTCCTTCAAACTCGGCTACAAGGTAAAACTGCAATCCAACCGTTAATTTGCAAGACTAACGCTGTAGCCGCGTCGCTCCGGCGCGGAAAACTTTACCAATTTCCTTCTCTACACTACAACCCTTCCTTTTCTTGCCTGTAGCGCCGTAGTCCGGAACGGCGAAGGCGGATTTTACTGTTGTGGTTTTACTTGTCGAAGTTGATTCTCGGGTCGATTAATATGTAACATAGGTCTGAGAGTACATTGCCTAGAAGTCCGAATATTGAAGTTAGAGATAGAATCCCCATGAAGACTGCATAATCTCGACTTGTTATTGCGGTTAAGCTTAAGCGTCCCATGCCCGGAATTTCAAAAACCTGTTCGATGATTACTGAGCTTGCAAAAATGAGAGTAAGTATTGAACCAAATCCTGTGGCAATTGGTATTAGACTGTTACGGAATGCATGTTTCCAGACGGCAGTTTTGTAGTGAACACCCGTCGCAATAACTGTTCTCATGTAGTCTTTACCCACTTGATCCAATAATGAATTTTTCATTAGCAGAGTCAGAACTGCAAAGTTACCTGCCACATAGCATAAGACAGGTAGGAACATATGAATGAATATATCCTTAAACTTGCCAAATGCCGAGAGCATTGCGAAGTTATCTGACTGGTATCCTGAGATCGGGAAAAAGTCCCATAACCCATCTGTTGTTCCACAAAAGAGCATCTTAAGCAACATGCCTAGAGCAAACGCTGGTATTGAGTAAGCAATGAAGACAATCATACTACTTGAGAAGTCAAAGACAGAGCCATGTTTCAGAGCTTTTGCAATACCTAGCGGTATGCATATTAGGTAACTGAGCAGAAATCCAGACAGCCCAAATGTTAAAGATACTGGAAATCTTTTGCTTATTAACTGCCATGCTGTCTTGTCTGTGTACATATATGATTTCATTTTAAGACCTAGACGATCTTTTATGAGCCATTTATAATAACGGACAATTAATGGTTTGTCAAATCCAAATGCTTTTATCAGTTCTTCTCTTTGCTGTTCAGAGATATCTCTGGCATTTTCTCTTACAGATGAACCGGAATCTCCAAAGCCACGCATCTCCATTATCTTTTGATCGACAGGACCACCTGGTACTATTTGAGCAATAGAAAAACACAAAAATGTGATTGCCAGAAATGTTGGGATTATCAGCAGTAATCTCCTCAAAAAATATGCAAGTTTGTTGTTCATAGTTCTAAAAGTTTTCGTCAAATATAATTTCTTTAGGTTCTACTATGAGAGAGTCTTCTGTCTGAATTGCGTCATTTAGTTCGGCATTATAATCTGGATCTATCCACCAATAGGAGAGTACAGAGCTTTCACCTCCAAATTTTGAAAGTACAGTATCCGGCTTGCCAAATTTGTTCCAGTATAGTAGTCGAGTAGCCTTGATGTTCCATAATAGTATATATGGACATGAATCAGTCAATATTCCATCAATTTCACGACATATCTGATTTCTTTGTTGAATATTAAAGTTTGATTTTTGTTTTTCAATCAACTCATCCACTTTTGCATTTTTGAAGCCGGTAAGGTTATTGCCGCCTTTTCTGTCAGCTTCTTTTGAAAACCACATTGACTCCGGGTCTTTAAAAATTCCAGCTCCATATGCTGCAGTGGTCATGTCAAAATTAAACTGATCCATATCTTTCATCCAGGCAGCCCAGTCTTTCTTTTCTATTTCCATTTTTATTCCTGTAGCAGCCAGATCTTCTGAATATATTGCAAGATACTTGTCAAACCCTGAGTCACGAGCCAGATATTTGAATGTAAATTCTTTGCCATTCTTTTCTAAGATACCTTTGTTGTTTATTTTCCATCCAGCTTCTTTGAGTAGCTCTTTTGCTTTTGTCGGGTTGTACTCATAATTAGGATTATTGCACGGTATATCTTTTGAATATAAATCCTCATAGTAAGATTGATGCAGAAAGTATTGATCATATGCAAGAGTTTTATTCATATGTTCTCTGTTCACTAAGTATGCCAGAGCTTTTCTAACTTTTGGATCATTGAATGGCTCGCGCCTCATATTCATTGCAAATCCCTGGAATCCTACTGGTTTGTGATTTGTAATCTTCTGTTTAATTATCCAGTTTTTCATGAATTTATCACCACCGGTTTCCTTCATCCACAGGCGAGAAGTGTATACAGGAAAAATATCCATTTTGCCTTTTTTGAATTCTTCAAATGCGTTTACTCTGTCAGAGTAGTATCGAAATGTAATCATGTCAAAATTGTATATATGCTTATTTCTTTTGTAGTTCTGCTGCCACCAATTGTTCCTTCTTTTTAATTTGCTCAAAGTTCCTGATTGTATTTCATCCATTTTGTATGGTCCTGATACAACTGGAAATTGAGTATTCTGCTCATTAAAATTTTTGTCTTTAAAGGCATGTTTCGGCAGAATCTGGAATCCACCCGCTGCGCCGAGATTACGCCAATGTATTGTGTCTGTTGTGAAGCGAACAAACTTGTTGCTTACAATTTCCGGTTCCTTGAAAACACTTAAGCTGACTTTGTGAGGAGTGGTGAGGTTGGTAGGGTTCATTATGGCATTGAATGTCCATACAACATCTTCAGCTGTTATAGGTTTGCCATCGCTCCACATAGCATTTTCATCCAGCTCAAACGTAAAAGTCTTTTTGTCATCAGAAATAGACCAGCTTTTTGCAATATTTGCAGTATAGTCTGCCGTAATTGGATCCATGCTTAGTAGAGGTTCGTACAATAAACCAAAGACTTCTGATGCAGTATAACTGGTTTCAAGGTAATAGTTGAATGACTTAGGAAATTGACCCCCAAAGATATTTATATTGCCACTCGGAATGGCATTGTCGGATGCAAGAGGATCGATTTTGTCCTGCCCATAAGTGTTAAATAGAATTGATATCGTTGCTATAATTAATAATATTTTTTTCATTTTTATATCCTTGATTTTATTTATGGTACTGTTAAAAGTTTTATACTTTTCTAAGAGCTACTTTGTTCTAAATCAACAGGATACAGACATTATTGTCTTATCCCTTTTGTTTAACGGGCTGACAGCCCAGTTTATACCAGCCCAGGGCAACGCCCTGGGGCTGTCAACACTATACATCTTCGCCCTGTAAGGGCAGCTTAACCCGATGTTTATTAAGCTGCCATTACAGGGTGCAATAAAAACTGATGCTTGTTACCCTAGGCGTTGCCTAGGGCTAGTATAATTTGCCCTTTCAGGGCGTTTTCATATCTTTCATAGAATTTTTGACAGTACCTTTCGGTTCATAGAACCGACTCTACATTTTTAACAATCAATGTTATTAGCAAATAATGTAGTGTCCGTTCTGTGAACGGAAATGTTTTTCCTATACCAGTTTTTCTTTATTATTATTTGCAACATTCATTAGCAGTGCAATTATACACCAGGAAACAAGTAGACTTGTGCCTCCATAGCTCACAAAGGGCAGAGGAAAACCTTTGGGAGGAATCATTCCGGTTACAGTTGAGATGCTTATGATTGATTGAACAGTAATAGTCATTGTCAATCCTACAGCAAGTAGTCTGCCGAATCGGCTTACAGTATGCATTGCTATGCATAATCCACATATGCATATTACAGTAAAACATAGAACCACTAGAATGGTTGCTATAAGGCCCATTTCCTCACCAATAATAGCTAATATAAAGTCGGTGCTTGCTTCTGGCAAATAATGTTCTTTTTGTATACCATTTCCAAAGCCTTGTCCAAACAGGCCTCCTCTGGTAAAAGATACTAGAGATTGTTCCAGATTATATGCTTTATCAGGATAATCTTCCGGGTGTAACCATGCATTTATTCTTGTCATTCTGTTTGCATGAGTAAGTAGGTATGCAACACCTCCCACTAAACCGACAGCTCCCACAGGCAAAAGATATCGCAGTTGTGCGCCACCTTGTAACATTAAGATTCCACCGATCAGTCCAAGGAGTGCAAAAGTTCCGAAGTCTGGTTCTAGAATTATTAGCCCCAGAAAAGCTGAAAGGAATAGTCCGGGATAGATTGTTAGGTATAGAAGCTTATTGTGGTGTTCCATCACATTGTTATACCAGCTTGCAAGAACAATTATCAGTGATATCTTTGCAAATTCTGATGGCTGTAGGGAAAACCCTAGCAATCTGAGCCACCTATGACTCCCATTCATTTCCTTGCCTATTCCAGGAACAAACACCAGAATCAGTGTAAATAGAGATAGAGCAAAAATAATCAGGTAATATTTTGAGAAGATTTGGTAATCCATCTTTAAAATAATGAAAATAGGGATGATACTAAGTCCGAGCCATATTAACTGTTTTTTTAACTTATGAAATTTTGTGATTTCAGCTTTGTTGTTCTCATAATCCTGTGTTTTTTGTTCCAGTTTGTTAAGTTCAAAAGACTTAATATTCTCTGTATATGTAACCTTTCCAATACTGGCTGCTGTTATAATGCCGAAAATTGTAAGCATTAGGGCGCATATAAAGATTGTAATTGCAAGCTTGGACATGATTAGGGTTTTCTGTCACGGTTTCCGTGAGTGAGTTTTTTTGTTCGACCCCACCATTATTTGCTTAAAGAAAAGCAAATGATGGTGGGGGCGAATTTAAAGAATTTAGCCTCACCCTCGGAAACAGCGACATAGCTTATTGTTCAAAAAAAAACCGGAAATCACATGTGTGTCTCCGGTATTATTTCACTATCTTGTTTTATTCAGATAAAGATACATTTGGAATCAAAACAACATCACCTTTTTTGAGAATAGTGTCGACAGGTATGTTGTTGAATGTTGAAATTTCTTCAACAGAACAACCCCACATTTGTGCAACAGCATGTAAATCTTCTGTTTCTGATGCAACATGTTTGTTTGGCTCTAGAACAGGAGTTGAGATGGCTTCTTCTTGAATTACAGGCGCTGTCATAGCTTGCTCTGGAGCAACAATCTCAGTATCTTCATTAACCATGAAGTTTTCATCAAGACCTATTTCAGGTGCTTGTTCAACAACATCAAGTTTGATAGGCTTTTGCGGCTTGCGACCTGTGCTTGGTTTTTTTGTTGCTCCCGGAATGACAAGTTTTTGTCCCACACGAATACTGTTGTGATCTGTTATTTTGTTTGCAGCAGCTAAGTCAGCAGTTTTAATTCCATAAGCACTTGCAATTTTTGATAAACAGTCACCAGATTTAATCACATATTCATCACCATTAGCTGTATTAGATTTTTGGGTATCAGCTTTTGTTGTTGAAACTGTTCCAAATGAAGGAATTTTCAGCTCTTGCCCAATCAATATTTTGTTTTTATTTTCTATATTATTGATTTCACATATATCTGCAACACCAACACCAAACTTATTTGCAATCTTACCAAGATTGTCACCTTTTTGAACTTCATATGTAGTTGTTGGTTGATTCTCTACAACAGCTGTTTGTTCTAACACAATGACTTTTTGTTGAACAGGTTGTATTTCTGTCATAGGTAAAATTTCTGCAGGAGGAATATCACTATTACTTGAACCTTTAATTGTATTTGATGTTGTGCATCCTGTTGATAAAAGAAAAATACCTGTTAAAGCAACGGAACCGATAATTATATTTTTTGTAAGCATTCTTGTCTCCAGATCATATGTTTGATTATTATAAAAATTAAAAACTATTTGCAATTTCCTGAAAAACTTTTCCTCTCTCCTTGTATCCAGAGAATTGGTCAAAGCTAGCACATGCAGGTGATAGTAAAATTATATCTCCCTTTTCAGACCCACTAAATGCACCTTTCGTTGCTTTTTCAAGAGTCTCAGAGTATTCACATGGAACTATCTTTTCCCATGCTTTTAACATAATTCTGCCATCATTCCCTATAAGATATATTTTTTTGACAAATTTTTCCAGCAAATCTTTTATATTTTCCAGTTTTTTTTCCTTTAAAATGCCTCCGGCAACCAGAATGATGTTTTTTTGTGTGCCAAAGATCAATAAAGCGGCTTCAAGTGACGCAACATTTGTTGCTTTTGAATCATCGACAAAGATTCTATCCAGATGTTTTCTTACGAACTCGGTCCGATGAGGAAGAGGTTTGAAGGTATGTAGAATTCCTTGAATTATGTCATCTGAGATGCCTATGAAGTTTGCTGCAATATATGCAGGAATTGCAATTAGACTTAATATTTTATTTTGAAAGATAGTATCAGCTAAAGAGATAATGATTTTATCACCATGTTTTATAATGTCGTTATCGTAGTAGAATGCATCTGGATCTTCTTTTGAGTTGGAGAAAGTATAAACTTCTGCACTCGTATGCAAGTCACCAAACTCATGTAGAGCAGGTTTAAATGCAATTGCCAAGTCATCATCATTCATATTTTTGAACAACATCTTTTTTGCCTCTGCATATTCTTGAATCGTTTCATGTCTATCAAGGTGATCTGCTTGTATGTTAAGAAGTATAGCAATCTTTGGTTTAAAGTCATATATCCATTCCAACTGGAATGAACTGACTTCTGCAACATAATAGTCAGGTTGGTCATCCTGCAGAACAAAAGCAGAAAGTGGAGTTCCATAATTTCCGCATGCAATTGCCCTTTGACCAGAATGATTTATTATGTCTGTAATTAACTTTGTTGTAGTGCTTTTAGCATTACTGCCCGTTATTGCAATGATTGGCCTTTTGCAGAAATGGTAAGCCAACTCAAGTTCTGATATCACCAAAATATTATTTTCAGTTGCAGTCTGGTGTAAGATATGCCCCTTCGGCATGCCTGGACTTGTTACAACTAAATCAAACTTTTTAAGAGTAAGGTTGTCTGAGACAATATCAATATTGCAGGCTACATCAATATTCAAATCTTTACATGTCTGCCTTGTTTTAGAGTCCTGTGAAAAGTTTTTGTCATATAGACAGATGTTCTTTCCCTGCTTCTGCAGTAATTTTACAGCCTCTATTCCGCTTTTTCCTGCACCAAGCACAAGTATCTGTTTTTTGTCTTTTATATTAATCATTGTTTTCTGTTGTACTTTTAAGTATGGGACATATGAGACTTATGGGACGTATGTCTTGACGTATGACGCATGACTCATGACGCCCGACGCATGAAACTATTTCTTAATATCTAATTGATTTATTCCTGCCATTTTCGCATTTCCGAACTTTCGAACTTTCGCATTTTCCTTACAATCCTGTAATTTTGATTATTTCTTTAAAATGAGTTACAAAATGTGCATTTAATCCATCTCTTATATATTCAGGGATTTCCATATAATCTTTTTCATTTTCTTTTGGCAATATTATGTCGGAGACGTTTGCTCTCTTTGCTGCAATAGTTTTCTCTTTTACACCACCGATTGGCAGTACTCGACCTGTTAAAGAGAGTTCCCCCGTCATTGCAATGTTTTTCTTAACAGCTTTTCCGGTTGCCAACGAGTATAAAGCCAGTGCCATTGTTACCCCGGCAGACGGTCCATCTTTTGGTGTTGCTCCGGCAGGAACATGTAAATGTATTGCATTGGTCTCAAAGAACTCATTTAAGATTTTATCATTGTTTACCATTGACTGTATGTATGAATATGCAATCAAGGAAGACTCTATCATTACTTTGCCAAGTTGGCCCGTTTGTTTGAATGATGATTTATCTGTATGTATATTGTTTGCCTCCACATATAGAGTTACACCACCCAGACTTGTCCATGCCAGCCCCATAACAACACCTGGAATTTCTTCTTTATATAAAGAATCATCATGGAACTTGGGTTCCCCAAGAAATTCTTTAATATTTTTCTTAGTAACAGAAAGATTTTTAAGACCTTTTTCAAGTATGAATCTTTTTGCAGCTTTTCTGCATGTTTTTTTTATCTGATTGTCAAGAGTTCTGACTCCAGGTTCTCTTGCGTAGCCACTAATCATATTGTTTAGTGCAGCAGTTGTTATGCTGAATTTTGATTTTTTCAGACCAGCTCCATTAAGAGCTTTAGGTATTAAATATTTTTTGGCAATTTGAACTTTCTCTTCCTGTATATAGCCTGCAAGCTCAATTATTTCCATTCTATCAATTAGAGGACGAGGTATTGTATCTAACTGATTTGCAGTACATATGAAGAAAACATTTGAAAGATTGAACCGCACATCAAGATAGTGGTCGAGAAAGTCTGCATTCTGTTCAGGATCCAGAACTTCCAGTAGAGCAGATGCCGGGTCACCATGATAACTTGAGCTGATTTTGTCAATCTCATCAAGCATTATGACAGGATTAGCTGTCTTGCATGTTTTGAGTGCTTGAATAAATTTTCCAGGCATAGCACCTATGTATGTTCTCCGGTGCCCTTTTATTTCGGCTTCATCTCTTGCTCCGCCAAGTGAGAACCTATAGAATTTTCTATTTAAGCTTCGGGCTACAGATTGTCCAAGGGATGTTTTGCCAACTCCAGGAGGACCTACTAAGCATAATATTGTTCCACTTATTTCACCTTTATTAATGCCCACAGCAAGAAACTCAAGGATTCTCTCTTTTACATCATTTAGTCCGTAGTGATCTTCATCAAGTATGTTTTCTGCTTTGGTCAAATCTAAGTTATCTTTGCTATGTACTCCCCACGGAATTGTTGTGAGCCAATCCAGATAATTACGAGATACATTAAATTCAGGAGAGTGTTGCTCTATTATTTGAAACTTGTTCAGTTCCTCTTTATATTTTTCTTTTGCTTCCTTTGATAACTTGAGTTTTTTGAGTCTTTTGGTAAATAGGTCTATATCTGCTTCCTTACCTTCTTTTGATATTCCCAGCTCATTTTTGATTAATTTCAACTGCTCTTTCAGGAAGAAGTCTCTCTGTTGTTTGTTGATTTTTTCTTCAATCTGCTTGCTGATTTTAGCCTGAATTTTGGAGATATCAATTTCATTTTTAAGCAAAACCAGAACTTTTGAGAGGCGCTCTTTTATGTCTATTTCCTCAAGGACTTCTTGTAGTTCATTTCCTGATGCAGTTGTAAGAGCTGCGGCAATATCAGCAAGTCTGCCTGGTTCATTAAGTGATGAATGAGACATAAATACATTTAAATCTTCTTTGTGAAGAGGGTTTAATTTGATTAACTCTTTTATACTTTTTATTACCGCAACGGTATAGGCCTTTAGGTTATTGTCATTTTCAACATAATCCGCTTTGGGCATAAATTCAACCGTTGCTGTCAAGTATGGAGATGTTGCCACTTCCCTAATAGCTCTAATACGGTGACCAATGTTTATAACCACTTGTATTGGTGCATTACGATCTTCATTAGCTTCATTAAGATGTATGATTTCACCAATAACACCTATTTCATGAAGGTCACTAAGCACATAATCTGATACAGATGTTTTTGAAATGTTTGAACGTTTAAAAAACATTGCAATTTTTTTGTCCTGTTTTTTGTAAACATTGATAAGCATCTTTTTTGTTTCCGGGTTGTCAATAATCATTGGTACAGTCAACATTGGAAAAAGTGGTTGTTCTAATAGTGGCAAAACAGTAAGGTTTCTTGGTGAAACATCTTTTGGCAGAATTAACTGTCCATCTTTATCATAAGGTTGTTCTTGATTTGACATAACTTCAATTTCTTCTGATTCTTTATCTTCTTTACTCATATTTGGTTCTCCTTAATAATAAATGTTTTTTTCCACGGGTTTACACCGGTGGCTTTACGCTATCGCTCCTTCAGTCTTCGCTCTACGAGCTTCGCCTAACTAAAGCTGGAGCTAAAATCAGAATGCTAACATGCATTTTTTTGGTACGGCGAAGGCGGGTTTATCTTTTTATGAGAACGGGGACGTTCTCGCTCCCAATCCTGCATTCAAGTGTTGTTTGTTCAGCCGGGAGCGCCAATGTCCTCATTGCCATCTTGTTGTTCTTATGAGAACGGGGACGTTCTCGCTCCCAATCTCGCGGTCAAGTATTGTCTTGTTGCTCGGGAGCGACGATGTCCCCATCGTCATCTTATTCATCTTTTCTTATGAGAACGGGGACGTTCTCGCTCCCAATCCCGCGTTCAACCGTTGTCTTTTTGCCATCCTAATCTTAAGCCCCGAAGGAGCGGCAGAATGTAGCCACGGGTGTGAACCCGTGGAACAATATCAG
>Ga0209414_1001646_pt1 | contig 10412 bp, 10 predicted proteins | sample LakVidmifraction_4_FD_181154 | JGI IMG/M metagenome (GOLD analysis project Ga0209414, IMG submission 181154) | Hypersaline microbial communities from Lake Vida, Antarctica - Brine Hole Two &gt;0.2 micron (SPAdes) (version 2) | ecosystem: Environmental > Aquatic > Non-marine Saline and Alkaline >... | reverse complement strand
CTTGCAATTGACCCCAACTTTGTCACGTTCCTCTTTGAAGTGGTTTCTGCAATCCTCCTCGCTTCCGAAATGTTCTGTAAAGTTAAATAAGTTCATAATCATATATTATACTCAAATATAGGCATTTATGTTCAATTATGAGTCTTTGCGGAGATACAGCCTGAATGATTACTACAACAGCTTTTATTTCTGGAATGACCATTAAGTATTGTCCTCCTTTACCTCTGGCTGTGTAAATTTGATGTCCTTGGTAGTTTAGAATCCACCAACAGTATCCGTAACCCACTTCAGTATAGTCATCTAATATTCTAAATTCAGTACTGGAATCGGTATAATTGGTAAATGATTTTTCAATCCAATCTTCACTAACTATTTGTTTTGAACCGACCTTACCTTTGTTAAGATATACTTGTCCAATCCTTGCTAAGTCTCTCGCTGTATAATATGATTCTCCGCCTCCACAATAATAACCATCTTGTAATCGCCAAAAACCATTCTTAATGCCAATAGGTTTAAAAAAATTCTCTTCGGCAAACTCTTTAGTAGTTTGTTTTGTAGATTTAGTAACTATTGCAGATAATAGAGCTTGAGACCCAGTAAAGTATTTGAAATTTGTACCAGGTTTTTTATTTATACCAATATCAACTAAGCATTCTTTTGGTGTTGAATAAGCATCCCAATGCGCAAATCCACCTTTCATTGTCAACAAATGTTTTAGTGTAAGTTCATTTTTCAGACTATCTACCTGATTTTGATATTCAGGGAAATACTTCATCACTTTTTGTTCTTCTGAAGGGATTATTCCCTTGTCAATTCCAATCCCAACTAGTGCAGAAGTAATAGATTTAGTTATTGAATGTACATTAAAAGCATCGTATTTATCTGTCCCTTGAAAATATTTTTCTATAATAAGTTTATCATCTTGAACTACTACTAAACCCCTTAGGCGCTTCCAATTTAGAATAATAGTTACCCAATGTTACAGTATCATAATTAGTTGCTGTAGGTTTTGCTTTGAGCCATTCAAAAGGCTCATGATTAACTCTAAATGATTGAGAAGAATTTAAAGGTAAATTTAAACGTAAAGGGTGCCATTCATTTTAATAATTCAACACATTTACTGATATCATTAAAATAACAATAAAACTAGCTCCGAAAATCGCTTTTATTCTACGATTATTTTTCCAAATTAACAAGATAATAGTATAAGCCAGCAATAAAATAGAAGCTATATATTCTTCGATATTTGGGTAGGGATGATTAAAATATTCACTTTTTGCTATGAAGCAACCATATATTAATAATATTGTGGTCAAAGAGAATATTGCTAAATGTTTTTTCAAAAACTTCGAATTTTTCAGTTTTACTATTTTATAGCAATGTAATATATTTTGTTAGTTAGTTCGATCATTACTTAAATAGTGCACAACGGTCTTGGTTCGTAAAGTAGCGTGGAGTAGGGTCACGTTCTTGTCGGCTTAGTTGTTTTTTACTTGGTTTCTAAAATATCACTTTTCACTGGATTGCCCGCTATTTGCTGTTAACCGACTTTGTTGTAGCGCGTTTTTCTTATTTATTTTTTCAATTCTTTCCACTCTCATTAGCTGTGTTACTAAAAATGAAATGGATAATGTTATCCAAAGCCAATAATCATATTTGAAAGCCCAATTAATAAATGTAGGAATAATTATCAGCCATTTAATTATTAAAATCAGTTTGGTATTATTTGTTTTTAAGTTAAACCCTATAATATCAAGAATTGCAATCGTTCCAATAAAACCACCAATTATCATTACATCATTACGCCATAAACAAAGAACAGAAGGGGGAATTGTCAGAAGGCTTAAGAATATGATTTCAGTCCATCCTTCATTCGCAGTTCCCTCAAGACCAATTAACTTGAATAATATTAGAATCAAATAGGTTGTCACATAGAAACCGATAAAGTGAATCCAATTCGTTCCTAAAATTCTCAATGTATACTTAATTCTGTCCATTTATGATTTTGTCCGTTTTAATGACATTTTAAGTTTTTTTTAAAGTGAACACCAAAACAGTAGATCTGGCAGGAATCAAGAGAAAGAAAATGTTCTTATCCCGATAAAAATCGGGACCGGCTCTGGGGAGGTCTCTATAACCACGAGTAGGTATGATAAAGAAGTCAGCCGACGTCGTGGTACTCACAGGAAACGAGGTGCAGAAAACTGCATAGGTCTCACAAATGAGGAAGGACTGAACGCAATCCTTCCAGAAATTAGAATGGGAGCATTGATTTTCGCTAATTGGGTGACCGATTCCCAAGAAAATTTGTAGCCCATTCAAAAAGTACGGAATAGTTTTAAAGAGCGATTGGAAAGACGGGTTGTGAACCGCCGTATCAGTCTGTCCCGAACTTGCATCGGGGTGACCCGCTTGGTTTATCCTGAGCCCTTCGGTAAAAACTCAGGATAAAAACTTTAGCCGAAGGATACGGTGGTACTTCGACTCCGCTCAGCAGAACTGTGAGGGGTGCATTTCGTCAATTAATGGCGGAGCCATTCACTCGACTAGCGGTTCGTAGTTTTTATTTTAATACACTTCGAGATTTATTTTCATTAAGAAGTATGTCTAAATTTTCATTGATCTTCTCATAAAATTTTTCAGATTCATTATACCCCGTATGCGTATATCTAATACTACCTTCTTTGTCAATAATAATTAAATGGGGAAGCGCATAAACATCAAAACTCTTATACGTTGTGCCCTCCAAGTCATTAACAAAAGGCAGGTCATAATCACTTTGATTAATATACCTCATGGCTTTTTCGTAAGTGTCTCTACCTATTTGAGAGTGAACAATAAAGAAAGCAACGTTGGTATTATCCTTATTCTCTTTGTATAGCTTTTCCATTACAGGAAACTGCTTTTTACATGGCGCACACCATGTAGCCCAAAAACTCATTATTATAACTTTGTCCTCGTATGCTGACGAATGGATTGTATCCCCATCAAGTGTTACCAAAGTAAACGGAGTAGCCTCTTTATTGACCTTATCCCACATCATTACATCCAGATAAGCCGGTAATGCAAAAGATCCTATGGATAGAACGGAAAGAGAAAATAGCGACAAAAAACCAACGACCTTAATAGTTGAACTTGACAAGTTAAGTCTAGTATAGATTCCAAGAATTGTTCCTATTAAAGCAATTGCCAATAGGAGTATCAAATGAAATACGCCATTCATAATAGGCATGATTAATACAAAGAACAGAAGGTTCATTAAGATGGTTTTAATGAATATATTCCCTACAGGTATTTTCCCTCTGATGAATCCGGCGAGTACAGGAAAGGGAGAAAAAGCGATTAAGGCGATATTTAATATAAAGTTCTCTAAAATGAAGAACGCAATAATAGCTGATATTATTCCGACCAGAATATCCCATAAAATTGATTTATTCTTTGTATTCATAATTATGGATTCCATTTGTTTTATAAATATCCAGTCTTAAATAACCGCTAACGGCAGTCTGTATAATAACCCGGACATCACTGCAAATATCGGACTAAAATAAGGCTTTTAGTGGTAGGCTTGAAAATAAAATGAGAATTGTAGATGTTGCAATTAAAAATGAGAATTAACTCCAAAATTGTTCTACACCCGTTCATAAACGGTAGAAAAATAAGCATAAAGGGGTTCCAGTAACTCCTTCCATGCTTTTTCACCTTTTAGGATAAGGATCCGTTTCAAATTGTGAGCAATGAAAATAAAGCCAACATCTGCAGAGGCTATTACCAACTGGGCTTTATTACATTATCCATTCACCTTTTCTATGTTTTTCTTTCATTTTATCCCAAAAACCATTACTCCAATCCATTGCTACAGCAGGTTGCCAGTCTTTGGAGAAATCTTCAAAAACTGCTTCAGTCATTTTACCTCCAAATCCTTTTTGGGGAGAATTTATGTTAAAAAAATTAATTGTTTTGTATTCTGTGCTATAAATAATCTGAATGCCGATTGCTGTCTCATGGTTCATATTAGTAATCGGAACCTTTGGTCTATTAGGATAGTTTTCACTTGAGGCAGCTAAGGTCTCATCACAAATCCTGATATAATTTATAAAATCCAATTTAGCTTATCTTATTACCATTTTCACTATCTCGAAAGGTAATTTCTTAACCCTTGATATTACTCAAATTAGTGTTCCGTTCACATTAAAAGGAATAAATTCGTTTTTATTCAACCATTTATCCATTATCCACAACACTTTTTATATTTCTTTCCACTTCCACATGGACACGGTTCATTTCTACCTATCTTTTTCTCAGATTTAACAGTTGTTTTATTTAAATCAGGTAAAAAATGCACTAATGGCACTGGATTTCCTTCTATTCCAATTTCAACATGCCTCTTTTCTTCAGGAATAGCATTGAAATTAACAATTCCACCAATCAAATAGCTTAGGTTTTTGTCCCCTTTAATACCAAGTTTTGCAGCTTGTTCAATTTTATCAGAATCAAAAACAACAACAGGACATGAATTACAAAAATGACTACCAGTCAAATTGCTCATAAATTCACCTTCATCGGTATCAGATTTTGCTGCAATTATTACGGTACAATTATCCTCAATCAATGATAAACCACATTCTGGACATAAAGTCAATCCGCAATCCTCGCTGTAATATCTTCTTCTAGGTATTGATAAATCACATTTATGTTTAAAACCTTCCGTCATCATTTTTAATTTAGTGCACTATTCTCTCATAGCCTTGTTGGCAACGTATTGTGTATAAATGCACGTTTCAATTGCGTTTATACGCCATTGTGTGAGGTAATTTAATGTAAATTTACTGATTATAATGAATTTAACTTAATTACGTAGTTATCACGAATTAGAAATAGAAACAAAAAGGTCAATCAAATCCCTCACACCTTTTGAGAATGCCTAATTATCTGCCTGCTGCATAACTTCTCAAGACAGCCGTCCGGTAGATGCTACCTGCTACCCTTAAGTCCATTTTGTTAATTAAATAATTTTTTACGGCAAAAAATAAGCTATTAACTACCTACCTTAAAAAAGTTTAAGAGTGCGAAGTAAATATCTTGAATTTCTATTTCGAAACTCGCAAACTTACCTATAACTAATAAACATTGTATGCTTCAATTAAATTTTACTTCAATCTTAGAATCCAAACCGGATAAGGAATGGCAAAAATTATTTAAAAAACACTGGCCAGCCTATAAAGCCTGGTTCGAATCTAAAGGAGCGGTGAACAAACCCAATCTCAAGATCGCACAAGCCAAATTGGAGGAATATATGCCCGAATGGATGCCTACCTACCACAAACTTTGTGAACTGGCGGGCAATGATGAAATAGCCGCTCGCTTTCTCACGGGATATCAACCCCCGGCTTATATTACAGGCTGTTCCCAGGTGATAACACAAAAAGAACCCCAATTAGTCCGTAATTACGACTACCATCCCAACCTTTCCGAAGGAACATTACTGAATACAGCCTGGAACGGAAAACATGTTATGGCGATAGGTGATTGTTTATGTGGGGTTGTGGATGGAATGAATTCTGATGGCTTAGTGGCCTCGCTTACTTTTGGAGGACGTAAAGTGGTTGGCCAGGGCTTTGGGATTCCATTTATCTTACGATATGTGCTGGAATTTTGCAGTGATGTGCAAGAAGGTATAGAAGCCTTGCAAAAGATTCCTACTCATATGGCTTACAATGTGATGTTACTGGATAAAACAGGTGCTTTTAAAATGTTGCAACTCGCTCCAGACCATAAGCCCGTGCTTACCGATATGCCTGTTTCTACCAATCATCAGGGAGAAATAGACTGGCCAGAACACGCCCGTTTTTCAAAAACGGTAGAACGGGAAAAATTTCTTTTCGAAGCACTGGAAGAAAATCAGGATAACGAGAAAATAGCTGAAGCCTTTCTAAAAAAACCCTTGTTTAACAGAAGGTACAATGAGGGCTTCGGAACAATTTACACTTCGGTTTACCGGCCTAAGGAAGGTTATATGGAACTGAGATGGCCAGAAAACGTGCTGAAACAATCGTTTAACGATTTTGAAGAAGGCGAATTATTGATCACGTATTCTGAAAGAGAAGCGCAGGCAGCTACCAGGCACGTGCCTACAGAGTTTGCTCAAGAATCTTATTCTTCTGAGAAAAGCTACGATTGGGAAAAGTGGACCTCTAACGAACCGGGAGAACTGGCACAGCAGGTAATAAAAACAATTAGCGAAGCCATGGGTGCATCTGCAGATCCGATGATACAAAAAGTAATGGAAGATATGCAGAAAGAAACCAAAAAACGAGGACAAATTCCGTGGGAAATAATGGCCGATTTATGGTCTAACATGGGGAGAATTTATTCTAACGAAAATTCGTCTGACAGAAATGGCTAAATAACCGCGATAAAAACCCTGGACAGTGATTTTTTTAATCCCGCGAGACCTGCCCGAATTGAATTCATTCAGGCGGGCTTGCCCCGAGGTTCTTGATTGCGACCTGCTCAAACTATAATTTTTTTCGGAAGCTGATGAAAGTCATATTTTGTTAAACGTCAATTTCAGTAATTTGTATTAATTCATTTTTCAAGAAAAGAGACTTTGAGTCTGAAAAAATTATTATTTAATTAGATAGTTATCAAGATGAACAGAATACTTCCCTTTGTGATTTCACTTTTTATGACCTTGCCTGCAATGGCGCAACAGTTTGACCTGGGGCTGGAATTAAGGCCTCGTTATGAGCTTAGAAATGGTTATAAAACCTTGCTTTCTGAATCTCAAGATCCCGCTTCTCTGATTACTCAGCGCTCACGGCTCAATTTTGATTTTCAGAATGAAAAATTATCGGTTAGGGCGTCGGTTCAAAATATTAGGTCTTGGGGCGATGTGCCCACCTTAAATAAAGCCGATGCAAACGGACTTGCAATTTTTGAAGCTTATGGTATTTACCAGCTTACGGAGAAATTAGGTTTTAAAGTGGGGCGGCAGGTGATTTCTTATGATAATCAGCGTATTTTTGGGCAGGTGAATTGGGCGCAGCAGGGTCGCAGTCACGATGCCCTGGTTTTGATGTTTTCTCCAAGCTCAAATCAGCAACTACATTTGGGAGCTGCGGTAAATAATGAGGATGAATTCCTTTTTGATATGCCTTACGCGCTCAATAATTATAAAAATATGCAATATGCCTGGTACCATCTGGATTGGCGCCAGTCGGCTTTGAGCCTCCTGGTTTTGAACACCGGATATGATTACCAGAATGCCAGTGTGCAAGAGGTACAGTACAAAGTTACTTTTGGCCCTTATTTTAAATTCAACAGCAAAGGCTGGAGCGGTGACCTTGCAGCCTATGGACAGATGGGTGAACAGATGGGCCGGGATGTGAAAGCCTGGTATGCAGGGGCAAACCTTAATTATTCCCTCTCAAAAAAATGGGGCTTGGGCATCGGTGCCGAATATCTTTCGGGAACTAATATGGACGAGTCTTCTGGTGATATAAAATCCTTTAATCCTCTTTTTGGGACCAACCACGCTTTTAACGGATTTATGGATTATTTTTATGTGGGCAATCATATCAATGGGGTGGGACTGGCAGATACTTATGCCAAATTATCCTATACAAAGAACAAGCTGAAATTTACCGCCATACCTCATCTATTTTATGCCGCTGCCAATATGTATGATGCGGCCGGTGTGGAACAGGACAGCTACCTGGGCACCGAAGTAGATTTGGTAGTGGCCTATAGTTTGCTGGACGACCTCAGTCTGGGTTTGGGCTATTCCCAAATGTTTGGCAGTGAATCCATGGAAGTATTGAAAGGAGGAGATTCCGGTGAATTTCAAAACTGGGCCTGGGTGAGTTTGACCTTCAAACCAAATTTGTTTTCGTGGAACAAGCAATAGACGGCAGTAAGAGAACAGAACTGGATTAATCAGATAATTCAGAATCAGTCAATTAACTATTTAACCAAGCCCCAATTATTGAATCACCTATTTCCTTCTTGCTTCAAAACTTCGGGAATCAAGGTTGAAGTCATAATAATTAAATTGGTATGAGTTTGCCATACCTAAACCTTTAGCTTATAAAGCTTATCGGCATACGCTTATTTAAAACTGAGACTCCCCTCCCAAAAATATTAATCCCCTAAATCCCTTAAAGGGGACTAAACTCTATTTATTGATTTTCAGCGAGTTCCGTTTAGGGTTTAGGGTCAAAGAGTTGAAAATCAATAGGCACCTGCGTTTTCAGAGTAGGTTCAACTGTGTTGTTTTATTGGCATCCTGCTTCAAAATTCCTTTTAAGTTATTTAAAATTTCAAAGAAAAGTGAGATCGATTAAGAGTTTTTAGCAGCTTTAAAACTTCATTTTACAGCATGGCTTCAATTTGACGGTTTTTTTAAAAGAAATATCTCTTACTTTTGCGAATTACTTTACGAACTTCAAGTATTCCAATTCATGCTTTCTTGCCGATTCGGGAACCTAAAATGCTAATTTATGCGTGAAATTTATAAAAAAATTATAGTGGTTTGCGCCATTGTTCTAACAACCTTACATTATGGGCTCCAAGGTAAATGTGCATCCTTTTCTTGTAATAGTCATGGTAATTTTAGGTGGTGCGCTTTGGGGTATTTTGGGAATGATTTTGGCTGTTCCTTTTACAGCTATCCTTACTGTGCTCTTGTTGCATCTTCCACATCTTAAGTCTGTAGGTTTACTTCTTAGTAAGAAAGAATTGAACCCCAACAAATGATTGATGGTTGCTAAGAAAGATTCTTTTAATAGCCGTTAGAACACACTTCACTTTTTTATAAAATCAACTTTTTAAAATAATGAATACTAGTTTGAAAAGCGCTATATATATAGCTGTAGGGGCTTCCAGTTATGGAGTTTTGGCCACCTTTGTGAAGTATGCCAATAATAATGGTTTTGGCACGGCGGGACTAGCGTTTTCACAATATTTGTTTGGTGCTTTGTTGTTGAGTATCGTGTCTATATATTTTTCGCGGAAAGCTAAAAATTCAGAAAAAAGGGAAAGTAGTTCAAAGTATCCAAAGCTAAAGTTGATGCTTTTCGGGACCAGTTTAGGGCTTACCAGTAGTTTTTATTATTTGTCTATACAGTACGTTCCCGTTTCGGTAGGAATTATTTTATTGATGCAAACCATCTGGATGGGCGTAGTTTTAGAGTTTTTTATCGCTCGGGAACTCATGAATAAAACCAAAATTTTGGGTGCCGGTATTGCTATTATAGGAACAGCGCTGGCAGCGAAGATTTTTGAAGCCGATATCACCATTAATTTCACCGGAATTGCCTTCGGATTATTAGCAGCGGTAAGCTACACCGGTGGGATGTATGCCTCTAACAGGGTGTCTTTGGAGCTTCCCATAATTACCCGAAGTAAATACCTTGTTTACGGCGGACTTTTGGTAGTTGTTTTATTTTGGAATGTTCAAATCCTGGAAGAATTTAGCTGGCTTGTCTTTTTAAAATGGGGAATTTTTCTTGGTTTCTTTGGCACCATTCTTCCTCCTGTTTTATTCAATAAGGGATTTCCCGAATTAGGTACGGGCTTGGGGAGTATTATTGCAGCTCTGGAAATTCCGGTCTCTGTGTTTAGTGCTTATTTGATCTTACAGGAAGAAATTAGCGCTTTGCAGTGGTTGGGGATCGCTATTATCTTATGTTCGGTTGTTTTAATTAATCTGAAGAAACTAAGGAAATCAAAGTAGCTGGCAATTACCAAAATATTGCAGATTGTAGTTCATTTTTTATTCTAATTTAAAGTTTGGAGCGTTCTATTTACCAGGGATGCTACCGGTAACGAGAAATAATGTCTTTGGCTGAGGTGTAATAATATCCGCCGAATAGGTTAACATGTCCCAAAATATAATAAAGTTGCCAAAGCTTAATGCGCTCTTTCCAGTCTTTTTCCAGAGGGAAAGCTTCGTTGTAAACACTAAACAAGCGATTGTCGAAACCTCCAAAGAGCTGCATCATCGCTAAATCCATTTCTCGAGGGCCATAAGCCACAGCAGGATCTATCAAACAAGGTTTATTATTGGCATTAACCAGGTAATTTCCAGACCATAGGTCTCCGTGAATAAGCGCCGGTTTTTCTTCGGGAATTAATTGTTCTACTTTTTGATAAAAGGAATCCAGGTCTTTAAAATCATATCCGTTTTCAGCAGCCATTTTAAATTGGGGCGCCAGCCGCTGATTGATAAAGAATTTAGCCGCTGTTTTTTCCTTATTATTGGTTTGAGGGAGACTGCCGTAATAATTATCTTCTTCAAATCCGAAGGTTTCCCGGGTGTTTTTATGTAAAGCAACCATTTGCTGCCCAAAAAATTCCCAAAAATGCCGGTCTGCTTTTCCAGATTCTTTATTCTCGAGTAGGAGATAGGT
>Ga0209414_1001645_pt1 | contig 10415 bp, 22 predicted proteins | sample LakVidmifraction_4_FD_181154 | JGI IMG/M metagenome (GOLD analysis project Ga0209414, IMG submission 181154) | Hypersaline microbial communities from Lake Vida, Antarctica - Brine Hole Two &gt;0.2 micron (SPAdes) (version 2) | ecosystem: Environmental > Aquatic > Non-marine Saline and Alkaline >... | reverse complement strand
CCGCGTGCCATTTTCGCGGATTAAGTGCTGGTCTACGATGTCGATCCAGAGGTCTGGGCTTCCGTCACGGTTGCGGATAAGAACGATTGTGCTGGTTTCCATGGTCTCTCTCCTGGTCATGGTCCGCGTTGGGGGGTCGTTAGGTTTAGCAGTGTCCAGGTGTGGTATCCTCCCACTGCCAATCGCCCCAATCCGTCGCGCCGTACATATTATCGAGCCATTCGCGGGGATCGTTGGAAGCTTCCGCTGATTCGTAGATCATGTCACCATCGGCAGTCCGGCTATCAGTTTCGCCGGACTGATTGAAATACACCGATAAGTAGCGGATTTCCCCGCCGGTGAACGGGGTAAATCCCATTAGGATCGCGGTGTCGCAATAGTGGCCGTCCGCGATCACTACCATATGATCGGGTTCGCCGTAGTCCGGCGAATTTCCATTGGCTACCGCCGTCCGGTAGTCCACCTTCCACATATCCAGGATCCGATCATCGTTTACCGTGTATGTTGGCATTGGGTTCCTCCTTCGTTTGTGCTGGTATCAGCCTAGGGGTAGGGGTAAGAGGTTGTCAAGGGGTAGGCGTAACGCTTTACCGTAGCTTTACTTTGGCCGGATGGTAGACTGGAGAGGTGACAGATACACCCAAAGAGCCCGCGATCCCGCCCGGAAAGCCCTTGAGCATGCGGGAAGAGCGGTTTATTCAAGGATTGATCGAAGGAAAGAAACAAGGCCAGGCGGCTTTGGATGCGGGATACGCTCCGGAATCGGCAGCGAATCGAGCGAGTGAAAAGCTGTCGTCGTTAACTTTCCGAGAAAAACTCTTGGCGCGTGCCCATGCCCGAGGAATTGGCGTAGATTTCGCCCTGGACCATGTGATCGCGCTAATGGACCATGAAACTTTGTTGTTGGGCGGAAAAGATAAAGACATATCCCATTGGATTGGGGATGGAGCTACTCGCGCCAAGGGAACCGAGATGTTGCTCAAGACTCTCGGGGCTTTCCCAGATCCCAGGCTCGCGGTTGACGTGTCCGTTGCGGCGACCGTGATTGTTCGGTCATCGGATATGCTCGCGCCGGATCCCTTCTCGGACGGGGCTGTAGTGGACGGAGAAGCGCGTGAATTAGACGGTGGTACGGATACCCTACCGTGAGCCGAAACTCGCTCAGAATCGCGTTGTACGCGTCATCGGCCCCGTAACGCAGCGTCATATCTACACGGTAGCGTGTAAGATTTACCATAATACTTATAGTGCGAACATCGGCGGGCCCCGTTTCGCCCTGGAGCTTGGGACACAGAAAAGCCCCTATTTCTAGGGGCTTTTGGATTCGGCGGGCCCAGGGGTTACCGAAGCGCACGAAAGACTTGATCCAGGGCGGCTTTCAGCGAGGGGTAGATGTAGATTTCAGGGAGTTGCTCCCCTGACTCTACGTCAGTGAAGAGTACCGACCAACGGTTCCCCTCGTGAGGCCGAACCTGGGCAGCGAGTGAGCGATCATCTACGTATGTGGTCGTGGGCATGGGGGCTTTCCTTTCGGGGCGAACTCGGGGCGGATTGCTAGGATGCGGCATGGGCGGCTTTGGCGTAGCGGCGATCCCGCCGATTGCTCGGCTTAATCGCGTGAGCCCGGTCAATCGCCGGAATCTCTAGGATGGTGACAGCTGTCACGTTGTCGCGAACGATCACGCGAATCCTTAACTCGCTGGCGTATGCCGCATGCTTGATCGCGTGTTGGATGGTGGTGGTGGACCTTATGACCACCGGCTTATGGCCTGGGACCACCACGCTGTATCGCTTGCTAATGGTGACTGGCTTGCTCACGGCTGGACCTCCTCTTCGTTTGTGCTGTCCTCACCATACCCCCCCCGCTTGCTCGGGTGTCAACTTGCTACCCTCTCTCTGGGGTAAAGCCCCACTTTACCGGGGCCCGGCCAGCAGCAGCTACCTCCACATTTCCCAGCGCCCCCGCCGCCATTCCTGGGGAATTCCCAGGCCAGAGGCGAGTAGTGCGCCTGCTGCAAAGGTGGGACCAATCCGCGAGGTTTGTGTAATAAGTTTAGTCACCCCGTGCATACTCCCTATCGCGCGCCTGTTTGGTTTTCCCCCACCCACTCCCAATCCGCCCCAGAGGCGTCCTCAGGACGCCTCTGGCGTGATGACCGCTTCTCTGGCACATACCCTCACCCCCATGATCTCACCTCCCACGCCAGACAAAGAGATACCCGGCTGCGGGAACAGTCCGGGTATCGGGTTGGCTACACCAGTGTATGGAGGATACCGATGAACACTTATGCAGCCCCTATCAAGATATCACGAACGTACCGAGAGCGCAACGATCCCCAGGATCTCACTACGCGCGCGGGTCATTGGCCTCGGCAGTTGTTAAGTCCCGTTTAACAACTCCGGTGAATGCGTGTCTGGGCTTGCAACCTCCCCTTGTCCGTGGTAGGCTCCAGATGGACTGTTGCTTAAACTCTCAGACCGCGACCCATGTGCAAGCTGGGTTTCTGTGAGGGAGTTTCGCGCACTTTCCTGGACTGTGGCGGCGTGGTGGGAACACGCGCATTTGTAGGTTTGCCGCTCCTGGAACACCCCCATCCTCCAGCCCTAGAGGTTATGATGGGATCAGAGGTGAGGCCAGAAATAGGCAGTCGGTTCGAATCCGGCCCACGGTCTAAATTCCCCTACGCGCGCGGGTGACGAGATTTCCGTGAGGGTATAGACAACCTCCGCTTGCTGGGTCTATGCTCTTGGTGAAGGAGATGCCACATGCTTGAAGTTGTGATGGACGCCGAACTGGATTTGATGGCTGAGTGGTTTGGATCTTTCCATACGGCAGATTCACACCCTCTGCGCGCCCTCGCTGAACTGCGCACTAACGCCGAGTTGGAGGCCGAGAACGCCCGGCTGCGGGCGGCGCTGGAACAGTTGAAAGATTACTTCGACCTTGGCGAAGTGGTGTTTGAGGTAAGCAAGCGCTTTGTTCATGCGGAAAAGTTGATTAACGACACCCTCGCCAGCGTGAAGGAGATGCCACATGCTTGAAGTTATGATTACGGCAACGTGCGACAGGTGCCGAGTCAGTAAAGAAGGCCCGTACAAAGGGGAGCGGGTGCGCCCTGCGGACTGGCTCCATCTCACTATCACTACGATGAAGGATGTTGAGGGGATCCTCACAGAGCCCCGTTTCGAGTGTTACAGGCATCTCTGTCCACACTGCGCTGAAGACCTCTCGCAGTTTCTTTGGACAACCCCCAACAGGAAGGACGGTGACGCGTGAGTGAGTTGACTGACGCCGAAGCCGCTTTCATCGCCGCCCACGCCACCTTCGTCAGTGCCCGCGACGCCTTTCGCCAAGCCTACGAACGCGAGCACGCCCGCGCCTTCGCGTGTAAGTGCGGCATCACTCAGTTGGAACCGAACGAACTTTGCTCGCAGCACGGGGGAGCCAAGGGATGACTGAACTCTGTTGCTGTGGCCACGTCTTGGATGAGCACGACTGGCGGACCAGCAGTTGCACGATAAAAGGCTGCCTGTGCGCGGGCTTCGAAGGGATTGAGGTAGAGGATGACTAACCTGACGGACGCCGAAATCAAGAAACTGGAAGAGGACTCACTCGCGTTGTCCCGTTCGCGCTGGAGCCTCGACGAGTGGGTCAGCCATGCGAACGCAGCCCCGCTTGCGGTCGAGCGCGCGCGCCTTCATGAGTTCATCGCGGGGTACGCTCAGCACCACGGCTATTGCAAGTCCCTCAGCCTCGGCGACCGCTTCTGTGACTGCGGCTACGCCTTCAACCTCGCCCGCCTATACGGTTCCCCAGAGACGGTTAAGTGAGCGAAGAGATTGAGGTGGCGCGTGAGTGACATTGTGACGCTAGTAGCCGCCCACATCATGGGCATCTGCACCGGGCTATTGATCCCAATCGTCTACCGCTGGCGCAGGGGCTCGTTCTGTTCATGCACAGACTGCTTGGATGTGTACGGCGGTGAGCAGTGAAGCGCATCGAAGTTACGTGGCTCGACTCCGCTCACGCGATGGACACCGTTTGGCACGCGGCGTCTAGCACGATGAAACCAGTGCGGGTGACGAGTGTGGGTTACTGCCTGGAGCGCACCAAGACAAAACTCGTGCTTGTCAGTGGGCACCACGGTGGCAAGCGGGGGCAGGTGGCGGCGATGCAATGCATACCTGCTGGTGCGATTGTCCGGGTGAGGGAACTAACCAGTGTGAAGGAGGCACCATGTGTTTGACGAAGAATCCGCGCTCAAGAAAGCCACGCGCCGCTCGTACTACTTGAGCCACAAGTTCGGGCGCAAGGTAGCGCGGCCAGCGGGAAACCCTGATGGGGCAAACAACCACTGGATTCACCAACCGCTGCGATGGGCAGACACCGGCGAACCAGTCAGCGCGAAGGACGGTGAGGTGTGACTCCCAATCCCGGCACACGAGAGGCGACAGCGGCGGGCTGCACCTGCGCCGCAATGGATAACCACTACGGGCGGGGGTACATGGGGCAGGCTGGAGTGTTTGTCTACACCGAAAACTGCCCACTACACCGCATCCACCTGGTCAAGAAACTAACCGAAGGAGACATCCGTGACTAACGACGAACTGAGAGGCTTAGCACGGGCGGCGCGGGCCAGTTGGGGGAGTAATGATTTCTGGTATGAGAGTACTGTCGAAGATGTGGATGCAGTGGACGCCGCATACATCACTGCCGCCAGCCCAGAGCGCATCCTCGCTCTGCTGGCCGAAATCAACAACCTCGCACGGGAGTACCACGATGAATGTGGGTACTCGTGCTGGGAGACCGATGTAAACGCAGGCCGAATCTGCGCCTACTGTTGCCGCGCCGCAGGCTACTCGGAGGTCGCGGCGCTACAGAAGCAGGTTGAACGGCTGCGGGCCGATGTCGCCCGACTGCGCGCGGCGGTTGAGATGGCTATCGACTATGCAGGAAACCCTAGTGACACAAATGAATGCACTATTTCCGCCCCTGCTTTCGAGGAGAAGTGGGGATTGGTCGGAGACCTGAGCGACATGCGGCTTGTAGCACGCTGGCGCTCAGCCCTCGACAGCGTGAAGGACGGTGACGCGTGAGGGGTGGCATTCGACCGTGTGTGACCTGTGGGACGACGCTCACTCGCTACACCAAGAAGTACTGTGGGAAGGCGTGTGTCCCTCACGGCACTTACTACCGTTATGACGAGTTTGGTTGTCGATGTGAGCCTTGCACTTCGTCGAGGCGAAAGCATTTCTCCTGCCGCGCTTGTGATGGCGCACTCCCTCGCCCCACGCTGAAGTATTGCAGCGAGGCGTGTCGCTACCGCAACCTCGCCCTTGCCTGCTCCGCGTGCGGTCGCGTGGGGCTGCTCGTCCTCGGCCTTTGCCCAGCCCACTACTCAAGGCTCCGTCGCAACGGCAACCCCCTGGTGAAGCAGCGAACAGGCGGGCTCGACGATGGCTCACTGGTGGTGGGTCAGTCTGCTCGCATCAAAAAGACGGCACCACACGCGCCAGGGCTCTCTCCTGCACAGGTGGCGATCCTGTTTGAGTTGGCGGACGGTAGGGCGCGATCCCTTGGGCTGATTGCTGACATCACGGGGTACTCCATCGCTACGGTGCTTGAATCGGTCTATCGGATGCGACGGGCCTTCGGAGCGGAGACTATCGAGGTTCAGCATTCCCCCAAGAGGTTTCGACTGACCTCGCCCATTGCTTTGCCATCCTGACAAGGGTGGGTGTATCCTAGAGACTAGGAGTTGCATTTTGTCTGCACCAGGGAACCTGAGAGCCGCCGAGGATACCCGCTCTAATTGGGAGACGCCCGCCGAACTGTACGCCCAGTTGGATTCTATCTTTCTGTTTACCCTCGATGCCGCCGCTGACGAGACGAACACGAAGTGCTCAAGGTACCTGAGTGGCCCATGCAAGGGCGACTCCTGCAACACATGCGGGCTCCACCAGACTTATTGGCGATATACTGTTTGGTGCAACCCTCCATATGGGCGGGAGATCAGTGATTGGGTGGAGAAGTTCGCCGCTGAATCCGCGCACTCCACCATCGTCGCATTGCTACCTGCGAACACGGATACCAAGTGGTTCTCCCGTGTCTGGTGGACGGCCAGCGAAATCTGGTTCCTAACACGAAGGGCGCAGTTCGTCGGCACCACCTCGTCTAACCCTGGTGGGTCGATGGTTGCGATTTACCGCCCCCGGCCCGAAGGGCTGAGCACTGGTCCGGTTGTGCGGCTGCGGAATTGGCAGAAATGAGTGCCACGCCGGAATCCCCGATCGCTTTCACGTTCCCCGAGATGAACGCCAAACAGCGCCAAGTGATGAATATCCTCCGTAACACCGGAGCAGGTAGTTACACCCTTGTGGGATATGGCGGCGCTCTTGGTGGAGGAAAACTTCTCGCCCTTGACACCCCGATTCCAACTGAGTCCGGCTGGGTAGAAATGGGTGACATCCGCCAGGGAGACAGGATTTTTGACGAACGTGGGCAGATAACTACTGTGCTCGCAGCTCATGAGGTTGTCGAAGAGCCAGAGTGCTACCGGCTTACATTCGACGACGGCTCCACTATCGATGCTGGCGCAGAGCATCTATGGTTAACTTTTGACAGACGGGAACTAGACGCGCTTACTAGGCGAAGTCCGGAATACAGGGAAAGGCGGCGCAGCTTGCGCCCATCCCGCGCCACCGGTCGGCGGTCAGAGGCATTCACCGCTGCCGTCACTGAGAGGAACCATAGGCTTCCGCCCCCAGTGGTGGCCGCTCCGACGGGATCTATCCGCTCGACCAGGGAGATTTTCGACACACTGTTGACAGCGACGGGGCATACCAATCATGCCATCCAACTGGCGTGCCCCCTAGAGTTGCCTGATGAAGAACTTATGATTGATCCGTACGTGTTCGGCCTCTGGCTTGGTGACGGCACGACAACGCAGGGTGCTATTACGACAGCAGACCCCGAGATACTAACATCTCTCCATGCAGCGGGATATGAAGTCCATCCTTGGGCCAGCAAGTATAGTTACGGCGTGGCCGGGCTCCAGCCGCAATTGCGCGCCCTCGGCGTTCTTGGCAACAAGCACATACCTCCTGTGTATCTCCGCTCTTCACGGGAGCAACGGCTGGCTCTTCTACAGGGGCTCATGGACACAGATGGCACGGTTTGCGATGGCGGGTCCGTTGAGTTCACTACCACCCGAAAGCAATTGGCGGATGCCACCTATGAGTTGATCACCAGTCTAGGCTGGAAGGTGCGCGTGGTGACAGGCCGGGCAACCCTGTATGGCAGGGATTGTGGCCCTAAGTACGACATGAAATGGACTCCTTCGGAGTACGTTTTCCGTCTCCCCCGAAAACTAGCGAAGCAGAAACTTTCAACCAGGAGGGTGACGAAATTCCGATATATTCTCCGGTGTGATCCAATTGCTCCCGTTCCCATGCGCTGCATCACCGTTGACAGCCCGTCGTCACTCTACCTGGCAGGCAGGCAGATGGTTCCCACTCACAACACATTCCTTCTTGCAATTTTAGGGATATATTTGTCCATATCCTTCCCCGGCAACAGGATTGTTATTGGCCGAGCGGTCTTCGCTAAACTCAAGACGACGACGATGGAGGAGTTTTACAAGTGGTGCCCGCCCAGTCTCATCCACAAGCGTAATGATACCGACAACTGGTGCGAAATACGGCAACCCAATTGGCCGAAGGGTGTCGTTAGCAAGGTGTTTTTTCGTGGGTTCGATAATTGGGGCGACTTTGGCTCAGAGCAATACGGGGCGGTGCTACTCGAAGAGGCGCACGAAATCAGTGAGATGTCCGCCCGAATCTTGTTTACCCGCTTGCGGCACCCGCTGCCTAAGGAAGTTGCCAATGCGATGGGGCGACCGTTCTGCATAGAGTGCTTGCGGTACTACAACGGATTGGAAACTTGTCCGGTTTGCAAGACAACACTGAAGCGCGGGGGGCAACGGTACTTTTTTATTGCTGCATCAAACCCGTATCCAAGTTGGTTTGAGCGTTGGTTTTTCCGAAAGCAAATGGAAGACCTGCTGCAACACATCGAAGGTGCGAGTGTTCACTTTGTGCCAGCGTTTATCTCTGACAACAAGGCTAACCTTCCAGAAAACTACGAAGCAGTCAACCGTGCTGGGCTTCCTAAGGATCTTGCCGATCGCCTGGTTGAGGGTCGGTTTGAGGAATTATCAGGACTGGTGTACCAGTTGAGGGAGAAGCATAAGTGGCTTGGTCCGCTGCCTGACAAGACGTTGTACACCCGCGTTATCGGTGGCCTCGACTTTGGCGGGGAGCGCCAAGACAGCCACTTCAGCGCGGGAATGGTTGGCCTCGTCACGAACGGCGGACGGATTCTTCGCGTATCTGAGTTCAAGGAGCGTGGCGCGAATGTCGAGTCGAAGTTGATGATGTGGATGCTGGCGCAGCAAGCGCGCTGGGCGCAGCCTCTCGGCAAGAAGATTCTATGGACTGGAGACAAGTCGCAGCGTTGGGTGCTGAAGTATTGGGGCGGCATGGGGTTCAACATTAAGCCTTCCAAGGGGGAAGAGATTTGGGTAGGGGTTCAACGCGTTCAGCGGTGGATGGACTTCAATGAGCAAGATGGTTTTCCTGGTTCGTTCTACATCCCTGAATTGACGACCTGGGAAGAAGATATGCGGCAGTACCAGTGGCCACCAAGCGATGACGGAGTAGACACTCCTGCTAATCGGAAGCCCGTAAAGCGCAACGACGATCTTCTCGACGCGGACAGGTATATGCACGAGCCGCTTGACCAATGGGGCGGCGACCCGCAGGAGATGATGAAGAATATACTTTCGGTGATTGAATGAATAGCACAACCGTCAACTTTTCGTACGAGGAGCTTTGGCTTTTGCAGGGCGTCGTTCGCCACGAGATGCAGGGTCAAGAGGTGTGGAAGTTCCCGCCAGCGAGTCTCGACCTGAACGACCAGATCGCCCGCGCGTTGCTCCATTGCGACGTTAACAAAGTCCCCACGGCGTTCCTTGAACTGACGCGGGGCGACACCCTTGCCATCGACTTTCTTGTGCCAAACACGGCGAAGACTGCGGGTGGCGTGATGATTGGCAAAGCGGTTCTGCTCAAGTCGTTCAAGGCACGAGCAGACCTTGCAGAGTGGTTCGCGGCGACGGCGGAAGAACCCGAGGTCGCATTCATGGACAAGTTGGCGGAATGGGAACAGACCGACCAGAAGGTTCATTCAAAGTACCGAAATCGTCGGAGGAAAGAGTAATGCCCACCCCGGTTCAGACACCCGTGACGACGCCAGTTATCAGCCCCTCGGAGAGCCCCTGGACGGAGCAGTGGACGAGTCCTGATGAGATTTGCCCACAACAAGTTAGGGAGTTGATTTCTCCTGAAGTTAGTCCGTGACATACCTCGCCTCACGGAACTAGAGAAAGGAATCTGCCATGCCGTACTCTTGGTTTGAGAATATGTATCCACCTGTGGAGGCGGTAGACCCCCCACCGCAGGCTGACCCCATGCTCGCGAATCGCCTAATGCGGTTTCGCACCTCACTGGCTGTCAATGAGAAAAGCCCTGGCCGTCGCCTCCGTGTCTTCTCGATGCTCGTGGAGTCCGGCCCGGTGATAACAAAAGTCCGCCGCACTAGCGATTGGGTGACGATGGGTTCCAATGTTATTGAGTTCCCAGAGGAGCCCACGTACGGACAGGCACTGGCGGCGATTGAGAATGACCCAGAGTTGCGGTCGCAGTTCACGCGCTTCCCTGTGCGTGTTCTGTCGTATGGAATTCCGTGCACAGATACCCACGACCATATCCCCGAGGACTACGTATGGGAGAAGTCAACGAGAGACCCGGAATTGCCCAGTTCACTCCAAGACCTCGCCCGCATCGTCACGTTCGACCTCAGCGAAGCGTGCAACGCATTCGACGACCCTGACTACTTCTACCCTGGCGTGGACGAGGGGATCGAGCCTGTCACGGACGAGCATGTGGGGTTGGTCATCTGGGCGGTGCAGAGGGAGTTGAAGCGGGAGTTGCGGCGGGGGAAGCCAGCCGCGCCCATTGACGCTCTCCCGTGGCGGGTGCAGCGCGCGTTTGTTGAGCGACGGCGGCTTCGCTACCAGCAGTGGGGAATTGGACGGAAGCAGTGGCAGGAGAACGAGTGGTCTCTCTGGGACGTGCCCGAGGACGCTGATTGGGTGCCGTCATGGATTTGAATACGTTTATCGGCACGGTTGGAGCAGGACTGACCTCCGACCATATTTTGCGGGCGATGGAATACTGCGAAAGTGGCGGCATGAACAACTACGATAGTGTCACTTCCAAGGGGCTTATCATCGAGCGCGACCAACTCCAACTTGGTTTGGACGCCGCCCTTGGCCGTGGCGACGACCTCATGC
>Ga0209414_1001643_pt1 | contig 10423 bp, 10 predicted proteins | sample LakVidmifraction_4_FD_181154 | JGI IMG/M metagenome (GOLD analysis project Ga0209414, IMG submission 181154) | Hypersaline microbial communities from Lake Vida, Antarctica - Brine Hole Two &gt;0.2 micron (SPAdes) (version 2) | ecosystem: Environmental > Aquatic > Non-marine Saline and Alkaline >... | reverse complement strand
GTGCATCAGGATTAGCTGTGTCGGTTGTAGGTTCAGCAACCGCATCAAGACCCGCATCTAATTCGCCTGATTCGACAGCACCGACAGCAACCGATTTTACAAAATCTTGACTTTCAGCATGTCCAGCTTCGGCATTCGCGATAACTTTTGCAGACACATCAGAAATCGGAATGTATTTTTCGTCAAAATTGGAATCAAGAATGAGAGGATTAGAATCAAGAGAAACTAAACTAAGATATCCGTACGTATGGGAACCACATTCTAGACGAGCCCTAGAATTGGGGTTGTCAACCAAAAGCTGAGTGACTTTACCCTCGCCCGCACCGACAGAAAGCAGCCATTCACAAGCAAATTTTGCTGCAGTCTGAACATTAGAATAATAGCCTATCTCTTGGCCGTTCCAGCCAAATCCTTCGGGGGCAAGGTATTCAGGGTCGACAACAGACGGTACTTTATAATTAACAGAATTGTTAGCTGGGTCCATAACCCAGTCAACACCAGCGCCCAAAATCTCTGACAAAGCATAAGCAATTGCTACACCTGAGCCAACTTTGACAACATTTTTACCGACCGCAACGGCAGTAGGAGCGTGAGTTATAACAGATTTTAGAGCAGTAGAACCTGACCCTTTAAACGCGGTAATGGTCGCAGTTGCACCAGACATGACAGTGTTAGCAGCGGTAGCAGTCCAACCCGCAGGAGACGCAGCGTAAGCACTTGTAGTAGTAGCATAGACTATAAAGATGGATAAAAATATATGTAGTATTTTTCTCATGATAATAGCCTATGCAGAAAATAGAATATAAAACGCGACAGTGACGACAATCAAGACATAAACGACCATAATTGAACTCCAAAAAAAAAGGGATAGAGATTAAAAAACCCCTACCCCAGTGGTATAACGGAGTCAAAGATTAACCGCGTTTTGCCATCCCAGTAACAAGTGACCAGACCCAAGTAAGCGCAGCAGGAGCAAGCTTAGCAGCACCCAAGGCACCAACAGCAGCAACGGCTAGACCCAACGTACCAACAACACCGCTGGTATCAATAGGGACTTCAACAGCAAAAGCCGACAGCGGAGCAGAAGCAACCGCAACAACCGCAACCTTTTTTCTCAAAAGGCTTAAACGAGTACGAGGGGCAATAGAAACAACTTGATTTTTTGACATAATAACTATCCTCTTTTTTTTGCCATCAATGATAAATGCTTCCAAATCCAAGCAACCGCAAAAAGCAACGCCGTCATTGATAAGATTTGACCGGATTGGTCAAGAGTAAGAGATGATAATTCGTGTATAAAATTATTCATCCTTACCCATTCGGCACAATTGCCGTTTTCATCTAAAAAGTTACAGGCGTACATTATTTATTTGTTTGTAAGGTGGACGAAACAGGAGAAGGAACACGCTTAGCAGCATAAACGGTAATCATAGGTTGCTTAAAACGATTAGTACCATTGACGAACTCAAGCTCTAAAATTTGACCATCATCATAAGAAGAATCGAAGAGCTTCAGAATATCAGCACGATTGGGAACAGTCATAGGGACTTCAACAGAAACCTCGACAGGTTGCATCATAGTAGAACTATAACGACGAGCACCTTTTTCAGGGTCATAACAACCAACATGTAAATTCATTTTTGCGGTAGGTAATTGTGCAGACATAAATAATCCTTAAGCGACTAAACGCATTTTTTGTGGGGTAGAGACTGGCTTAACATACCAATCAGGGGTTTGTTTAGAAAAATCAATATTTATCAAATTAGCGAAAGACGTTGTTTTAGAACCATCATCAATATGTAAATTTTGCAAAAAGGCTTTAGAAAAACCAGCAGTACTAAGGTCAGAAAAAAGACGATTTAACTGACTGGTACTATAAAGCTGTTGAGCTTTCATTTCAGAAACACCCATTACTTTAAGTTGATTATAAAAACCGTAGAGATTAATGGCTTTACGATAACTCATACGACCATCACTCAAAGGCTTACCAAACTCAGATTTCAAACGACTAAACACCTTGTTTTCATCGGTAACAGTCATATCAAGACCCTTCATTGCTTCAAATATCTTATTAAAACCTTTAGACCATATGCTCATTAAAAAATCGGGGTTTTGTTTTTGGTAATTGATTAAATCCCACAAATTTACGGGAATATCATTCCTTTCGAACCACCGTTTCATAAAAGTACATTCCCAGCGTAGGCTAGTTCTAGCAACATCAATCAAGCGTTCATCGCTCATTACATTAACTATCTTAAGAGCATGAGAATCACCACGCTCAGACTTCTTCTTATAATCTTCAAGCTGTGACATATATTCATCGAGCTTGCTATAACACTTTTGACGTATTAAACGACTTGTAGCACCACCCCAATAAACTGTAGTTTCAAACTTCTTCGACTTGGTGGGTTTTGTCTGGCCATTACTAATACGAGACATATAATCAATGGCAAGCCTAACGATTTTAGGACTACCAACACGTGACATATAAGTGACATCCATCTTTCTAACTTCGGCAGTATTAATAGCCAACATGCCATAAAGAGCAGGATAAGCAACACGTAACCAATAAAGCATTTCAGTAGCACATAATTCTAAATCATCAGTTCCAAAAACATTATGACCTTGCAAAATCTTAGCAGGGCTACCCTTAATAGTAATATGTGGGAAAAAATAACCATCAAAATTAACCTTAAGAGCAAGACCAGTGAAGCTAGTAGGCAAAGACTCATAGGGATGATATAAAGCATCAGCAGCAGCAGAACCATCATCACGGAAATGAACAGATTTAGCACCAAGCGGAATATCCATTTCTTCCAAATCAACGCCAACAAAAGCATGACGATCATCTACAGTCTCAACTAATGAAGAATCAAACTGAATAGATAGCTCTAATAAATCAATCATAAAAAATCTCTTATTAACAAATCACCATAAGACATATAATACACAAGTTTTTTTGTGAACGCAAGATAAAATCACATATTCATATATAATTAAGAAAAAACAGAACTAAACAGGCGCGGAGAAATTAAAATAGAACAGGAAGAATTCATAAATTAAACGCAAATTTGCGTCAAGAGTCCACCATTAAATAATGTGGACTTAAGCGCGTGCGTGTGCATAGCGGTCGGGGGAGCGCAGACACCACACACGCGCTTAATACTAGAGTATCGGGAGTCTGTCTAATGCTTTAACGCTAGTTAATTGACAAAAAGAGTCAATCAACCGCTACAAGCTAATCTCTGCAAACTATGACATCAAAAATTCAAAAAGACGTTAACTGGAGGGTGAAGGGGTCGGAGAAACTACAAAAATTTGGTACGACACGAAAAATCAAGAAATAGCATAACTTTTTACAACACTGGTACAGGAGCAGCAGGAGACGCCACGGAAGAACGAGACGAGGCACCACCAGCGCCTTTGGTCATATTACCGCTAGAATCTAAATACTTAGAACAATCACTGTTAGAAAGCAAGATACGCTGGGCTTTTACGTTATAAGCCCAGCACTTACCGTCAACTATCACCGCACCGCTAACAGCCACATCAGCGCTAGTATAATAGCCACCAGTGAGAGGATTATATATTTGTGAATTTTGACCAGAATCATTGCGTATAGCGTTGACATTATCCGATATTGTAGAAACCTCACTACGTTGTTTGCCATCTTTTACCTCACTATTACCCATTTTTGCACCAATTGCATCAGGGTCAACCGTTAAAACATCATTAGCACTATCGTCATTGCCCGACATAGATTTAAAAGAGCCAATGCCCTGATAGATCATAAAACCAATAAAGCTAAAAACTAATAAAGCACTGAATAAAATACTAAACAGCTTAGTAGACTTACGAGTCTCACCGTCAGTCACACCGCTGGTTGAGGTGTAAAGCGGAAACATTGAAGGATTTAGACGCCAAGTTTGTTCGTCATCAGCAGTTTTGAATGCGTCTTTGCTTAATGATTTTTGAATGTGCGACCACCAATAAATTTTTACCGTTTTCTTTTTGCGAGGGCGATACATAAAAACGTGTTCGCCCGTATTCGCATGGACATAAGTATTAAGCAGGGTACTAGATTGAGTTATCATCCAAATATCCATACCGTAATGCCGATGGGTCGATAAATCTTTACCAATCTCATTTTTCGCGGAACGGTTCTCTTTCATAAACGCTTCTTCGTACTGCGCTTCGTCATAAACAATCAAGCGCTTTTTATCGTCTCTTAAATTCGTTTCAGAATTAATAGGGTTAAGCAAACGCCAATCAAACTGGGCGTCCATAGACTTTACACCGACAATGCGTAACCCATTAATGCTAGTGTAAATTTCATCATAAAAACCCCTATCAACTTCTTTACATAGCCATTCAACGACAATATTTGTTTTACCCGCACCCGGAGTAGCTTCGACAACTCTAATCATTTTTTTATCATCCTTAAACCACCCGCAAACGTCTTAATATAGACACCCGCAAGATAAGACCCAATAACAATGCTAATCGCGGTATCAACACCCGAAAGACCCAAAATGCCAGAAACCAGCCCCAACTGACCGAGGTTAGCAATCGCTTGAGACTTGTAGTAAGTGACAAAACCAGTGAGCGCAGCAGTGGTAGCGAGACCAAGACCCGCACCCGCTAAAACTTGAGCGAGCCAAGACTTATTTCCGGAAAAGATAACCGATTGTAATTTAGTAAAAAAACTCATAATTATGACCCTCTAATCGCACTAGCAACAATGCCTAAACCAATAAAATACCCCATTGCAACGATAGCCGGCTTTATCATAACGGCAAGCTCGCAAAGCGGAGTCATGTCAAAAGACATGGGAGCATCAACAGCACCGATACCAATCGAAAAAGAAGGTAAAATAGGACACTGACCGCCAAAAGACACGTAATTGACATCGAACTCAGAAGCAGATTTGGCGGGTGGGGCATCACTGACTGGCACAACCTCGGCAGGTTTTTCGGGGGGAGCATCAGCGCCAAACATATCAGACAAACCCGCAACAGAAGCAACGAGACCAGCAAGCATTGCTTTTAGAGCGCCGATGGCGGTGATAATTCCGGCAGGGTCGAAAGGTTCAGAAACGGGGTCAGTAGGCTCAGCAGGTGCATCAGGATTAGCTGTGTCGGTTGTAGGTTCAGCAACCGCATCAAGACCCGCATCTAATTCGCCGGATTCGACAGCACCGACAGCAACCGATTTTACAAAATCTTGACTTTCAGCATGTCCAGCTTCGGCATTCGCGATAACTTTTGCAGACACATCAGAAATCGGAATGTATTTTTCTTCGGTGGTTGGGGCGTCAGGGTCATAATCAGGATTAGCGTGACGAGAAACAGCGCGGCGAGTATTACCGCTAGAGCCCGTGCAATCAATCCAATAAGTGTCATCGCGACCATAAACCACTTTTAAAAGTCGCTCGTAGCCGTTGATGATAGAACAAGCAGCAGTGCCCGCAGCCTGCGGAGTTTGATAAGTTGCATAGGCAGAATTATTTTGTACGGAAGACCATAAATATTGACAGCTGTTGCCTACGCAAGTGCCAGAATCAGCTGTATATATAACACTATTATTAGCGGGGTCCATAACCCAATCAACACCCTCACCGAGAATCTCAGATAGGGCATAAGCAATAGCAACACCTGAGCCAAGCCTCACAACATTTTTACCAACCGCAACGGCAGTAGGTTTATGAGTAATGACAGATTTTAAAGCAGTAGAACCCGAACCTTTAAACGCGGTAATGGTCGCAGTAGCACCAGACATGACAACATCAGCAGCGGTAGCTGTCCAGCCCGCAGGGGACGCAGCATAAGCACTTGTAGTAGTGGCATAGACTATAAGTATGGATAAAAATATATGTAGTATTTTTCTCATGATAATAGCCTATGCAGAAAATAGAATATAAAACGCGACAGTGACGACAATCAAGACATAAACGACCATAATTGAACCCCAAAAAAAAAGGGATAGAGATTAAAAAACCCCTACCCCAGTGGTATAACGGAGTCAAAGATTAACCGCGTTTTGCCATCCCAGTAACAAGTGACCAGACCCATGTAAGCGCAGCAGGAGCAAGCTTAGCAGCACCCAAGGCACCAACGGCAGCAACGGCTAAACCTAAGGTCGACACAACGCTAGTAGTGTCAATTGCAGTTTCGACAGCGAAAGCCGACAGCGGAGCAGAAGCAACCGCAACAACCGCAATCTTATTTTTCAAAAGGCTTAAACGAGTACGAGGGGCAATAGAAACAACTTGATTTTTTGACATAATAACTATCCTCTTTTTTTTGCCATCAGTGATAAATGCTTCCATATCCAAGCAACAGCGAAAAGCAACGCCGTCATTGATAAGATTTGACCGGATTGGTCAAGAGTAAGAGATGATAATTCGTGTATAAAATTATTCATCTTTACCCATTCGGCACAATTGCCGTTTTCATCTAAAAAGTTACAGGCGTACATTATTTTTTATCGCTACATAAAGGACAAAGACCATTATCATTTAACATAGAAAAAGAATTCTGTTGCTTATGACATTTAATACAAATATTGTTAGAAACTAAATAATAATGCTGAGACAAAACGGCTCTATCGGTATTGGTAGCAAACTTTCTATGTTTAATGGTCTTGTCCTTCATTTCGAAGCCGTATTATGCGTAGAAGTAGGACTAGAACTAGACAAGGCTTTAATATCAGTAATAACCGTTTTTGGATTGCCATAATTATCCATCTCGACGCCCATCGTTATGTCCATTTCGATAGGCAAAGAGCCGCGCAACGCTTCCAGGCTAGAGAACTTACCAGCCGAACCATATTGAAAAGTAGTTTCCTTTGACCCAAACTGGGAAGGATCATTAACAGGGACGGAGAAAGTAACGTTGGTAAAATCAAGTGAATAGGCATTACCAGTTTTTGAAATGCCTTCTTTCAAAACTTTTTCGATGCGAGTAACTATATATTTCATAATAAAAACCTTATGCAACTAGTGATAAATTAAATTGAGAAACAGGTGGGACATAACCGACAGGAGCTTGTGCGACAAAATCAACATGGCAAAAATTAACAAGTGGTACAATATCGCCTTTTCTTTTCGTGTGAAGATTAGCAAGCCAAGCAGAAGATAAATCAGCCTTTTTTAGATTACTTAAATTATCGTAAAATGTGCTAGATGAATAACGAGCCTTTACAACTTCAAGACCAACATCACGAATAAGATGGAAAAAATTCATGGCATTATTTGCTTTAACATAGCTTATGCGACCACTAGGGGTAACTGTCATCAACTTATCTTTAAGTAATGCATGTAAATCGTCATCGGTAGAATATGGCATGGCTTGCCCCTTGAAAGTATCAAAAATAGGGGTAAACGCTTGACGCCACAGAACCATTAGAACATCGGGGTTTTCATCCTGATACTTGATAAAATCAAATAGTCCGGTAGGTAAACCGAGTCTTTCAAGCTTACGGGCTTTAATTCGCGCTTCCCAGCGTAGTAACTTTTTAGAATAATTCATTAATTCAGGGGTATAAACAGTATCGAGTAACATTTGAGACTTAGAATTATTCGCCTTGGCTTCTTTTTTTAACTTCTCAACCTGGAACAGAACTTCGGCATGTTTTGCGTAAGCTTTTAACTGTAGCAAACGAGAGGTTTCACCACCCCAATAAGCAGTAGTTTCGTATTTTTTATTCTTCTGTGCGCGTGTCTGTCCATTACTAATACGTGATAAATAATCAATAATTTTCGGAATTATCGCTTCATTCGTAACGGTACTACTAAAAGTCGTATCAATATGTCCGATAGTAGCCAATGATATATCGAGCTTATCGCCCAATTCAGGGATAGACTGAAACAAAATGCCAAGCATTTCACAAGCAGCATTGCCAACACTTTCACCACCGTAAACATTGTGACCTTGCAAAAGTTTCGCAGGGCTGGCCTTTATTTCAACATAAGGGTCTGTAAGGGTACATTTGTCAAAAAACTTAACCGCTAAACCAGTATAACTAGAAGGTAAAGACTCATAAGGGGCGTACAAATCCTTGGGAACTAAAAGACCCTTATCGTCAGGCTCAACACAACGTGAAGCCATTTCAAAACCAAAATCACCAACATTACCAACAATAAAAGAACCACCATCACTAACACGAGTCAGGTAATTTTCATGAACTGGAATAAGTATACGAAGATGATCAAGCATAAAAACCCCTAAAAGGTAATGTGGAGAACAAAATGATAGTATCATGCAACAAAGAAACAATGCAACAAAAAAAATGAAATATCAGAAAGAGACATAATAAACGCAATTATTTGAAAGGGATTAAAAGAAATAACAACAAAAGACATTCAAGAATTCATGAATATATTGAATAAATGATTGCATGATATTCCGAATATCCGGAACAGAGTCCACCATTAGATAGAGTGGACAGCGCGTGCGTGTGCATAGCGGTCGGGGGAGCGCAGACACCACACACGCGCTTAATACTAGAGTATTGATGAATTGACTAATGCTTTAACGCTAGCCAATAACGAAAAAATGTTATCGACCGCTACAAGCTACACTTCGAAAACTATGACTTCGGATAGACAAAAGACATTAACTGGAGGGTGAAGGGGTCGGAGAAACTACAAAAATTTGGTACGACCAGAGCCATTAATAAATTACACAAATAATTGATAAATGAGTACTAGAGGATTTGATGCTTAACCATATAATGTCGACTGAATTTGAAAGAGGTATGAAAATGATATTAAGAAGCTAAAGCACAGGAACAGAAACAGAACCAACAGCGGTATTGACAGAACTAGGCTGAACAGGATTAGAAACGGCAGCCATATTACCGCTAGAATCTAAATACTTAGAACAATCACTGTTAGAAAGCAAGATACGCTGGGCTTTTACGTTATAAGCCCAGCACTTACCGTCAACTATCACCGCACCGCTAACAGCAACATCACTGCTAGTATAATAGCCACCGGTAATGGGATTATATATTTGCGAATTTTGACCAGAATCATTGCGTATAGCGTTGACATTATCCGATATTGTAGAAACCTCACTACCGTCCGCGCTACGTTGTGTATCATCTTTTACCTCACTATTACCCATTTTTGCGCTAATCGCGTCAGGGTCAACCGTTAAAACATCATTAGCACTATCATCCTTACCCGCCATAGACTTAAAAGAGCCAACACCTTGATAAACCATAAAACCGATAAAACCAAACACTAATAAAGCACTGAACAATATACTAAACAACTTAGTAGACTTGCGAGTTTCGCCATCCGTTACGCCACTCGTAGAAGTATAGAGGGGAAACATTGACGGATTTAAGCGCCAAGTTTGTTCGTCATCTGCGGTCTTAAATGCGTCTTTGCTTAATGATTTTTGAATGTGCGACCACCAATAAATTTTAACGGTCTTTTTTTTGCGAGGGCGGTACATAAAAACGTGTTCGCCAGTATTCGCATGAACATAGGTGTTTAACAAGGTGCTGGACTGGGTGATCATCCAAATATCCATGCCGTAATGCCGATGGGTCGATAAATCTTTACCAATCTCATTTTTTGCCGAACGGTTTTCTTTCATAAACGCTTCTTCGTACTGAGCTTCGTCGTAAACAATCAAGCGCTTTTTATCGTCTCTTAAATTCGTTTCAGAATTTACAGGATTAAGCAAACGCCAATCAAACTGAGCGTCCATGGCCTTTACACCAACGATGCGTAACCCATTAATGCTAGTGTAAATTTCATCATAAAAACCCCTATCAACCTCTTTACATAGCCATTCAACGACAATATTTGTTTTACCTGCACCTGGAGTAGCTTCGACAACTCTAATCATTTTTTTATCATCCTTAAACCACCAGCAAACGTCTTAATATAGACACCCGCAAGATAAGACCCAATAACAATGCTAATCGCGGTATCTACGCCCGAAAGACCCAAAATGCCAGAAACTAAACCCAATTGACCAAGGTTGGCAATCGCTTGAGACTTGTAGTAAGTGACAAAACCAGTAAGCGCAGCAGTAGTGGCAAGACCAAGACCCGCACCCGCCAAAACCTGTGCTAACCATGATTTATTTCCCGAAAAAATAACCGATTGTAATTTAGTGAAAAAACTCATAATTATGACCCCCTAATCGCACTAGCAACAATACCTAAACCAATAAAATACCCCATTGCAACGATAGCCGGCTTTATCATAACGGCAAGCTCACAAAGCGGAGTCATGTCAAAAGACATGGGAGCATCAACGGCACCAATGCCAATCGAAAAGGACGGCAAAACAGGACACTGACCACCAAAAGACACGTAATTGACATCGAACTCAGAAGCAGATTTGGCGGGTGGGGCATCACTGACTGGCACAACCTCGGCAGGTTTTTCGGGGGGAGCATCA
>Ga0209414_1001642_pt1 | contig 10426 bp, 6 predicted proteins | sample LakVidmifraction_4_FD_181154 | JGI IMG/M metagenome (GOLD analysis project Ga0209414, IMG submission 181154) | Hypersaline microbial communities from Lake Vida, Antarctica - Brine Hole Two &gt;0.2 micron (SPAdes) (version 2) | ecosystem: Environmental > Aquatic > Non-marine Saline and Alkaline >... | reverse complement strand
GGCATGTTCAATTTCCTCGTCGCGGTTATGGGCCATGATACCTTTGAGTTCTTGGTCGGTTGTAGTATTGACACGCTGGTTGTACCAGTCGATCGCTTCGAGTTCCTCTCGCAAGCTGGTAATAGCTCTCGAAATATCTCGAGTCTTTTCGTCAAGTGCGTCATAAGGTTCAGTATAAGCCATGTAATTCCTCCTACAGGTAGTTAGTCTTACTAGTAATAATACTCAAGAATTGCCAAGAAAGAAAGGGCGATATTTATAGTGGGAGAAAGAAATGGGCTTGGAGTAGGAACAATTGTGTTTTACGTAAGGAAAACCATTTTTGCTTTCAATAAGATCCATTTGTAAATCCCTATCAATGCAATTGTCATATTATAAAACCCATATGAAATATTAGTATATCGTTTAGTATTGCTTAATGGCTTGTTTACTTTGCTGTAAGCTTATTTTATACTATCCTAAATGATACAAAATCCTTAATGATTTGTTACTTAAGTTGTATTATACTATATAGAGGCGAATGCTCCCAACTTGCACCGATGGAGGGTCCCCATGGCTTTGAAGTTCAAGACCATACTTACGCAGTTGCAGATGAAGATTATCTCAGGTGAGTGGAGTGAAGGTTTTAAAATGCCTACTGAGATGGATCTATGCGCTCAGTATGGGGTCTCCCGTGTTACTATACGCAGAGCTCTGGAAGAGCTTGTTACCCATGGGTACATTACCCGAACCAGAGGCCGTGGATCTTTTGTCCTATTCAACAGGGAGCTTGTTGACCTCAGTTATTCCCAAGTTTCTGATAAGGCTATCAAAGAGCGTTATAAGATTCTGCTCAAGGAGAAGCTCTTTGCAACAGTGACAGACCGGCAACAGATGGAAGTTGATGAACTTCATTCTAACAATCAGATCTGGCATGTGAAGAGTCTTCTTCTGATAGGTGATAATCCCACAGTGCTGAGCGATTACTACATATCTGCCAGATTTTCAGAGCCTCTGATCCAGATGGAAGAGTATTGTGACAAGTCTATTTTTGAGATCCTCAGCAACCACTGTGGGCAGAAATGTTCATTTGCAAAGGGTAAAGTGGCAGCCATCAACCCTAATGAGGAGATATGCGGCCATCTCAAGCTAGATCCACGATCAGCAAACCTCTGGTGCAGGGGCATGTGTGTCCTCGATGACGGCACAGTAGTTGGGCGTTGCACTAAGATTTTTGATGGTCTTGTCTATGAGTTTGCCATGGAATCACCCCATACGCTAGAGCACAGGCATCTATAGTAACACGAGGGTGGTTATGGTTTCCTTACACAAATAGAACTCTCAAATGTAAACCACTTATGAAAACATAAGGCCAATACAGTGATTTGGCTATATTTTTATTGTGTTTTCTTGACAATTCAAGTATAAATGTATAAGAAACATACAATTTAAGCTTAACCTTCACACTTGGAGAGTCCCGAATGCAAAGAACAATCATTACCATGTTGCACGATGCAGCAGAAAAATATGGCGACCGTGCATACACAAACACCAGAATGGAGGAGGGCTGGACCCCCAGCTCCTATATACAGACCGATGCCCAATCCGATTTTGTCGCCGCACATATGTTGTCCGCAGGCTTCAAGCCTGAACAGAGTGTCGGTATCCTCAGTGAAGGAAAGAGCTCTTGGGTGACCTGTGAACTGGGAATCATAAAGGCCCGAGGTATCAGTGTTCCCCTTTCCATTAAGCTGACACCTGAGGAAATTGCATTCAGGATCAACCACAGTGAAGCGTATGCAATAGCAGTAAGCAGCAATACCCTTGTAAATACCATAAAGGCTCTTCCCTTTTTCGACCATAAGGTCTTGTTCGTCTATCTTGATGAGATGGACGAGAGGCTGAAGAAACAAGCAGAAGAAGCCAATTGGAAGGAAGGGGAGGATTTTGTTACTTGGGGGGGGATACTCGCTTCTGGGGAGAAGGCCCTGAAGAAAGATCCTGAACTGGTCAAGAAGACTGAAAAGAAGATTGGTGAAAATGACACCATCAACATCTGTTATACCAGTGGAACTACGGGCAATCCTAAAGGGATTATGCTTACCCACCTTAACTATTGGACCAACACCCATGATGCTGTTGAACTGTTCCAATTGCCTAACTTGTTTGAGACCTTGATAGTCCTTCCTGTCGACCACTCTTTTGCGCATACAGTTGGTATCTATACTTCAATGGTTCGTGGCATTACCCTGCACTTTGTTGATTCACGCGGTGCCAACGCCTCCATCATACGTAACTTCCCCAAAAACCTGGTGGAGCTGGAGCCGTTCTTCATTATGACGGTCCCTTCCATCACCGGAAACTTCATGAAGAAGATGACCCAGGGTATCCATCAGAAGGGTGCTTTCATAGAAGGTATCTTCAACCGCGGGCTTGAGGCAGGAATTCTTCGCAATGGCGATGGATTCCGCCGACCAGGGGCCTGGGTGCAGATAAAGACCTGGCCTGAGTATACGCTTGCTAACAAGTTGGTATTTCCCAAGCTCCGTGCAATATTTGGCAATAGGATGCTCTACTGTGTAGGCGGCGGTGCTCTTCTTGAAGCCAAGCAGCAGCAGTTCTTTGCTGCAATCGGCATCCCTGTATTTCAGGGCTATGGCCTTACAGAGGCTGCTCCCATCATTAGCAGCAACTCTCCTCTGCGCTACAAGTTTGGCACCAGCGGTATGGTCGGAGCTTCTGAAACCTGTAAGATCATGCTCGACGACGAGCATGAGGCAAAGGTCGGGCAGAAGGGTGAGATCGTCATCAAGGGCGAGAATGTCATGAAGGGGTATTTCAAGAACCCCGATGCATCAAAGGAAGCCCTTCGTGATGGTTGGCTCTGGACTGGTGACCTTGGCTATTTCGACGAGGATGGCTTCTTGGTGGTTACCGGAAGAGCCAAGGCTTTGCTGATTGCCAAGGATGGCGAGAAGTACAGCCCGGAGGAAGTCGAAGAGGTAATGGTAAATAATTTGCCTATCCTGAACCAGCTTATGGTGTACAATGACCATGAGGTCATAACCACTGCTTTGGTTACTCTGCAAGATGATGTGGTTGCCAAACTGATCGAGGAGAAGGGGTGCAAGGACCCAGAGTCTGCTCTTACAGCCATAGTTGATAATCTTAAGTCATATGAGAAGCATGCAACCTCCATTCCTAATATCTGGCTCCCTGTCAGGTTTGCCATCATAGAAAAACCCTTTAGTGAGGCTGATGGACTTGTGAACTCTACTATGAAATTGGTCCGTTATAAGACTGTAGAGTTTTATAAAGAAAGGATTAATGCCATGTATGCCGGAGAAGCAGAAAACAGGAAAGAAAACTTAAAGGCTATAAAAGCACTATACTTTTAATGAATTCAACACTTTTAGCAGTATACACATGTAAGGAAACAGGCGAAATCACCACATTTCGCCTGTTTTGCGTCTATGGAATGATGGACATACACTAAGAAATGTGTAACGATTTTCATAGTAGATAGTTTTATTTGTGTAGGGACCTTGTGACACAGGTAAATAGAATATGTTTCGTATACAATGTGATAGTGATTCCGAAGTTTTAAGAATAATTGGGAACGAACAAACGTTTTCCACCCAAAGTAGGAGGGTGATTATGAAGAAATTATTAGTTCTAGTGTTGTTGGTGCCCATACTTGCATTGACAATGATTTCGTGTGACGAAAGTATGCGTTCAAACATCGCCGGCTTTATGGGCGGGTTTGGTGGTAACGTATATTCAGATGCTGGCTTGATTGTAGTAAATACTGCACAAGCAGATGCGGCTGCTGCTGCCGTAGGTGGAATTGGTCTTGGTAGCGGTGTTGAAGATGCTGATGATGAGGGCTTTGGAGTGACCATTCCGACTCCAGATTCTGGCACTAAAGTCTTAGTTCCTCAGACGCCTGCCAAGCAAAAAGAGTTGAAAGACAACCTTGGTGATGCTTTTAATTCAACAGATCAGACAGAACAGTTGCTTGCAGACCTTGGGAAACCGGCTACTGATGATCAGAAAGAAGCGGCCATAGGAACCATTGCAGTGTATAATGCTACGTTGGAAGCTTTGAAAGTCCAACTCGCTGATGGCGGAACGGATCTTGGCGACACCTTAAATAATTTGCAGCTTCCTGATGTTGGTGATGGCAGTGGCCTTACCCAGGGTGACATGCTCGCATTGCAGCTGATGACTGACCTCATTAGTAATACCATTGCAACTCTTACCGAAATTGGTGGAGTTGATGGTTTGGGTGGTGTCGATGAAGACGCGCTGAATGATGACGATAACAAGGATAGAATACTCAGCATTGTAGATGATGCCTTGTTTGCCGCCGAGATGGCTGAACAAATCTCAGGTGCTGCATCCATTAACTTCACTGGTCAGATTGACCTTGGAAGTCTCATGGACGGTCTTGATGACAAGGGCACACGATCTCGTGGAGATGATTTTGAGCTTACTGATGCAGAAGATTTTATAAGTACAATCAATGATTTGGCGCCAAGTATTGTAGAACTGATGGGTGTTACCTACGATGGTACAAACTTCGTCTATACTGCATCTAAGTATAAGAGCTTCCTGCTTAATCAGCAAATCTATCGCTCTGCCATGGATCAGGCTTTGAAGATGATGGAACTGGGTAATCTGGGAAAGGATGATGTTGATTCCTTGGCCTTTGATACTTCTACTCTTGTAAAGTATGCTTTGTCTGTGTTCATCATAGATCATGAAGCTTTCTATCAGGAGAAGAAAGAATCTGACACTCTTGATCCTAACTTAGTTGTTGCGGAGTATCTGAATGCCAACAAGAAGCTGGGCTTGGGAACACTTACTATAACTGATGTGCTTACTGCACCTGATAAGGATGTTACAGGTCTTGACTATAGTGAATGGCCTAATTTCCTAAAAACAGGAACAATTGCGGAACCTAGGAATTTAGCTTATTACGAGGCGTTTATTAACAATCTTATTGCGATCAACAATGTTGGCGGTATTGCACAAGTGACAACGGAGCTTGTGAAGTTCCGTGATGCGGCACCTGCAGAAGACGGTCTTGCCAAATGGTACGATGAGCTATAAGGAGGAGTATACTATGAAAAATATTAAACTAGTAATTATTACAATTGCTTTGGTTCTACTGGTAGTGGCTCCTTTGGCTGCTGTCGATTACAATCCCGATACTTCACTCTGGGCTAAGCAGGCTGGTGAGCCCTTCATGGGTACCAACACCCGAGTGTTGAGTATGGGTGGCGCAGGTTTGGGCGTAAAAGGATACTATGACAGTTTCCTGATGAACCCTGCTAACCTTGCAGAGGGTGTTTTTAAGCTCTCTCTTCCTGCGATGACTTTTACGGCCTACAATCCTAAAGCTGTTCTGGATAGTGGTGCTATTGAAGATTTCGAGAGTGGTAGCGATTCTGGCATGGTTTCTGGGGCTCAGAAGTTTCTGGGCACCATTAAGAAAGGCTATGGTGACCTCTTTACCACTGATGCCTCTATGGTCCTTACCCTTGGCGGGTTTGGCCTTGCCCTCGAAACGCAAGAACGCATCATGACCTATAAGTCTGGTGTTGACTTGAGTTCAACTAACCTTATTGCTCAGGTCACCACTGCAGCTACAGTTGGCTTTGGCTTGAACTTCAACCTTGTCCCTGATGTGATGTCAATGGATGTTGGTATTTCTGGTAAGGCGGTGTACAAGCTCTATCTTGAGAAACAAAGTGCCTCGAGCATTACGACCATGCTTAATGATGGTGATGACCCTGCTGACAAGTATCTCAACGATGTGCCGATCGCTGCTGGGTATGCGATGCCCATTTCTGCTGGTGTAAACTTGAACTTCCCGTTTGGGCTTAGCCTCTCCACAGTTGGTAGGAACTTCAATGGTAAGTACTCCATGAAAACCTTCGCTTCTGTAAACACTTGGGCAGATGATGTGTTGGGTCAGACCTTTGGTGACGTAACTCCCCCTGGTCCATTTGTTTCTGATTCGTTTGACTTTGATGCTGGATGGAAACTCGATGCAGGCTTTACATGGGCACCTGACTTTGGGTCCATCATCAAGCCGATTATCGCGATTGACGTACTTGACGTGATGTCGCTTGGTGGTTTGCAGGGTGATGACTTAACAAGAGGATTCTATGAACGAACTAGGTTGGGAGCTTCTGTCAGACTGCTCTCCTTCCTTGATGTCCGCTACGGTATCAATAAGGGTTATCAGAGTATTGGTGTTGGGCTAGACTTGCTCATCTTCCACCTCGATGCTGCGTATTATCAACTTGAGTATGGTAATGATCTCGGAGACAAGCCGATCGATGCTCTCTCTGTGCGATTCTCACTTATCTCTCGCTAGTGATTGTCCTCTTTCATGTAGATTGCCCTCCCTCGAAAGGAGGGCAATCTTTTGGTTTGGGTAGTGATTATAGGTTCTGTATAGCCCTTTGGGTTTGTAATGTTTTGTTACCCAGATAACATTCTGTAAATATTAGTACTATCTTGACGATTTTTACTATACTTTGTAACTATTCCCATGCTATAGTTTTGCCATATTAGTTAGAGAGAGGTCTATTATGGCAAGTTTTGGAATTTGGGGTCTTATTCCACCCGTACTCACCATTACCCTGGCATTCATTACCAAGGACGTAATGGTATCGTTGTTTTTGGGTATCTTTTCAGGAGCTCTGATTGTTGCTGGAGGGAATCCCCTTATGGCAATCATCAACCTTACCGACATGATCGCCAACTCATTGAATGACGGATGGAACATCCGTATCTTATTATTCTGTGCCCTCCTTGGCGGGTTGGTTGGAATGCTCAGCAGGACCGGTTCTGCTCGTGCCTTTGGCCGTTGGGCAGCTGACAAGCTTCACACACCCAAGACAAGCCTCCTGATGACCTGGTTCTGTGGTTTGCTCATCTTCATCGATGACTACTTCAACAGCCTTGCAGTAGGAACCGTCATGCGCCCCATCACCGACAAGTACGGTGTTTCTCGCGCACAGCTTGCCTATATCCTTGACTCGACTGCAGCTCCTGTCTGTATCCTTGTCCCCATCTCCAGCTGGGTCATCACCGTCATGTCCATCGTAAAAGGATCTGAAGGATTCACAGAGCTTGGAGTAAGTGAATTCACTTTCTTCATGCGCTCTGTTCCTTACAACCTTTATGCAATCCTTACCCTGGGTATGGTGCTCTACATCATCCTGACCGGACGCAACTACGGTCCTATGGCCAAAAGCATCGCCTACGCTAAAGAGACCGGAAAACTCTATAATGAAGAGTTCGGACCGGCCCCTGGTGAGATTGATGACGGTGGAGAGGCAAATTCTGCCAAAGCAAGACCTATGGACATGCTGTTGCCTATCATAGTGCTCATCGCCTCTGCAGTAATCCTCTTCCCCATGACCACCTACCTTGGTGCCATTGACGGCGATGCTATTCCTACTTTAGGTGCTGCTATGGCCTCCATGAGTCTCGGTGATGCATTCAATAACACAGACGCCTCCATGGCTCTCTTCTATGCAGTAATCTTTACCCTGGTCATCTCCTATATCTACTACACCGCACGCAAGCTCTTCAACATCAAGGGTGCTAGCGAAGCCATCGGTGATGGTATCAAGAGCATGGTCCCTGCCCTGATCATCCTGACCATGGCCTGGACCATCGGTTCTGTCATCAAGAACAGTCCTGCAGACGGAGGCCTTGGACTTGCCGCATACCTCAGTGAAGTGGTTGTCGGAGGTGGTTTCCCCATCGCCCTCATCCCCGTCATTGCTTTTGCCCTGTCTGCCCTGATCTCCTTCTCAACGGGAACCTCATGGGGCACATTTGCCATCATGATTCCTATCGTGATGCCGATCGCAGTAGGACTTGCACAGGCCAAGGGCCTCGATGGTGCAGGCCTGCTCAATGCAGCTATGATCAGCGTAAGTGCAGTTCTTGGTGGTGCGGTCTTTGGTGACCACGCATCCCCGATCAGCGATACGACGATTCTATCTTCAACCGGTGCAGGTTGTCCTCACCTTGAACACGTCGCGACCCAGATGCCCTATGCTATAACTACAGCAAGCTGTGCTCTGATCGGATTTGTCTTTGGTGGACTCTTCCTAAACGTCCTGGTTGCCTGGATTGCTACCCTTGCCGCGTTTGCCGTTGCTATGGTGGTTCTTCCCCGTGTGTATGCAAAATAACTGATCCGTCTGTACTCCTATGTGGCCCTCCAATTTTCGGGGGGTCATTTTTTCTGTTTGCTATACAATGCGAAGAACCGTATACTCATAGGTGGAGGCTCGTATGAATATTGTCAAGATCAAGGCACAAGTGAAAGAGTACGATTGGGGCAATTCGTCCTTTATTCCAACGATCCTCGGCCAAAAGCCAGATGGAAAGCCCAAGGCAGAACTCTGGATGGGTACCCATCCAAGTGGAGAATCCCTCATAGACGGCACAGAAGAGAAGCTCTCTGCTTTCCTTCGTAAGGACACCCTTCACTGGTTCGGACAGGACCACCTTGACTGGTTTGGCCCTGTTCTGCCCCTGTTGCTCAAGGTCCTAGCCATAGAACGCCCCCTTTCCATTCAATGCCACCCCTCTGAATTCCAGGCAAGGGAAGGATGGGAGGGTGAAACAGCTTTCCGTACCAGGTTCCCCAAGGAACTGTGGAACTACAAGGATTCCAATAGGAAGGCCGAGGTCATCTATGCCCTCACCCCCCTTACTGCAATGTGCGCCTTCAGGCCTTTGGACAAGATCCTTCCTATCCTGAAATCCCTTATCCCTGTCGGATATGCTGCATATTTCTCTGATATCGATGCAGAGTCTGACCTACCCGACAAGGAACTGGCTCAGCTTTTTGAACAGCTCTACACCATGAAGAAGGAAGAGCTCGTACCCCTTATCAAGGAGTACATTGCCTCGTTGCGTGAGAGAGAGGACCTTCCTTTTTCCTCCCCTGATGGTCTCTTCCTGGAAAGTAAGGGTATAGCCCTTACCTGTTATGAGATGTATCCAGAGGATCCAGGTCTGTTCTGTCCCTTCCTGCTCAACGTCAAACACCTTTCAGAGGGGGAGTCCCTCTATCTTGAGCCAAGGACCCTGCATGCCTATGTGCTTGGTAACGGCATAGAGCTGATGAGCGCCTCTGACAATGTCTTGCGAGGAGGCCTCACCAACAAGAAGGTCGATGTGCACGAGCTGCTGAAGATACTGGAGATCAAGGGCAAAGAGGTGGAGCCTGTCTTGATGCTGGTCGGCAAGTCAGGGCGGAAACACCTGCTTACCCCAACAGAGGAGTTTCACCTGATGGTCTGTCCAACAGGGACCTACCATATCCATGACCGGAAAAGCATAGAGCTGCTGTTTTGTACAGATGGAACGGCAACCTTCACCAACGGAGGCGATAAGGTCGTCATTACCAAAGGCGAGTCCTATGTGGTAGCCGCCGCGCTACCTGAGTACCAGCTGGAAGTAGAGGGGAATCTCTTCATAGCTGACGTCCCGCGCTAAGAGGTCTGTTGCCCCTCTGACTGTATATCAGTATCTTTAGACACGTGTAAGGGTGTCAACGTATGAAAAAAGGTTCTAGAAGTATATTGCCCATGATAGCAAGGTATGCCGTTTTGGTAGCCGTCATTATTCTTGTCCTGATCGCCGTGGATATTTTCCTCGACAAACAGGACAAGATTGTCTACTCTCCGCCAAACCCTTTGGTTGTTGTAGAGCAACCCCAGATAGGGAGAGTCTCTAAACGAAGTTCCTTTCCCGCCTATATCCAAGCCAAAAATACAATACCTGTCATCCCTCTGGTAAGTGGCACCATCGAGACGTTTCCTGTCCTTGTAGGGCAGAGTGTCAAGAAAGATGAGGTGTTGGCCACCCTAGACAGCAAACCCTTCCTACAGCAGGTAAAGCAGGCAGAGGCCGCCTACCTGGCTAGTGAGAGCACCTTTACCAGGATAGCTTCCCTCTACCAGAACAAGGCCACGACCGAACAGAGTTATGACCAGGTCAAAGCCCAGCGTGATGCTGCCAAGGCACAGTATGAGATTGCCAATCTACAACTTGGGTATGCTACCGTCAAGGCTCCTGTATCAGGGACCATCCTGATAAAGAACAGCTCTGTAGGCAGCCTTAGCGGAGGAGCTCAACCCCTTGCTGTGATGGCAGACCTGTCCACCCTTGTTATCAAGGTCGAGGTCCCGGAGACCTACTATGAGAAGTTTTGGAACAATGTTGAGGATCTTCGTATAGAGATAACCAATCCCAGTTGGGATACCCCAGTTGGGGCTACGCTCTTGCATATCGACCCCTTTGTCCAGAGCGGGTCTAAAACTTTTACCCTCGAGGCCCTCCTGGACAAGGCTGAAGAGCTTGTACGCCCAGGGATGGCCGTAACGGTCAGCATAACCTACCA
>Ga0209414_1001641_pt1 | contig 10427 bp, 8 predicted proteins | sample LakVidmifraction_4_FD_181154 | JGI IMG/M metagenome (GOLD analysis project Ga0209414, IMG submission 181154) | Hypersaline microbial communities from Lake Vida, Antarctica - Brine Hole Two &gt;0.2 micron (SPAdes) (version 2) | ecosystem: Environmental > Aquatic > Non-marine Saline and Alkaline >... | reverse complement strand
ATCAAATACGGCATCGTATGATCTTGGTTTGGGTAGAGGAACTTCTGCTCGTCTGACTTCAGACCGTCTCTTCTAAGCTCGGTCCAGCTAGTTACTGACCAAACATCCGCTGACACGCCCCACTCATTCAATAGCTGCTGAGCCTCTAGTGCCCAAGGGATTGCAACTCCGGAGGCAAGGATCTGGGCCTTGTGGCCGGCAGCGGAATTCTTGTTCACAAGGTGGATTCCCCTAACAATCCCGTCGACATCAACGTCCTCAGGTTCTGCCGGCTGCAAAGCTGGCTCGTTGTAGACGGTGATGTAATACATGACGTTTGGGTCCGGGTGCTCGCCGCCATACATTCGCTCTATTCCAGTTCTAACGATGTGGCCGATTTCGTATCCGTATGCCGGATCGTAGCTAACAACGGCAGGGTTGGTGCTTGCTAAGACAGGGGAGTGACCATCGGCGTGCTGCAGACCTTCACCCGTAAGCGTTGTTCGCCCAGCAGTAGCTGCAATCATGAAGCCTCTGACCATCTGGTCTCCTGCAAGCCAAAGGGCATCCCCAGTTCTCTGGAATCCGAACATGGAGTAGAAGACATAGAACGGGATTATTGGTTGACCGTGGGTTGAGTAGCTAGAACCCGCGGCAGTGAAAGCAGCAACTGAGCCCGCCTCATTTATGCCAGTGTGGAGAATCTGGCCGTTAGTTGCCTCTTGGTAGCTCAGCAGTTGCTCACGGTCGACCGAAAGATAGTTCTGACCGTTCGGGTTGTAAATCTTTGCGGTCGGGAAGAAGGCATCCATTCCAAAGGTTCGTGCTTCGTCTGGAATGATCATGGATATACGCTCGCCCATGCCATCCGACTTGAGAAGATCCTTCAACATTCTGACAAAGGACATAGTTGTTGCTATCTCCTGGGAACCAGAGCCCTTGCGAGGTGATGCGTAGGCCTTATCGGTGGGCAGCTCGAAGCTGACGTACTTGCTTCGGCGTTCAGGTAGATAACCGCCGAGTTCTCGACGACGTTCGTGCATGTATTGAATTTCTGGTGCGTCTCTACCTGGGTGGTAGTAGGGCGGTTGGTAGGGATCTGATTCCAGTTGCGCATCCGTTATTGGGACTCGCATTTCATCTCGGAAGTCCTTCAGGTTCTGGAGCGTGAGCTTCTTCATCTGGTGGGTTGCATTTCGACCCTCGAAGCTCTTACCAAGGCCATAGCCCTTTACGGTCTTGGTGATAATTACCGTTGGTTGACCCTTGTGCTCCGTGGCTGCTTTGTAGGCCGCATAGATCTTTTTGTAGTCGTGGCCGCCGCGCTTCAGTCCCCAAATCTGATCGTCGGTCATGTCGTCGACCATGCTGGCGGTTTTCGGGTCCCTACCGAAGAAGTTCTCCCTTACGAAGGCTCCAGATTCTGCCTTAAAAGTCTGGTAGTCACCATCTGGGGTCTGGTTCATTAGGTTGACCAGCGCACCATCAAGGTCTTGCTGGAGCAATGGGTCCCATTCTCTGCCCCAAATAACCTTGATAACATTCCAGCCGGCACCTCGGAAGAAGCTCTCGAGCTCCTGGATAATTTTGCCGTTACCTCTTACCGGTCCGTCCAGACGCTGCAGGTTAGCGTTCACTACGAAGGTCAAATTGTCGAGGCTGTCATTCGCGGCCAGCTGCAGTGCGCCTCTTGATTCAACTTCGTCCAGTTCGCCGTCCCCTAGGAATGCCCAGACGTGCTGCTGGCTTGTGTCTTTGAATCCGCGGTCCTGAAGGTAGCGGTTAAATTGCGCCTGGTAAATAGCGTTAATGGGGCCAAGGCCCATAGAAACTGTCGGGAATTCCCAAAAATCTGGGAGAAGTCTTGGGTGAGGATAGGAGGGTAGTCCGCCATTTGGTTGGGACTTTTCCTGTCGAAATGCATCCAGCTTGTCTGCGCTCAATCTGTCTTCGAGGTATGCCCGAGCATATGGTCCAGGCGACGCGTGCCCCTGGATGAAAATCTGGTCAGCTCCAGATGGGTGATCGTGACCTTTGAAGAAGTGGTTGAAGCCAATCTCGTAAAGCGAAGCGCTCGATGCGAAGGACGAGATGTGCCCACCAACGGCTATGCCGGGACGCTGAGCCCTGTGAACCATGATTGCTGAATTCCAGCGCATCCAAGCGCGGTAAGTGCGCTCAATTTGTTCATCACCCGGGAATCCGGGCTCATCTTCAGGTGAGATGGTGTTGATGTAATCCGTGGTCGGGACCAACGGGACATTTAGCTGGAGATCATGAGACCTTCTTAGCAGGGATTGCATTATTTCTCTTGCACGACCACGACCGTGAACCTTGGCAAGTGCATCCAGTGATTCCAGCCATTCCGCTGTCTCTTGTGGATCGCGGTCCGGTGAAGGTGGGACGAATGCATCTTGGTTATTGTGTGACACTGAAGCCTCTTTTCGTGGCCTGGTTTCTTTGTGCTCTTGTATGAGCCTCTAAAGTCTACCTAGGACTTGGAAATCTTTCCGACACCATCTTGGTTTTGCTAAGTCCAGTCGGTTCAATTAGTAATAAGGAGTAAATATGTCATTTTCCGTCGGAGACAAAGCGCCTGATTTCACGCTCACCAATCAGTTTGGTGAATCGGTAACGCTCAGCAGCTTTCATGGTCAAAAGCCAGTAGTTCTGGTGTTTTATCCACTTTCTTTTTCCGGCACCTGTACCGAAGAGCTGTGTGAGCTTAGAGACAACATTGCCACCTTCGACTCGGCAGAGGTTGAACTGCTAGCAATTTCAGTTGACAGCAAATTCACTCAGGCAAAGTTCGCTGAGGATCAGGGCTATAAGTTCCAGCTGCTAGCCGATTTTTGGCCCCACGGTGAAGTTACCAAGCTCTACGACGTTTTCCTTGAAGACCGCGGGCATGGAACTCGCGGGACCTTTGTCATTGACAAGTCAGGTGAACTAGTTGCTAAGTTCATAACCTCACCTGGGGAGCCAAGAGACCTTGATTCCTACAAAAAGGCACTTGAGCTTTTATAAGTCTGTGGTTTGGTAGTAAGATTTTCGCGGAGGGCCTTTAGCTCAGTTGGTAGAGCGCCACGTTTACACCGTGGATGTCATCGGTTCGAGCCCGGTAGGGCCCACCATAACCGAATAAAGCTCATGTTTGTGAGCGAAAACAACAGAGGTTGCACTGTACCGGTGCGGCCTCTTTTGGTGATTGCAATATCTGGGCCGGTATGGAGCATGTCGGTCGCCACCCCTGTTACTTATTTCTAATCCCCTAAGGGTCCTGAAGTGAACCCCAGAAGTTGGAGTTCTAATCAGGAGCCTGTGCTCTCGACCGAGCTGCACTGTCGACCGGCCTGTGCTTGACGCTACCTCTATTTGATGGGCCTGCCAAGGATGGCGGAGACGAGGGCTTCGATGGGCTCACGCGGCGACGATGGGCTGTCCACGAGGGTGAAGTCGACATCGCCTAGCTCGGGGAGGCCCGCGGACGGCGGCAGCTGAACGAGGTCCTCAGGGATTAGCGACTGTGGGAACACCGCGATTCCGATGCCCGCGCGGGCTGCAGCGAGAATGCCGTTGACCTCCCTCACATTGCAGGTGATGCGCCAGGTTCTTCCAACGGTCTCGAGCGCGCGGATGGCGAAGGTTCTGCTGAGGCTTGGCGCCTGATACATGATGAGGGGGAGCGGGTCACCGGGGTCGCGGGCGACGCTCTTGTGGCCGACCCAGACCATCCGGTCGCGCCGCACCAGCCGCCCCATCGTCTCGCCGGACTCCTGTTTGATGAACACGAGGTCCAGTTGGCCCGCGTGAAGGCGGCGGAGTAGCGCACCGCTCTGGTTGACCGTCAATTCGAGGTTGATGTGCGGGTAGAGCGCCCGGAAGTCGCGCAAGATTTTCGGCAGTTGAGTGAGTGCGAGGTCGTCTGCAGAGCCGAACCTGAGCCGTCCCCGCATCGCGGATCCAGTGAAGTAGCTCAATGCATCGTTGTGTGCTGCGAGAATGCTCCGTGCGAAGCCGAGAAGAGCGTCGCCGTTGTCGGTGAGCCGCACATCACGGGTGTCGCGAGTCACAAGATTGCGTCCGGCGGCGAGCTCCAGTTTGCGGATGTGCTGGCTCACCGTTGGTTGGCTCAATCCCAGCTGTTGTGCCGCCCTGGTGAAGCTGAGCGTCTCGGCCACTGCAACGAAGGTCTTCAGCAAGACTGGGTCAAACATAGGCTCACTCATTCGAAAACGTAATTGTACTTATTGAAACGATAACACTATTCAATAGCACCGAGTTGCGTATGGTGGAGTCCATGACATCGGACCAAGACCTGGATGAGTTGGCGACAGCTCCCATTCCGGTTCTTCTGCAGCATCCACGGTGGCGGGACACCTTCTCGTCGCTGCGCATCTACAACTACCGCCTGTACGTCAGCGCGCAACTTGTTGCGAACACCTCAGTCTGGGCCATGCGCATCGCCATGGACTGGCTAGTGTTTGAGCTCACATCGAGCATCACGCTCGTCGGTGTGATCGTCGCCCTGCAATTTGGTCCGATGCTGGTGCTCGGTCCGCTTGGTGGCGTCATTGCAGACCGTTTCAACAAACGTCGCCTTCTGGTGACCACGCAGTCACTCAACATCCTGATCAGCGCGACCCTGGCGATTGTCACCCTCACCGGGCACGTGACGGTGTGGCACATCTACGTTGCGGCGCTGTGTATTGGGTTCACGGCCGTCGTCGACGCTCCGGCACGCTCAGTGTTCGTCAATGAGATGGTGGGGCACGGTCGTCTTGGCAACGCGATCAGTATCAACGCATCGATTTTCCACCTCGGTGGCCTGCTTGGGCCAGCAATCAGTGGCGTGTTGATTGCTTGGGTGGGCGCAGGCTGGTCGATCGCCGCGAACTCGTTTGCGGCGGGTGCCGTTGTGGTCACGCTGTTGGCGATGCGCAAGTCTGAATTGCTTCCGTCAGTTGTCGCTCGGCGGGCTAAGGGCCAGATTCGGGAAGGCTGGGCCTACGTTCTGGCCAAGCCAACAATCTTCTGGCCGATCGTTGTCGCAGGATTCGTTGCCTTGTTCGGCATGAACTTGCCCGTTGTGTTGGTCGCATTCGCCAACCACGTGTACCATTCCGGTGCCGCCGGGTACGGACTCTACAGTTCTGCTGCGGCGTTCGGCGCACTGACCGGGGCACTGTCGTCGGCCAGGCGCATGACGCACCGGCTCAGAACGATCATCATCGCCGCTGGGCTGTTCGGGCTTGCCATCATCGCGACAGGGCTCGCCCCAGTCGTTGGGGTGTTCCTGGTATGTGTTGCTGCAATTGGGTTCACCAGACTGCTGTTCGCCACAGCCGCGGAATCTCTAGTGCAGATGTCATCGAATCGCGCCATTCGTGGCCGGGTGATGGCGAACTACGCCATGGTGGTCCTCGGTGGACAGGCGATCGGCGGTCCACTGGTTGGAGCACTCACGGAATTGTGGGGAGTCAAGACCATCATGGTGGTGTGTGGAGTTGTGATCACAGTTGCGGCAATAGTGATGGCGATCTTGCTGGCGAGGTCAGGGCGACTGTCGGTGCGAATCCGCTGGCGCTGGAAGATCGTGCCAATGAAAATCGAGGTCAGCTAGCCGAATCGTCCTTGAGCGCTCTGCAGCTTCTGCGAGTGCTAATCGTGCAGGAGAACCTAAGCTCCGTGCTGATCTCTCATCACGACTCCCTGGTTTCGAAGGCCCTTATGCACCGGATTATCTGTCGCCCTGAACTTGAGTGTCAGGGTGTGAATCGATAATTCTTCGTTATATAAACTGGCGATATCGCTTTCGTCGGATTCAGTGAGTTTGGGTTGCTGGCCGGGGTGAATGGGGATGCCCGCTCGAGCCAGGTGCTGTTTGACGGTGCCGCGATGAACATTGAACGTCTGGCTAGATTAGCGAGAAAATCACCGGCTTGGTAGCAAGGGACTGGATTTTGGACGCAATCAGGTGTTAGGTGTGGAGCAGCTTTGCCAGAGATGATTCCAACCTTATCTGTCGGGGTTGAAGCATAAGCACAACCGACCAGTTCATTAAGTTGACGGGTTGCCAAATTGTGATTGCAGTAATTTCTTTGCTCCTCACCACGAAGACGACCACCGCAGGGGCGAGCGTACGAGTGTGATGACGAGCGTGGCAAAAGACCCTAAAGCATAGAGCCAAGGTCGGATCCGACGGTGGGGTAGGCGGCTGTGGCGGATTTGAGTTGGCGGGTCGTGAGCCCGAGCTTGATGGCTAGGCCGAAAGTGTTGATCAGTTCGCCGTACTCGGGTCCGAGCAGGTGTGCGCCGACGATAACATCATTCGATTTGTCGATGAGGATCTTAACCGCGGCGGTGCTCTCGCCGATCCGGTAGTTGGAATACCAGCTGCTGGTATCGGAGTAGCGGATGTCCAGGTCGATACCCTGTTCCGTGGCCTCAGATTCGAGCAAGCCAACGCGGGCGAGTTCGGGGATTGTGAAGACCGCGGTGGGGATTCCGGCGTAATCAGGAATGGTGGAGGTGCCCTTGATCATGTTGGATGCGGCGACCTTTGCTTCGGAGACCGCGACCGGAGTCAGCGGCATGCCGGCCGTGTCTGCAGAGTCACCGGCAGCCCACACAGCCGGGTTTGTCATGCTCTGCAGGTGACCGCCCACGCGCACGCCCCGCTCACCCCATTCCACACCGGCGGCATCCAGACCCAGACCGGCAAGGTCGGAGATTCGTCCCGCGCCATGGACCACAAGGTCGGCCTCAATCGTTTCGCTGGCACCGTCGCGCTCGATGGTGACCTGGTAACCGTCGCCGACCCGCTCGACGGCCTCGACGTTGGTGTTGCTTCGCAGATTGACACCGACCTCACGTCCGCGCTCGACAAGGAGACCGACGAGATCGGGGTCGAAATTCTTCAGCGGACGTGCCCCATGGTCGACGATGACCGCGGTGCTTCCCGCACGGGCGACGAGGTGGGCGAACTCAAAGGAGACGAAGCCTCCACCGACGAAAAGAATGCGTGCTGGGAGAGTTTCAAGATCCAGGAACTCACTGCTGTCGATGATGTGCTCTGCCCCGCGGAAGGCAAGAGGTCTCGGTCTCGCTCCGGTCGCGATTAGGAACCGGTCGGCATCGTAGGTGGTGTCATCGACACTGATCTGGCCGACGCCGGTGAAGCGTGCGTGCCCGTGGAGCGTTTCAACCCCGTTGCGAGCGAGGTCATCTTCCATAAGCTGGGGAGCAGGATCGGTAAAGCCATGCTTATGCTTCATCAGGTCCGGCCAGTTGATCGCCAGTCCCGTGTCATCGATTCCCTTGCCCCTCATGAGCCGGGCACTATCGATGATTTCGGCGCCACGCCGGAGGATTTTCTTCGGATCGCACCCACGTAAGGCACACGTCCCGCCATAGGGAAGGGAGTCGACGATAGCGACCCGCCAACCGTGGGTCGCACCCTTCTTCGCGGCCGCGATGCCGGCCATACCAGCGCCGATAACGATCAGATCGTACGTCCCGTTCATGACTGGTTCTAAGGAAGAGTTCGGCGCGATGGTGGTGTCCCCGTTATGCATCCGCGAGCACTCTGCCTAGCTGCTCAAGTGTTCGTGCACCCTCGTAGCCGACCGGAGTCGAGTGCCTTCGGGAGGTCAGTCCCATCTGCGAGCCAGCCCGTTCGAGGGTCTCGACCAACTGGTGCCTCACCACAACGTTGGGGCGTTCGATCGCGAGCCGTTTAAGTCGCTCGTTCGCGATCTTCCAGTTCGGGCATCCTTCTAAGTAGAGCAACGTTAAATCCATGTCTAAGAGCCTAGACCTTGATCCGTGCTTTAGGGTATCCAGCGTGTGTCATGAAGTGATGCGTATTGGCGAAGTGGCCGCCCCGGCAAGTCAACAGGTGGGGCCAGGCCTAGGACATGCCTCCTAATTCCTCGCTCCAAATCGTGATCGCGCGAAGGACGGCGCCGCCGCGTTATGTGAGGGCGAGTTTGTCGTATCGGGCATGGAGGAGAGACGTCCGTCCCCTACGCGCACAATCGATGATGCCACCGTCGTCCACCTGTTGGGTGGGCTTCGTGAGCGAGACCAGAAAGGCCGCCAGAAACCCGAGGTGCCCTACGGGACAGATTGTGCGGGTATACGAGGCTACCTTCGTAATCGTGAGCGCAAAGTGGACATCTGATGCGTTTGCCACTGAAGGACTACCCCTCTTGAGCGGTCCGGTTCGCGCGGGTCTGGCCCCGTTAGAGGTTGAAAACAAGCCAAAATCGGTCGTAATTTCCCACAAACAGGCTACCCCCAAACCGACATAAACCCGCGGATTTTGGTTCCTGACTCCTGTTCTAGCTGGAAAAGCGCCACGTTTACACCGTAGTTGTCATCGGTTCGAGCCCGGTAGGCCCCACTCGAAGGCTTAGTCGCCATTTAGCGCGCCAGTGGCAATAAACTGGCGGCAATAATCCGATGGGCCGTAGCTATGGAAAAAATATCTTCACTGATTGAGCATTTCAATGTTCTCTGGCCTGAGTCTGATATTGCAAACTGGGATCGGCCAGGTCTGATGCTGGGTGAATTGTCCTCGGAAGTTGACACTGTGCTGCTTAGCGTTGATGTGACCATAGAAGTTCTACAACAGGCAAAAAGTATCGGTGCCAATCTTGTGTTATCGCATCACCCAATGTTCTTGAGAGGTGTTCACTCGCTGAATGAAGACTCCACAAAGGGTGCGAGCACTGCCTTCGCGATCAAAAACGAAATCGCCGTCTTTGCCGCCCACACCAATGCCGATTTCGCAATCGACGGAGTTTCAAGCACTCTTGCCAAGTCGTTTGGTCTGGGCTCGCTCGAGTACTTGGATCCGGATACCAAACAGGGCCTCTTTGGTTTCCTGAGCGAGCCAATCTCGCTGTTGGATTTTTCTAGGGCTGCGGCCAAGACGCTTCCTTCGGTTGCTCAAGGCATAAAGGTTTCCGGGGATCCAAATCGGATCATTTCTCGAGTTGGATTGGTAGCCGGGGCGGGGGATAGTCACTTGGATATAGCTCAGTCTGCAAATCTAGATCTGTTCATTACTTCTGATCTTCGACACCACCCATCGCAAGACTTCATTGAGCAGAGCCAACTAATTGGCGGCGCTGCACTAATGGACATATCGCACTGGGCTGCCGAGTGGCTATGGCTTGAGACCGCCAAAGGGCAGCTCAGTGATAAGTTTGGCTCCGTTAGCTTTATTGTCAGTGATATATCGACCGACCCCTGGGATTTTGTGGTGATGCAATGAAAATCGAACCGAACCAACTTCTCCTGCTGATGGAATTGAATACTCAACTTATTGAGATTCGAAAGCTTGAGGCTCAGTCGGCTCAAATAGCGTCCGGCCTCGAGTCTGAGGCAATTCGGGATGCACTCTTACGCCTTAGCGCTGAGGCAAGTCAGCTGCTAAGCGACCACGAAGAAATAGAGCGAGACCTTCGCCGCTCAGAGTCCGATTTGGAGCTGGTCGAAAACCGGATCGCAAAAGACGAGCAACGGTTGACTCAGTCCGCTGACACCAAGACCATCTCCGGCATCCAGCACGAACTAGTGACACTTGGAAAGCGCAAGGGTGAACTAGAAGAGGCGCAACTGGTTCAAATGGAACGCGTGGATCGGTCGAAGGACACACAGCAGGAAACTCAAGCAAAGCGCGAGGCACTTCAAGAGGACCTCAGACGGGCAACCGAAGAGGCAAACAGGTCCTTGGCTAGAGTAACTCTCGAACTGTCCGACCTGAGGTCCCTTGCCGAGCAAGGCCGATCCTCTATCGACACGCCCCTTGTGGAGCTGTTTGAAAAGTTGAGCAAGCGTGGGTCCGCAATTGGTAAGTTGCGCAGTTCAACCTGTGGTGCGTGCAATATGAACCTAACCTCTACGGCCTTGGGTGCGATTCGCGCAGTGGCTCACGATGAGTTAGCAAGCTGCCCAGAATGCAGTGCCATATTGGTTCGAGAGTGACCTGATTCAGGCATGATTTACGTTTACTGTGATGGCGCATCAAGGGGAAACCCTGGTCCAGCCTCGTATGGTGTCCACATCGAGGATGCGGCAGGTAACACAATTGCCGATTTCGGCGAAGGTTTAGGTAATCAAACTAATAACTATGCTGAATATCAAGGGGTGATCGCTGCCCTTAGATTCCTGACCGCTTCCGAGCACCGGTTGGTAACTATAAGGCTTGATTCGAAACTGGTAGTGGAGCAGCTAAGCGGTCGCTGGAAAGTCAAGAGCCCAGAAATTCGCGAGCTGGTGGTTGAGGCGAGCCAGTTGCTGGGGGCATTCGACGTGACTCTGGAGTGGATCCCTCGGGAGCAAAACTCAATTGCCGACGCCAACGCGAACAGTGCTTTGGACGATGGCGATTTTCAAACCGAGGATGACTCGCTTCCGCTATCGCCCGTGCAACCAAG
>Ga0209414_1001640_pt1 | contig 10443 bp, 13 predicted proteins | sample LakVidmifraction_4_FD_181154 | JGI IMG/M metagenome (GOLD analysis project Ga0209414, IMG submission 181154) | Hypersaline microbial communities from Lake Vida, Antarctica - Brine Hole Two &gt;0.2 micron (SPAdes) (version 2) | ecosystem: Environmental > Aquatic > Non-marine Saline and Alkaline >... | reverse complement strand
AAAAACCCTAGCAAAAACTACAACGGGAATTGAACATTTATTACCAAAATCAGAATATGTTAAATCCCAACAATTGAGTCTCTTTAAACATTCATATATAGAGCGTTATATGCCTTTATTTAGTTGATTTTGGGAAAACTTAAATTCTAATGCTTTGTCTATAGTCAGTTCTGGATCTATGGTTTCATCTATCCTCTCACTTCCTACACGAGCTAACCACATTTTAAATGGTTCTGCTTTAGGTGATGGAATTGATTGAATAATACGCAAAAGTTCTTCAGTATCAGCAACATCTGTCATTCGCATTTTTCCATCTGCTGCAATCATTTTCAAAGCATTACAATTTGTAACACTTTCATTTCCTTCATCCTTTAAACGTTTTTTCATTACACGCCAGTAGGTTTGTGGGTTTTTACTTTTTGTTAATACAGCTATAACATCCACTATTGAAAAATACCAATTTTCTTTTTCTTCATCCCACTCAGTACTAATTTTTTTGTTTTCAAATAGTTTGATTTTATTTTTATCATCCACAATTGATCACCTCCAAAATTTACTTATCATAATTGTACATTACCTTATCAGCTTTTCAAACGATGATTTAGCAAGATCAATAAGCTCGCATCAATAATCTTATTCCTTAAATTAAATAAACGCTTATACTAATTTTATATCTGCATGTAATTTTATCATATTGTTTTATATCGAACAAGTGTTTTGTTGTGTGTGATAAAATTACTAAATTTCCTCACAGTATGATTTATTTTGATATATTACCGCAATCAAAAACATACACATTTGTCACTAAATGTGTATGTTTCTTTCGGGACAGCAGAGCTATCCCCTACAATCCCTTACTTCCTCTTAACATTATATCTCTGTTTATTCCCTAACAAGAAGGGTTACGGCTTCAACATGGGAATATTTCAGGCTGCCAATGGTTTACCGGCATCATAGGTATCTCTACCTCTCCCTCAACGAGCGAGCCACTATCAATGCGATGTCTATGACTTAGTGGAAGTATCATTATCCCTCTTGTGGATTCTCGCGAATTATTAGAACCACTAATTCATTTATGCATTTATAGATGCATCATTGTGATTTATGCAGTTATAGCAATTATATCAGGTATAAAATCTCTAGTCAGTATCATGGCTATTTAATTTAAGTATCAATTTTTGATTTCACTTATATTATCACAATATACACCATTACAGTAATAACCATCAATTTGTTTCCCTTCTTCTTTAAAACCAATACTTTTCCAAAATTTCAGTCCATTGTGCTTAAACCCTACAACGCCAATTGCAAGTCGGTTTATGTTTAGGTCATTAAATGCTTAATCTAACATTAATTGTGATGTTTCCTTACCATACCTAGAGTTCTGGCATTTTTTTTATTATTGAGTTAAAATTAATTTTTCTTTAATGCTGATCACTTTACTATCTTGGATACTTATAAAATACACTATTTTTTGCTTTTCTAAAGAAGTATCTTGATAAGAAGAGCCATCTAAAAATTCTTGTTTTTTAGTTGTTTCAGTCAAATTAAGTTCTTCAATTCTCACCTTATCTTCCAGCGTTATAATTTCAACTTCATCAAAATAGAGCCTATTATCTTCAAAAAATATATAGCCCACTAAATCCTCAATTTCTGACGTTTTATAACATCCTACTATTATAAATGTAAGAATTATTGTGATACATATAAAACCAAATTTTTTCATTTTATGTGCTCCTCATTCATGCAACAACAATTTAAATCATATGTGTGAAGTCTGCGAACTTAGATATTCTCCCATCTATTTTTTTCTAATATCTACGTTTGGAACAATTGTTGTATTTTAATCACCAGACCATGCATGAGAATTTAATGTTTGATAACCATCTTTTTGCTCAAAAAAGTAATCATCCGTATTTAATGGTTTTTATTCAAACGTTTTTGTCCAAGGATAGTTACGTTCGAATTCAGTAAAGCCACAGGAAGCGTAAAAAGCTCCGACGACATCACCGTAAGATCCAACATATGCCTTTTTTGCACCTAATTTTTTCAATCGTTGTAAGCCTTCCAAAAGAACAATTTTACCAAGACCTTTTCCTTGATGTTCAGGAAGCGTTGCCATTGGCTCAATGTAACAAGCTTTTGTATTTGGATTAAACCACATAGTTCCACAAGCTGCTACTTCTTCATTTTGGTATACGACAACAATATCAAGCATTGGATTGTATAAAGGTGCACTTTGCATTGAACGATATAATTCAAGAGGTAGGCCTGAAGAATTAAAGGCTTTTACTATGGTATTGCATTTGCTTTCTACATTTTCAAAAACATCTAAAGATGAAATTGTATAGTCAGTTGGAAAGACGAATTCATCTATTTCATCTAGATCATGCCATCTTAAATATTCAAAATAATCATTTTTTTCATAACCTCTAGAAGAGGCGAGTTGTCTCTTTATTTCATCATTGTCATTGATCCATAATTCGATTTTTCTAACACCATCTTCATCTACAATGCTCAGGTGTTCTTCAGCCCACAAAAGCATAGTTTCATTTAACTCTGGATAATTTGGATGACGCTGAATAAAAACGCTACCTTTGTCTTCATAAAAAACAACGCCGACAATGTGGCCATCATCTTCCCAGATTCGAATGGATTTTGACCAATAGTCATTGCCACTCATCAAGTGTAAGGGATTTACAAAATAGGCTGCATATTGCCATCTTGCAGCGCTCCAATTAATTTGGTCATTACTCAGTGAATAGGTTTCGTCTAAAAATTCTGATATGACGTTTAAATCTGTTTCGTTTAGATAAGGTCTAGAAGTAATCATAAATTTTTCTCCTTTTTAATTTAGTTTTTTTTATGTAAAAGGAACTGTGTGCACTTTTTTTCGGAACGGATGTACTCAATCATCACTTTTGTAAAGAAGTCAGAATTTCAATGCCCATAACAGTTGCTGGAATTCTATAATTCGGTGGCAAATTGGATAAGATCACGACGCCAATTTGATTTTCTTTATCAAATCCAATATAGCTGTTATAATTTCCTGTTCCACCATTATGCCAAATAATATTATTTTTATGATCCATCATCCAACCAACACCAATAGAATCTATATATATGCCCATTTTCTCATAACTTCCCGTTGTTGCATTGACTTCAACCAATGCTTCATGTGCTATAGATAAATAATCTAATTCATTACCCATCTGCATCTGAACATACTGCATCATATCCGTAATATTTGATAATAGTGCGCCAGCCGGCATATAGGCATCGGATTCTGTCCATTCCCAATAATTATTTAAATCACCAGAGCCATCGGATATTTTTGTATTTGTAAGTCTGAAATCATTTAAAATATAGTCATTCATCAATGCTGTATAATCTTCGTCATATATTTGTTCGAGTACAGCGCCTAAGGTTGCCATACCAAAGTTAGAATACTTAAATGAATCCTCTGAATCATCCAAATTAATTCTTCCGAGTCTTTGTATGAGCATTTCTTCAGTTATGCCATTAAAATCATTTTTCTTGTGCAAAAAGTTAGAAATCATAGGCTTTTCAAAATAGTAGCCTTTGTATCCAGAAGTATGGGTTACTAAACTTCGAATTGTTGGATAATCTTCTTTTTCAGGAATAGTCAAATACACATCAATAGTATCGTCCAGGTTAATTCTGCCTTCACTAATTGCTTTACATAACAATGCTGCAGTAAATGTTTTTGTAATAGATCCAATTTCATAGGTGTGCGACTCTGGAGATACTATAATTCCATTCTCACCATAAACGTTATAGGTCATTTTGCCATTTTGTATAATGCCAACGGTAATCACTGCTTCTTTATGATCTTTGGTAGTAAAAACAATCATCTCGTCAAATGTCATACCAGATAATTGTTCAATCTTGTACAAACCATAAACACAATAACCACCGAATCCAAGAGCTATAACCAAAACTACTATTAAGATTACTTTCAGTATTTTCTTTTTCCCCCATTGACACTTTTTCATTACATTCCCCCCGATTTAGTTAATAAGTAATAAAGCAGCGCACGGAAGTTTTTATCCCGCTATAATTCTGGTAACCTTTTAACTTCTTTTGTCAGTACCACACTGAAAATAATTTCAAATACTACCATAAGTATTGCTAAAACATATACTTCATAATAGTTACCTACTATAATTGCAGTTATTGGCACAACAATTGACATTAGTCCATAAATCTTTGAGCTATACAACCATGCATAAGGCAACAAATGTGCACCAAATATTATAGCAATCACCATTACCATTTTGTCTGGAATTACTGCATAAATCCACATAGCAATGATCAAATATAACATCTGGTTTATTGAAAACAGTATACCTAACTGATTTAAAGGATTACTTTTATCACTAAATTCCACTTTTATTAATTTTGATATCATATATGCAATTGGTACTAATGGCGCGGTCGCACAAAACGTTAAAAAATTTTTTGTCAATATAGGATAGTTAGTCATATGTATAATTGCTACCAGTCCCCAAATTACAATCGAGCCTAAAATAAAATGCAATCCTTTCTTTTGTTTCCTAGCACAGTCCTGTTTTAATTCTTCTAAGTTCATATTAAATTCTCCTCTTTTAGATTTATGATAGTGTCAAGTCTGAGAAGCCACTAAACCGTTGTTTTCCCATGTGCTACAGGTGAATAGGGGCAATCAAAACGCTTTTCATAGGAATGATTTGCTTTAAGCTGTTGGTCCCAAAATAAGTTTACGACGCCCAGCTTGCAGAGTAACTTAAAGAGAATTATTGTGCCCATTCTCAATCGAATTGGTTTTGCCAATTCAAAAATATTTATTGAGTTGAATTTCCCTTTATATACTAAGTTTTCAATGGCTTTTACCATTGGTTGCATCATTTTTTCCTGAGCCATAGCCGGCCTTGTTTGTAATCCTTCCACCCCGCCCTTAATGACTGTACCCAGATAGCTTCTTCCCAATCGAAGAGCTAATCGTTCAAAATATGCCTCAAGATAATGAGATTGGCTACTTTCAAGAAAACCAGATTGTACAAAAAAACTTATACTACCTTCTGAAATTTGAAGCTTTTCTATAAATGCCATGACATGAGAAGGCATCGCATGTACATATAATGGTATAAAAAACATGACATGTTTCTCCGTCTTAAAAGACTCTGACCATTCTTCCCATTGATCAACTTCTTTCAAATCACGTATTTCAACCTTATCGGCAAGGGCTTCAACAGCTTTTTTCAGAATAAGTGCGGAATTGCTACCTTTTCTTCGAGGAGAGCCATTGTAAATCACTAGTTTTTCCATGGGTTCTATTGATGCATAATCCAAAACCTTATTTTTTGCCTTCCTTGGTTCCAAAAGGTGTAACTGAAGGCTCCCATCCATTACAATACGGTAGGCTTTCGATTGAAAGTGATACGCAGTACGATACAAATAATCCTCAATAACTTGTTCTTCTTGATTTTCCAAACCTTCAGTATCATAGTAAAACACCATTTGAGGATAACGCTTATATCTAGCCATATGATGAAGTTCTCCATCAACTACTTCTATGTATGGGTGATAGTGAGGAATTGTTCTGTCCAAAAAAGCTTTGGCTTGATGATTGATAAATCCTTGAGCCGTATCCATTAGTAAAATTACAGTATCGCTGTTTACATAGTCGCTACAGAATCCAGCCATTTGATCCTTCATTACACATCTACCAGGGGTCTTGAGCCAACAATTCCAACAACCAATGCATGATTGAATGGATTGATCCCCCAACCTAATAACTTTCAAAGGTTCATCATAAAGATTGCGGATGGCCTCAATCAACTCACTCGTTTCTTTTTCTCTTAGATCAAATATAGTTTTCATATCTCTCTCCTCACTTTTCACTTATAGTTATAAATACAATCTCATTTGAAATTGTAAAAAAAATAATTACTTAAATAACCCATAACCATCCATGGTAAGACCATTAGGATAAATTATTGCGCTAATTCTACTATTACTTTCATTTTTTTCGCCTTTCCTATATAGATCTTGTCAAAGTACAAACATTAGGAATATGATAGGAACTGCTAAGCGTAAATTCTTTTTACATACAAGATATACGATTCCATACATTAGACCACTGACCAACCCCCAAATACCATTCTCTAGACTTCCTTTGGTTACCATATGCACTAATCCCCATGTGAAAGCTACAATGATTCCACCCCAGGGTATTTTAGCGTTCTTAAACCATAATTCCCCTGCTTTTTGCCCAAACACAATTATTAAAACAACAAGAATCGTCTCGACTGCATAATATATGTATTGGAATATAAATTTCAACCAACCATTATAGGCGAATTCTTTAAGGACTTTTAAACCATTCCAGTTATATACGCTAAAAGTTATAGAAACAACTAACAGCAAGAAGCAAATAACCCAATCTGACGTTCTTAATTGATTCTTTGGGACGAACATATCAAACTGAAGCTTCTTTTTTGAAACGGTAATTAGTACCAACGCTATCATTAACCACATAACACAAGTTATTACCCAATGCAGGATGACTTGTGTTGTGGAAAATTGATTCAAAGTATATTTGTAGATCAGTGGCTCAATAAAGAAAGCAAGCAGCATTTCAAGTCCTAATCCTGAAAAAGCGAGTAAGCTCATAAGTAAAAACATTAGACCGCTTTGTGATTCTTCCTGTTGATGACTCATATTATTTTCTCCTTAATGGCCACGGATCATAAGCATGTGGGCCGTTTTGATTTGTTTGATAGTACACAATTTCACTAAAAATCTAGTCTTTAAACAAGTTATATTCAAAATGCAGGTCTCTTGGGTCTAGCTCGTGTAAGTTCTGTTGAAGTTCTTCTGTCTCACTGCATCCAATCTTTTTATAAAATCCAATAGTTTCCTCTGCTGAACCTGCACAAATATAGATTTTATCAGCTTTCCATTCTTTTGCTTCATTGACACAGAGCATAAAAAGTTGTTTACCCAATCCCTTATTTCTATACTCTAATGTTATAAACAGCTGATCTAATAACACGTATTTATACTTTGTACCAAAAAACTTCCGATTCACAGTTGCAAATCCCAATAATTTGTTAGTACGATCAAAAACTCCCAATGCCACCCCACCATTTAGAAGGGTGTTTTTCAAATTATTATAATGATGCTCATAGCCATTAGGCCAATCATTATCTTGAAAATTAATATCAACCAATATACGTTTCCCGGCTTCTTCTCTCCATGCTTTACCAATAAATTGTGATGGGTTGATGTCGCCCATTCTTTCACAGTCATTCATTACTAATTTTCTAAATATCATTTTACCTATAATTCTCCTTTTCTTATAACAAAAATCCAAGTAATTTAAGGTGATGTAGTTTAGGGAAATTCATAGACCAATTACTTTGTTTGATCTAAAAATTCTAAAACAAGACTATTAAACCTATCAGGATTAACTAAATTTGATGGATCCATTGAATTATCTATAATAATTATTTCTATACCTAATGACTTTGCTATCTTTTCATTAATTCTTACGAATGATTTACCAAAATTTTTACCTACCATGACCATCCTCGGTACATTAACCTTCTCAAGCTTTTTTAATATATTAATCTTATTAATTGCCTTTCTAGCAATAACCATTTGTTCTAAATCCACATCCATACATGCATTGCTAAAATAATCTTTAGCCAAAACTGCATAATCAGCTTTATAGGTAGATGCCATACCCTTAGCTAAAATCTTATTTCCTAAAAGCTTGAAAAGTTTGAATCCTACTACTTGTAAACATCCCAATACTTTTTCTGATAATGACTTTAACTCTCCAAAACTATCCGAAATAATCAGTCTCTCAACTCTTTCCGGTTTATTGGTTATAAAATGCTGAGCAATGACACCACCCATGCTTACACCTATTAATGTAACCTTCTCAACTTTTAAATAATCTAATAGTTCTTCTATCTGATTTGTCCAATCATCAAGTGATAAAGTTTTTACTTTTGATGATTTTCCATGCGCTAATAAATCCGGAATTATGACATGAAAACCTTTCTTATCATATAATTCTTTTTGTTCATTCCACATATTGTTATCCGCACCTATTCCATGTAATAATAATAAAGATGGTTTGGTTTTATCTCCATATTCCTCATAATATGTAGTTATTTTTGTATCACTGATAAACATCATAATAATCCTCCTAAAAAGACCTATCAAAGTATTTTTGAACTCATGGCAAAAGACCCCGTTACTCTATTTATTCTTGATCATTTTACCTAAAAAAACACCCACTGCCGATATCATAGAATAACCCACACTATAAACCCAAGCCGTACTGTTGAAATAAATTATAATTGCAAAAATAAAAAGGATACCTATAACAATTGGAAAAATAACATGCCATCCATTTTTGAAACCATATACACATGATATTGCAAAACAAGTTAACGGTAATAGGATCAATAAAACAATCATGAAACTTCCTGTGGATTTGCCAATCAGTGGCAAAAGATAAAACGAAGCAGCCGCTATTAAAACGTATGGTGCCATTTTTTTATATACGCTCATTATTTCACGCCTGAAAAATGAATTAATTTCATTCAAAACAACACCTTCCTTATCTCAATTCACCAAATATGCCTAAAAAATATAAGGTAACGAATAGCAACACTATAGATAATATGCCTCTCGCTATTACAACCGTATAATAAGTCTTTTTTGAGTCATTCATCTGTGTGACTATTTTTGAAGCCTTATCGCTAAACTTTTCATAAAAGAATACCATGCCTAACGGTTTTATAGAACCCAAAGTCAAAATTGCTGTAAATATCCATACCGAAGTTAATTGAAGTCGTATAGCATAAAACCAGATAATGATAATGGATATTATGCCAAGAATACCGCCCCAAAAATACCAAGCCGGTCTTTCTTTTTTTAAATTCGCTTCCTTCTCTGCTGCAAAAAACCACTCTGGCTTTGCTATTTGAACAATCGTCCACCCAGCGCTACCTAAAGTAATAAAAACTAAAAAAGTAATGATAAACCACATAAAAATATCCTCCTTCATCTTTAAACTAATAAATATTATATTGCGTCACCTTAACCTAAGATATCAAATTCTATTTCATCACTAAATTTAACGCTATCTTACTTATACACAATCTTCCTTATGGTTTCAGTTGAGAGTCCATAAGCTTCTGCCAGATCATCCATGTTTACTTTCTTAAAGTATTTGGAATGGTGAAATCAAATGTTTTTTTAATTTCAATAACCATAGGCTTATACGCCTCTAGCATTTCATTAAATCCAGTGCTTTCTGTCGGACCTTCTACTATATAGAAATAATATGTTTTTCCATCACTATGATCAAGTATCTCTGCATCAAAGCTCACTTCTAGATTATCAGAAATTATAATCTCAAATAATACGCCACTAACAACAATATTATCAATTGTTGTTTTGTTGAATACAAACTCAAATGCTATAGCATTGTCATATTTTTCTTTGTTCTCTATGACATCATACAGTTCGATATCATATTTCTCTAAAGGAATTTCTAGCCCGAATCCATGTTGTTCATTGTAATACTTATAATTGTTTGTTTCTGATTCATCACTGGTATCAGACGTTTCAGTATTTACCTCAAGGGGTTCATTTATATTCGATTGATTGTCATTTTGTTTAGGTTTACATCCACTTAACAAAATCAAAACCATCATCGAAATACTTAAATATTTAATAGCCAAATACAGAATGCTCAGGTACAGAAAAAGTTGAGTCATTAATAACTTCATGTTTCCCAAAGTTCTTATATAAATTCTCTATGCTTAGAATATACATTATTCGTCCCCCCTTCCAAATGCAAAGTAAACAATTGGTCCAATAATTTGCCCAAGCAATACAACTAAAATCCAAATTATTTTATTTCCAATTCGATAATTTGGATGCTTAAGCACATGAATTAATGCAACTATTTGCAAAGCTAATTGGATAATAATTAATGGGATTAAAAAGGGTAAATATTCCATAATTTCTTGCATATCATTTTCCTCCTAAGTTTGACTCTAATGTTTCAAGTATTCTTATATATTGAGCTTGTTCTTTTAAAAAGGTAAACGCTGGGTTTGATAGAACAATTTGAAGCGTATCTTCTTTAACTACTCTGTCATTTTTTGGAGCATCAGCACCTAAATCTCCAAGCTATCCATCAATTTCATCAAAGAAGGAATCTCCATGTAATGAAATAGGAAAAAGATTCGATTGTTAACACTTTTTTAGACAACTTTCTTAAGGTTTGAAATTTTATAAATAGTTGGTGATAAATATCCTAATGATGAATGCAATCTTTTATTGTTGTACCAATTTACATAATCAAATAATTCTAGTTGTAGGTGCTCAAGAGATTCAAATACATTTGGGTAA
>Ga0209414_1001638_pt1 | contig 10451 bp, 17 predicted proteins | sample LakVidmifraction_4_FD_181154 | JGI IMG/M metagenome (GOLD analysis project Ga0209414, IMG submission 181154) | Hypersaline microbial communities from Lake Vida, Antarctica - Brine Hole Two &gt;0.2 micron (SPAdes) (version 2) | ecosystem: Environmental > Aquatic > Non-marine Saline and Alkaline >... | reverse complement strand
CCCGCCGAGGTATACGCAGAGATAGTTAGGGCATTCGAGCGGATGCGGGATGAGCAGAGCGTATGCACCTAACATCAATGGATTACACCCGCGCCGCACTGCTAAACGCATTGCACGAGGGCATGACACTGCAAGACGTGTACGCAATGGCAGAACATGCACAAACGCCGCAATCATTTGATCGCGCGGTAAACGTGCTGGCAAACACGGTAGAGCGGACAGAATAACCCGGTATCATTGGGCGGTTGGGCCGTCTTTAATTATAGGTAGGCGACATGAAGAAAACCACGGCAGGGCCGGGGTTGTCTTTGAGCGCAAAACAGGCACGGTTTGTTGAGGAATACCTCATTGACCTGAACGCGACACAGGCAGCAATCCGAGCGGGATACAGTGAAAAAACTGCAAACAAGCAGGGTTCGCAACTACTAGGTAAAACTGGTATTTCTGCAGCCATTGCTGACGGCCAGTCTTTGAGGTCAAATCGCACAGGAATAACTCAAGACCGCGTATTGGCTGAACTTGCCAAGATAGGCTTTTCAGACTTGCGCATGGCGTTGACTAGCGAAGGCGGGATTATCGACACACAGGATTGGGATGATGATTTTGCGGGCGCGGTGGCATCAATGGAAATAGTGCGTAGGCCAAGCGGAGAATATGACGATGAAGGCAAGCCTATCATGGCTCATGTTGCTAAGATTAGGACGTGGGACAAATTGAGCGCCCTTGAAAAGCTAGGCAAGCATCTTGGCATGTTCGCAGGGGAAGCCCCGAGCATCACAGTAAACGTCCCGTTTGACGGGTGGAACATTGAACGTGCAAAACCCGATACGCCTGACGCTAACTGAGCCGCAAGAGCGGTTTCTACTGTCCGAAGCCAAGCACCCTGCATTCGTTGCGGGTTTTGGCGCGGGTAAGTCGGAGATCATGGCTTATGCGGCGCTAGGAGACGCCGCACACAGCGCAACGGCGTTGGTTGGGCTATATGCGCCCACCTATGACCTTGTGAGGCTTATCACAGGGCCTAGAATTTGCGCCAAACTGGACGAACAAGGCATCCCGCATAAGTGGAACAAGACGGAAAATATCGTCTACACATCATGGCCCCGTTTTGGTGATTTTCTAATGCGGACGATGGACAATCCGGAGCGGATCGTCGGCTACGAAACGTACCGCGCCCACGTCGACGAATTAGATACCCTAAAGATCGAAAACGCGCGCAAGGCGTGGAACCAGATCATCGCGCGAAACCGCCAAAAACCGGAAGGTATCAAGCGGCCATTCAATCGCGTTTCAGCCTATACAACGCCGGAAGGCTTCAGGTTCGTCTATGAGCGATGGGCCAAGTCACCAACAGACGGTTACGAGTTCTACCAAGCGCCCACGTACAGCAACCCGTACTTGCCCGAAGACTACGTTGACAACCTGCGCAACAGCTACCCGGCAGAGTTAATCGACGCCTATATCGAGGGGCGCTTCGTCAACCTGACATCAGGCACGGTCTACCGCTCGTATGATCGGGAAACCAACCGCAGCCGTGAAACATTGCAGCCAGGTGAGCCTATCAAGATAGGCATGGACTTCAACGTAGATCACATGGCGGCGTGTGCATATGTTCTACGCGAAAACGATTGGCACTGTGTTGATGAGCTAAAGGGCGGTGCTGATACCCCGTCGATGATTAAGACGATGAGCGAGCGATACCAAGGCCACCAGATAACTGTTTACCCCGATGCGAGCGGCAGGAATGCCAGCAGCAAGGGCGCAAGCCTTTCGGACATCGGGCTACTTAGAGGCGCGGGCTACACAATACGGGCCAAGCCCGCCAACCCAAGGGTCAAGGACCGCGTCCTGTCGGTCAACATGGGCTTTCAAAACGGCAGGTTGTGGGTAAACCCCGATACATGCCCCGAAACATCGCGCTGCCTTGAACAGCAGAGTTACGACAAAAACGGCGACCCCGATAAAAAGAGCGGTCTCGATCACCAGAATGACGCAGCCGGATATCCCATAGCTTATGAAATGCCGATCAAACGCCCAATGGCCTCACCCGCCATTCGGTTCGCCTATTAGGAGGGTGCGTATTGCCAGTTAACAGCACACACCCGTCATACGACGCCAGTGAGATCGCATGGCGGCGCAATCGTGACGCGGTATCGGGACAGGACGCTATTCGCGACGGCGGGTCACTGTATTTGCCGCGCCCGAACGCAGCGGATACCAGCCGTGAGAATAATGCCCGCTATGATCGGTATCTTGAGCGGGCCTTGTGGTACGCCGCGCCTGAAAAGACAAAGCAGTCGCTTGTCGGTTTTGTGTTCAGCAAGGGGCCGGAACGCCGCGAGATTGAATCGCAGATTGAATATCTATCCGAGGACGCGGACGGCGCTGGCGCATCGCTGGAACAGCTTGCAAAAGAGATCATCGGCGAACAGCTAACCGTTGGTCGCGTTGGTATCTTGGTTGATTATCCAAGCGCGGCCCCCGGCGTATCCAAAGAGGACACGGCACGGGGCAACCTTCAAGCCACGTTTTCGCTGTATAAAGCTGAAAGCATCATCAACTGGAAAACCACCAAAGTGGGCGGCAAGCATGTGCTGTCGCTGGTGGTGCTGCACGAAAAGGTTGCCGAGGCGAAAGACGAATTTAGCGCCGATCTAAAGGATCAATGGCGCGTTTTGGCGCTGGTAGATGGCACATATGTTCAGCGCGTTTATGACAAAAACCATGATCAGGTTGGTGAGGATATTGAGCCGCGCAATGCATCCGGAACCCGTTGGACAAGCATCCCGTTTGTTATCATCGGGGCCGAAACAAACCGCCCCGATGTGGATCAGGCACCACTAACGCAGCTTTGTCACCACGCCATTGCATACTGGCAGACAAGCGCGGATCACCGCGAAAACCTTTACACGCACGGCCAGCTAACGCTTGGCATTGCGTCTGACTTGTCCGTTGAGGACTGGCAGGCGGCAAACCCTGACGGCGTCACGGTCGGCGCGCCTACGGGTGTGTTTCTGGGCGAAGGCGGATCATTCCACACGGCATCCGCACCGGAGTCATCGTCGCTATCCAAGGCGCTCGAAAGCCTGCGAGAAGAAATGGCGGAACTGGGCGCGCAGATCATCACCAAAGGCGGTCAGGCACAAACGGCAGAGGCCGCACGTATCGACGCAAGCGCGGAAAGCAGCGTGTTGTCGAACGTCGTGGGTAACGCCAGCGAAGGCCTAGAGGCTTGCCTAGAGTGGGCGTGTGGGTTCATGGGCGGTGATCCCGAAAAGGTGTTCTACACTTTGAACAAGCAGTTTTTTGCAGAGCAACTCGATCCGCAGACGCGCACGGTTATGCTTTCCGAGCTGGATCGTGGCATCATTGCGGTGTCCGATTATCGCCGCAAACTACGCCAGACAGACGCGATTGATCCATCCCGCACGGATGAGGATATTGACGGCGATGTTGAGGCGGCAGGGCCAGCTTTGGGGGTTATGTGATGGACGTGTCTGCGATAAACGAGATCCTTGCCGTCGCGCTTTTGGATAACGGAGCGACCGTCGCCATTACGAATTGGGTGGCAGATGATGGCGAAGATTGCGAAAAAGCAGACGCAGTATGCGCCGTTGCCGGCCCTGACGAAGAAGGGGAATGGTACGCCATTGATTTAAGATTGTTTGATGCCGTTTCGGTGAACTGATGACAGTTAATTCTGAATTGCTCGACTCTGCAGTCCGTCATTCAATTGACCTGACCCGCTACGGCAACAGCGTCGTGCGCAAGATTATCAGCCTGTTGAACAAATCAGACGCGGACATTGTGGCAAAGCTGACAGCACTGGACGAAGATACGCTTACGGCAAAGCGGCTGGAAAAGCTACTGACTGAATTGCGTGTGATAAATCGGGACGCTTACAATCTGGTGGGAAAGGAACTAACAAAGGAACTTGCGGGGCTTGCTGACTATGAAGCGGGGTTTCAAGTTCGTTCAATCAAGTCGGCATTGCCGATTGAGATTTCGGTTATCCAGCCAACGGCGGAACAGGTTCGCGCGGCAACGATGGCACGTCCATTTCAGGGGCGTTATTTGCGGGAATGGATGAGCGGCCTAGAGGAAGCCGCAGGGGCCAAGGTCCGTGACGCAATCCGCATCGGGTTTACCGAAGGCGAAACAATCGGCCAAATGGCGCGGCGCTTACGTGGCACCAAGGCGCGGGGATACACGGACGGCGTTGTGCAGATCAGCCGCCGCAATGCCGAGGGCGTCGTTAGGACAGCGGTAAATCATACCTCGAACGTCGCCCGTCAGGAAACATACAGGCAGAACGCGGACTTGGTAAAAACATGGCGATATGTCAGCACGCTCGACGGTAGGACCAGCGCGACGTGTCGAACTCTAGACGGCCAAGTGTTTGAAATTGGGAAGGGGCCACAACCGCCCCAACATATTAATTGCCGATCGACAAGCATACCAATTACAGCGTCTTGGAAAGAACTTGGTTTTGACTTAGACGAATTACCGCCCAGTACTAGAGCCTCGATGAACGGCCAAATACCTGCGACAGAAACATACGGGGACTGGTTGAAGAAGCAGCCCGCGTCCTTCCAAGACGATGTTCTTGGCGACACGAAGGGCAAATTGTTTAGAGACGGCGGCCTTACCGTCGATAAGTTCACTGACAGCAAATATCAGGAATACACAATTTCAGAGTTGCGTAAACGTGAGGGTAGCGCTTTCGAGCGAGCCGGTCTATAAACGCTAAATGACAAAAGACGACACGCCCCAAAGGTTCCGCCTGATTGAAGGCGGCGACAAGCCCAAGGCTTACCGCGCACGTTCAAGGCGCGAGGCCAGCTTGCTAACATGCCGCGTCTGCGAATTTGATACGGGCGTGGCGTCTGCTACAACGATGGAAGTCAAACAGGGCCGCATGATACGAGAAGGCAAGCCTCAAGGCGGGTCCAAGGTTATCATCTGCGTTATGTGCCTCTCACGGGGCGTTGTGACGCGCCTCTTAGGCTAAACCACTACAACATCACCGAGCGCACCACCCTGCATCAAGCGGGGCTTTTCGCGTTCACCCACCGCGCATCGGGGCCGTGTCCCTAGCGCACCATCCCGAGGATGCCACCATGACTGAAGAAGAAAAAGCAGCCGCAGAGGCCGCAGCCAAAACCACGACATTCACCCAAGCCGATATTGACGCGGCGGTTGAGGCCGCAACGGCAGGCTTAAAGGCCAAGAACGGCGAACTGTTGAGCGAAACCAAGGCCGAGCGTGAAAAGCGCACCGCGTTGGAATTGCAACAGACAGAAGCCGACGCCGAACGCCAAAAGAAGGCCGGCGAATGGCAAGAATTGCACAACAAATCCGAGGCGGCGCTGAAAACCGAACGTGAGGCCAACGCTGCGTTTCGGGGGCAGATTGCCAAGCGCGATGTTGACGCGGCTGCGTCCGGTATTGCCAGCGAACTAACCCGCGACACCAAGCGGGCGGCGCTCATTGCAAAAGAAGTCGCGGCCTTTGCCAAATCTGGCGAGAACGGCGTGACTTACGAGATCGGCGGCGTTGCCGTTGACCGGGCCAAGATCATTGAACAGATCACGGCTGACTATCCGTTCTTAGTGGACGGCAATCAATCGCACGGCGGCGGGGCTGACGGCGGTGGCGGCGGGGCCGGTAAAGACTTGAAAGACTTGGGCGATGCCGAACGGCTTAAACTCGCCCGCGAAGGTAAACTCCGGCCTAAATAGCCATAATTTAACAGAAAGGGCTAATCATGCCTTATAATACCCTTAGCGATGTATTCGCTACAGACCGCGCCGCATCTTATGATGTCGTGCAATCGTACATGGACACTGATCCAGTAACGCAAACGCCTTTTTTCGAAAGCGGCCTTGTTGTATCCAATCCGATCATCGCTGAATTTGCGCAGTCGGGAACGGGCATTGTCGAACTGCCGTTTTGGCTGAACATCGACGCATCGGTTGAGCCGAACTACAGCAACGATGTTTACGAAGACATCGCCGTGCCACGCAAGATCGGCACGGGTTCCATGAAGGCGCGAAACTGCAACCTCAACGAAGGTTTCGGCTCGATGGACATGGTGAACGAGGTATCGGGCAAAGACCCGTTGCAGCGTATCGCCACGCGCCTTGATAACTACTGGCGTCAGGAAGCCGAGCTTCGCATTGTCGCAACACTTCGCGGCATTCTCAACGACGCTGTTGCCGCGGCAAACGGCATGGTTCACGAAGCGGCACTCGCCGACGGTATTACGTTTAACGGCCTAATCGACGCGCAGTTGACAATGGGCGATGCGTTCGGCGGAATCGGCGGCTACGTGATGAACAGTGCCGCGTTCGGTACGTTCGTCAAGGAAGGGACAGCCGTTGCTTCGCGTAACCTTGCAACAGGCGTTATGGAGCGCACACTGAACGGCCTGCCTGTCATTGTGAACGATACAGCCATGACGCTGAACGGCGCACCTGTTGTGACGCTGATTGGCGCTGGTTCGTTTGCCTATGGCATGGCTAATCCCAAGGTTCCTCTTGCATACGAGCGTGAGGAAGCGCGCGGTAATGGCGGTGGTTCTGAAACCCTTTGGACACGTCGCAACATGATCGTGCATCCGCTGGGCTACGATTTCACTAGTGCCTCGATCACAGGCAACGGCACGGAAACCACAGCGCGCGGTGCGGGCTGGACTGACCTTGCCAACGCGCTGAACTGGACCCGTGTAGCAGATCGCAAGCAGGTGCCAATCGCGTTCCTGACCGTCGCTGCAGTATAAACCAATCGGCGGGGCTAATCACGGCCCCGCCACCCCTCACATTTGGAGGCCATCATGGCAAACCATTCAAAGAACGCAGACAACTACGTCACCAAAAAAACATGGGCCGAGGCAATGGACGGCAGCGCAGGCAATACGCCAAGCGATGCTGACAAAGCCAAAGACGCAGACAAGCGCGCCAAAGACAAAGGCGAAGCAGCCAAAAACGGCGGTGGAGATAAGTAATGGCTTTTTACGGTAGCATCGCAGAGGCGGACACATATTTTGCCGAACGCGGCGATACCGTTTGGGCAGCGGCTGGCGCGGGGGATAAAACCTTCGCGCTGGTTCGCGCATCGCAATATCTGGACGCGGTTTATACATGGCCGGGACAGGTTGCGGATGTAGCGCAAGAATTAGAATGGCCCCGCACAAGCGTTTCATATCGTGGCGTGGGTATTGACGCGGCAACCGTGCCTTTGCCTATCCAGCGGGCCGCATATGAAGCCGCAGTGCGCGAATTGAACGCGCCGGGGTATCTCAATCCCGACTTTGAGTTGTCCGGGCAGATAAAAAGCAAATCCGAGGCCATCGGGCCGCTATCGGAAAGCGTTGAATACGCGGTGCCAACGGGGGCAATATCCGCCCGGCCTAAAATACTAATGATCGACGGCATGTTGCGCGGGCTGGTTCGATCCGGCGCTGGTGCTGCTAACTTCGCAGTGACACGGGCTTAATATGGCAGCCGTTGATTATGCAGCCAAGGCCGCGACAGCCAAGCGGTTGCTGGTGAAATTCGGGCAGGTTGGCGCAATCCGGCGAACCGTTAAGGTTGGCGGAGGACCAACCGATCCGACTGGCGGGACAACTGTTGATGTTGACTATCCGGCAACGCTCGTTGTGTTGCTTGTTGATGGCAAGGACGTTGATGGCACAGTGATCCGAACAGGCGACTGGTCCGTCATTATCGAGGCGATTGAGATCGAGATAACCACGGCGGATAAGATCGTCTGCACCGAGGGCACGTTGTCAATATTGGACACGGGCCGCATCGCACCGTCTGGCGTCACCGTTGTCTACGACTCGAAGGCCAGAGGGTGAGTGTCGAGGATGACTTCGTAGACCCCATTAGGGGAGACTTATTCCGGATGTTGTGTGGTGAACGCATCGGCAAAGGTACATCTCGTGAGGTTTATGAGTGCGCGTATGATCCTCGCTTCGTTGTAAAGATAGAGAGCGCACCAGGGTCATTTCAAAATGTCACGGAGTGGAATATGTGGTGGGACGCTGATAGAATCCCCCATGCCGCCGAATGGCTGGCACCGTGCGTCAAAATTTCGCCGTGCGGAATTGTATTGATTCAAAAGCGGACAAAGCCTGCGAAGAATTACCCAAAAAAGTTGCCTGAATGGCTGACTGATACGAAGCGGACAAACTACGGCATGATTGGCCGCCGCTTTGTCTGTCACGACTATGGGGTGAATACGATGCGCAATTCAGGGTTGTCTAAACATCTACGTAAAGTGGATTGGTGGGACGGCTAATGGCGAACGTCACAATCAAGCAATGGGCCGACAAGACGACCCCGAAAATGGAAACGCTGGTGCGCAAGGTGGCGCTTGATGCGTTTTCAGAAGTTATCCTGAAAACCCCAGTTGACAGCGGACGCGCCCGCGCAAGTTGGGGGGTTGGTGTCGGAACGGTGAACGCGGGGCCGACAAACGGCGCGGACAAGACAGGGCAGATCGCTATCGCGGCGGCTGCATCGGCGGCGGTGGGTATGCAAGTCGGGCAGGTCATCACGCTGGCATCGAACCTGCCGTATATTGAAAGACTTGAGTACGGATATTCCAAGCAAGCCCCCGCCGGAATGGTAAGGCTCACGGCGCAACGCTGGTCCCCCATTGTCGATAAGGCCGTAGCGCAGATCGCGAGGACATAGCATGACACCCGAATCCGCAATCCTAGCTGCACTTGTCACCCGCGCCGAAACGCTGGCCTATACGCTGGTGTATCCATCCGTCGGTACCAACGAACCGTCCGGCGAGTACGTGGAATTTCGACACATTCCCAACATCAACAACCGCAAGTTTTTATCCAACGATGCGCCATTAGATCGCATGGGGATCCTGCAACTTACGCTTTGCTCAGTTCCAGGACAGTACGAAATTACCTACGTTGAAAAGGCGGGCGGTATCGCGGCGACATTCGGACGCGGCGCATTGCCTGCCGTTGATGGCGTCACGCTGCACATCGTTAAATCAGACGTAGCGCAGGGCTTTGCAGACGGCCAACACTGGCGCGTTCCCGTGTCGGTATATTACAGAACAACCGCTTAAAGGAACTCCAACATGACAAAGAAGAAAACACCCGCTCCAGCGGCGTCTCCAGACGTGGCGAAAGCAAAGAAGCCGGAACTCACCAAGGGCGTCACGCTAACCCGCATCAAGACAGACGGCGTGTCTGCACCTTGCGCTTTGTTTGACGGCGAGGCCCCAAGAAAGGGCGAACGCCTCACGTTCAAACTCAAGAACGGAGTTACCTACACAGGCCTTGTCGCCGACGCCACCGAGGCTGACGGTAACGTGCTGGTCGAATTCAAGGACGGCATCGCGCCCGTCCCCCAGAAATAGGCTTAATCCGCCTATCCACCGCGCAACAGCGCATCCCTAAAATGAAAGGCCAATATCATGGCTACTACTGAAGGCATCGGCGGATTCCTCTCCGCCAGCGCGGCTCCGCCCGCAACATTCGACGACGTGGGCTATGCAGCCGTTACTTGGACGGAAATCGGCGAAGTAACCGAAATCCCCGAATTCGGCGCAGACCAAGCCGTCGTGACGCACACCCCGCTGAAAACGGGCATCGTGAACAAGTTCCACGGAGAACTGAACTATGGTTCTCTCGCGGTTCCTATGGCGCTGGATACAGCCGACGCCGGGCAGATCATCCTCAAGGGGGCTTTGGCTTCCAAGGATGAAATCAGCTTCATGATTACCTACAGCGACGGGGCGATTGAGTACACGTCCGGCAAAGTGTTTTCGTTCAAGCGCGGTATTTCGATTGGCAGCGTGGTTCCGGCCACGGCGCAGATTGAGTTCACGCGGGCGATTATCGAAGGCGCATAAATCCCTAGCGTCTCCACTGACGTGATGGGCGGGTCGCATCGGTGTGGTTCCCGGTGCGGCCCATTTTCAAATTGAACCACTCAACAGAACCAAAGGACCAAACACATGGATTTTGACGACCTAGACCTATCGGCACAGGCCGAAGAAGGCGCTGTTCTTGAATTGCGCCACCCCGTAACCGACGAAACGCTAACGGGCGATAAGGACGGCAAGCCGCTCACAATCACCCTGCTAGGTGCGGACAGTGCCACGTTTAAGCGCGCGGTGAACGATATTCAGCAGGCGCTAAGCACCCGTAAGAAGGTCACGCCAGCCGAGCAAGAGCGCAACACCGTCAACGCGCTGGCGCGGGCAACCGTGGGCTGGTCGAATAACTGGACATGGGGCGGCAAGCCGTTCGAGTTCAGTGCCGAAAATTGCCGCAAGCTATACGCGGAACGGTCGTGGGTTCGCTCACAAGTTGATGAGTTCATCGCGGATCGTGCGCGTTTTTTCAAGACAGCCTAGACGCTCTTTGCATCTGGGCGCGCCAACATGCGTGGCTATCCACAACATCCAAGGGG